>Ga0194053_10000473_pt1 | contig 30645 bp, 32 predicted proteins | sample SepL228m_MetaG_FD_161684 | JGI IMG/M metagenome (GOLD analysis project Ga0194053, IMG submission 161684) | Anoxic zone freshwater microbial communities from boreal shield lake in IISD Experimental Lakes Area, Ontario, Canada - Sep2016-L227-8m | ecosystem: Environmental > Aquatic > Freshwater >... | reverse complement strand
TGTTATGTGAACGAAAAAAGTGGTCTACCATACAGAGTATGATACACCACTTAGCGTTCGGACGCTCGCAGCAAGCTGCGAGGAATATTATGATTAAAACCATTCCTGGAGCTTAATGTGCTCAGTTAGATTTTGAATAGCAATAGTGTTTTGTGAACGTGATTTGATATTACGAATCATGACAGTATCGTCAATGGCTTCTTTTTGGCCCATGATAATAACAAAAGGAATTTTCATTCTTTCAGCTAAAATCAGTTGTGAGCCAATCTTGTCGCGGCTCAAAGATTGATGAACCAAGATGTGTTGGCGACGCAAGGTCTCAATCAGACCAATAGCTTTGTGCTTGGCTTCAAAGCCGAGTTGAATAAAATACAAACGGGCCTTACGGATTTTCTTTACCAAATCTTTATCCTTGATATTGTTTTTGAAATGCATCTTTACTGACAGACAGGGAATTTCTTTTTTGAAACCAAGTTTTTTGGACAAACCATCATAGCGATAGCCTTTGACCAAAGTCTCAATTTTCCCAGTAGTGGTTTGGTGTTTGATTTCAAAAACAGTCTGAGATGACACATGACGTTCACCGGTTAAACAATGATTGATCTTATACGGTATCTCCATTTTTTCCAAAAATTCCAAAACTTCTTTGAAGTGTTCTCGACTAACTTCTGATAAGCAACTCATGGTCTTTGGAGCATTCTCCGTGAGACTAGAACAAATACCGCAATCACAGTGAATGATAGAGTAAGGGTCCAATTTAAAGGACTGGCGGCAGACAGCGGAAAGATTGTTGATATTCTTGCGACCGTAAGACGTGATTTCTTTAGTAAAGCGATTAACTGACTCTTTGTCGCCGACGCTATTAATTTCTACGGATAGATTATCGTAGCCATACTCTTCGAGAATCGCCATTGATGAACGAATTGCCATAGCTTCAGAAATACTCTTGGTGCTGCCTAGGATTTCTAGGGCAATTTTTTTCTCAATCGATTTACGATTTTTTCCTTCATTGACAAAGCCGTTGAAAGACAACATTACTGGTTGAGGTAGAGCAATCATGCTTTTGTCTTCATACATACGAAAAATAGCAGAGCGTTCTTCAGCTGTAGTCACTGGAAAATCATCTTCTTTTTGCAGACCATCATGTTTGCGAAATTCCTTGACTGCTTCTTTATCTTCCTTGCCTATAATTGGTAAAGTGGAAGGAGTGAAACCATAATAAATAGCTACCTCAGTGGCCTTGTCGACATTCATGTGCTCCAAATATTCCACCTTTTCAACCACAACTTTTTGAGGTTTAGTATCTTTGGTTTTTTTCGAACCTTTCTTTACATGTTTGTCGCCCTTCTTTTCTTTTGGCTGTTCTTCCAGAAAAATCATAATTTTTAGTTAAGCTATTAATGCTAATAATTCACTTTGCCAGGGAATGGCCCGATTTTGGATAACCCAATTAATTTAAAAGGTAGAGGATAGGACATGGTTGGTTTATTAAATTTGGCCAGGCGGAAAATTGGTCGGCCGATAATAAAACTTTTATTGAGCGGTCCCCAGATGCGGGAGTCGGAGCTAGATAGGCGATTGTCACCCATGACATAGTATTCGTCATTTTTTAAAGTGATAGTAAAGTTGTCTGGACGGATATCAGGACGGAAATATTTTGGATCCAAGAAATCTTCTTTAAGAGTGATGGTCGATGTGCTGTCCGGATTCTTGATGGTGATTATACTATTTTTAATTTCCAAAGTTTCACCTGGGAGACCAATAACGCGTTTGATAAAATACTTCTTAGTGTCGCGAGGATATTTGAAAATAAGAACATCACCACGAGCTGGGGTGGTGAAGCGGTAGGAGAGCTCATCTACTAATAGGTATTCACCAGAGTCAAAGGTGCTTTCCATAGACTCACCGCTCACTATAAAGGGCTGAACGATGAATAAACGGACGGGAATAACGATAAAAACGGCAATTAGTATAAAAGTGAGCAATTCGCGCCAAAAGCCCTTTTGGTCTTGTTTTTCAACGGGATTTGGGGAAACTGGGCCAGTTTGAACCGGCTCATTGCGAATAATGTTCGAGTCTTTGATTGTATCCATATTATTACGCAATAATACGGCAAAAAACGATTTGACGCAATGGGGGATAGTATGTCCTAATATATTTATATTTTTTCATCTCTCTCAAACCAAGGTCGGTCCTTGGTTTTGTAAAAAATGCCAAAAATTGTGGCTATAAATATAGTCAGACCAAGGACCGACCTTGGTTTGAAGAAAAGTGTGGTATAATGAGGAGAAATTTGGGTGAGGAAAACTGGATTGTGGTAATATTTAGGTAAATAATTAATATAAAAAATAATATGTCATACATTATAGTCGGTCTTGGTAATCCAGGAGAAGAATATGTTAATACTCGTCACAACACCGGTCGCATGGTGGTAGAAGCTTTGGCCAAGAAATTGGATTTCAAAGATTGGAAAGAAGATATGAAATTGAAAGCCCTAGTGACCGAAGGAAAAATCGGTAAAGAAAAAGTACAACTGGTTTTGCCCGAAACTTTTATGAACAAATCTGGCTTGTCTGTTGGTCCACTGGTCAAAAGTAAGAAAGCAGCGGAAACCTTGCTTGTGGTGCATGATGAGCTAGATATTCCACTTGGCACCATGAAATTGTCTTTCAATAAAAGTTCCAATGGTCACAAAGGCGTGGAGTCTGTCATTAAAGCGGTGAAGACTGAAGCCTTTATGCGTTTGCGCGTTGGTGTTGTACCAGCTCTCGCTAGTGGCAAAATGAAGAAGCCAAAAGGCGAAGAAGAAATCGTGGACTTTATCATAGGTCAATTCAAGAAACCTGAAATGGAAATTATGAAAAAAGTAATCAAGAAGGCGGTCGCTGGTTTGGAGACTCTCGGCAAGTCTGGACGTGAAATGGCCACAGGGGAGATAAATAGTGCAAAAGTTTAATAGCTGCATTCCAACTTATATTTAGACTATAAAATCTCAAGTGCACCGTGGTGCACTTGAGATTTTATATATTTTACAAATTTTTTACAGTACCTCGATTATATTTTTAAGTACACCACGGTGCACTTCAAAAAGAGGGTGAATATCTTATTTTTTTGTATAGGGATCTACCAATTTTAATATTGTAATTTTATCCAAAAGATTAATTGACTTTGTGTAGGCTATAAAATCGGTCGGAAGGGGAGATGGTCCAACCCAAATATCCTTTTGAATCATTAAATAATTAAATTTTTTCAGATGTCTGCGGAACCAGTCCCGCTCCTTTCTCATTTTATTTGGAATATTATAAATCACTAGCTGGTTTCTAGGCTCAACAAGTTTGAAATTATGAACAAAAATTTTATATTGGTTGTATTTTTTCTTTGTATTAGTCGGTCTTCCCACATCTTCTTTTGTTAAAAAGTTAGGTATACCAAAATTATTAACTTTTACACCCTTGTAATTATAAGTTTTTCTCATCAGAATATTATATCATTATTAAATATGAAGTACACCGCGGTGCACTTCACAATAGAGTACATAGAGGTGAGCATATACACATTTTATCTATAATTCTCAAGTACACCGCGGTGCATTTGGAAATTGAAGAAATGGTAAAAATACCAAGCGATTTTCCCGGCTTTTTCATTAAATTATTAAATCAACTTGACCGAATGGCTTCGGGAGGGGTAAAATTGTAGTGTTAATAAATAAAACTAATTATAAATGGAAAAATTTGACCCTCAAGAATATAGAGATGATTTAGCAGTAGCACTAAAAAACAAAAGAAGTGAAGGTGTTGTTGGTCGTGACGAAGCAAAAATAATTTTAGAAAAAAAACGTAAAACCAAAAAGTATAAATTGGCCGAAAAAACCCACAATTTGGATAGAGAAAAACTTTTAATGGAGAAAAAAATTGAATCACTTCCGAGTTATAAAACATACGAAGTGGTTTCTAATATTAAAAATCTGGAAGATTTTTTTATGAAACTCCAAGAGTTAGGTATGCGTTGTGATATTTGGAAGAAGGATGAGCTTTTGAATCAAGTTAGATTTGATGAATATAAGAAATATATACTTGTATCTGTATCTGTTGAAGATATGGAAAAAGCGGCCCAGGAATTTGAAGGGAGTGATGGAGAATATTCTCTCGATGATGTCGTATATTTGGCTCACAAATTGGGATTTGATAAGTGTCCGGCTGAGGCTGGTCTGTTATTAAGACTTCAAAATAAAAATATTCCAGGACTTAATGAAAGAGAAGTTCTTGTTGGTATGGATCCAATAAGGGATTCATCCGAATTCAGATTTGAACACATATTATCACTTACACACGATGACAAAGCTTTAGGTATTAATGATGTGAATATTGATGATACCGGAATTGGTGGTGTTTTTACTTTTCCACAAGAGAGTGTTTTTGTATTCATGAAAGAAGCACAAAAATAAAGGGAAGGGTTTATTAAATATTACTCAATATAAGAAACCGCCACGCTCGCGAAGCGAACGTGGCGGTTTTCTTTTTAAATTATTTTGTCTTCTCTACAAATGACAAGCCCATTTTTTGAGTCTTTGCTTCAAACAAGACAATCTTGAATGTATAGCGCTTACCCAATTCTAGCTTCTCACGAAGTTTCTCTTCTTTGCCACCGAACTCAGAGAGGTGAACCAAACCAGCTACACCTTCCTCGACGCTAGCGAGAGCACCATGCTTGTTGTATTTGATAACAACAGCCTGAACTTCATCTCCTTTTTTATATTTCTTTTCAGCGTTCTTCCAAGGGTTTTCTTTCAAAGCTTTGATAGAGAGGGAAACCTTGTCATCCTTAACCTCAATAATCTTGACCTTGACCTTCTGACCAATCTTGAACATGGCCTTGGTGTCTTCAACGAGAGCCCAGTCAATTTCAGAGATGTGGACTAGACCTTCTAGACCATCTTCGATTTTGACGAAGACTCCAAAGTCTACGATACCAGTCACTTCACCTTCAACTTCATCACCCACCTTGTATTTTGCGATAGACTTTTCTTTCTCTTTATTTTCACCAGACTTTTCAGAGAAGATAAGTTTACCTTCCTTTGGAAGAGCGGTGATAATAATGACAGAAATTCTTTGACCAACCAATTTGCGAAGTTCATCAACAATGCGATCTTTGTCACCATCGGTTACGCGAGGGTAGTGATCAGCTTTGAGTTGAGAAGCTGGCAAGAAGCCCTGAATACCTTGCCAAGTAAGGATCAAACCTCCCTTGTTAGCTTCAGAAACCACGAGCTCAAGAACAGCTTTGTCCTTGATAGCTTTCTCAGCATCGCTCCAGATCATCGCTTGTTTAGCTTCACGGAGAGACAATTCAATATAACCGTCCTCATTGTTGGTATCAACAACTTTAGCGGAAATGCTGTCGCCAACATTAATCTTCTTGATGATGTCGCGAGCATTGATGAATTCACGACCGAAAATAAGACCGGTACCGATTTGGCCCAAGTCAATATAAACAGCTGAACGTTCAATACTAATAACACTTCCGTCTACCAAGTCTCCAACGTTTGGAGGAGTCATGGAATCGGCAACGATTTTGTTCATCAAACCGTCCTTTTTGGCTTTCGCCTTTTCTTCTGCAGTCTCTACTACTTCTTCAGTAGCAGCAACTTTCTTTTTTGCAACCATTTTTAATTATATTTATTGTGCGGTTGCTGACCTGATTGTCAGTCAATTGGCACTAGCCTACAGATCCGATGATTTTCTACTCCAAAAGGGGAGAAAGTTCGGGGTTAACTGTGGCAGTAAATAACGGGGTTAATTATACGGATAAAGGGAGAAATGTAAAGAGTGGAAATGTTGAAGGGCCGCCGATTCGGAAATCGGCGGCCCTGCGCATGTCAGCCATTTCAGGCTGAACTGTTTTTCATCCAGGTGTGGAATTTTTTCCACAGACAGGTGATGGGCTCAAAGTAAAGTTTGACTGCTGCTCGGATCGTCTCCATGAAGCATCTCCTTCTGCTTGTTTTTTCTTAGTAACCAAAACCCTTCCTGGCTTTTCTAAAGCCTTCAGTCAGGATTTCGAGGTGAGCTCTTTCGGATTTCTTGATCCACTGCTCGTGATAGTCATTCATGACGCTGGCCGAAAAGTTTGCTAGGAACATCCCAGCTTTGACCACGGCGACAGCTATGAGTGGAACAAACACCAGAAAGAACAAGACATAGGCGATCAGAACAATAATAATTTGCATAGTGATATCTCCTTTGGTTTATCTGATTGAGAAACAAATGATGATGGTTCCGGTAAGTAAACTCCAGGCAGTCCAGAATAGAATACAAAGCATGTTTGTTTTCCTTTCTCTTGAGGCTTGATAAGGTTCAGATTCAGACAATACATTACCACTTTAAAGCGGAAATGACAATGGCCCGATTTGGACTAAGGACCAACCTTAGTCCAAATCGGGCCATGAAAAAAGCGCCGAACCCAGTAGTGGTCGACGGCGCTTTTGTTGACTCACTCGTAGTGTGAGCCCTGCTCTCAAAAGAGAGGCTTATTGATGCCTGTACGCTCGCGTGGCACTTGCCAAGAGCTTTTGTTCTAGTCTACCCTTGGCACCTTTGTGCCAGTAGTAGAGTTTCTTCAAGACTCCCACGAACAGTTGCCAGGTCTTGACTACTCCGTAGGCGAAGCTTCCGTAGTACACAAGGCCCATGACTGTGCTTAGAAAGGCAGCCATGACGAGCAGTATCAAATTCAATGCATACTGCTGATTGTAAAGCGACAGCATAATGAAAAGTACGGACGAGATGGTAATGATCTTGAATTTCGTGTTCATGACCTGATCTCCTAGACTGTGTCAGACATCTTGTGCCTGAACCGGTTTTGACTCTATAACCAGTATATCAGATAACACATCTTTTGTCAAGTCAAATCGGTAAAACCCTATATTTAACAACCTGAAATCGCCAATATGTAAAGTGGCAGGGTATATCACATATGGTATAATTATAAGTATTATGATTATTACATATCAAGGTCTCGAGTTTTTCAAGGTGCAATTTGGTGACACAATTTTAGCATTTAATCCAATTTCTAAGGACTCCAAAATCAAGTCCGCGCGTTTTGGTGCCGACATTGCTCTCGTGTCATTGAATGACAAAGACATGAATGGTGCTGATGTTTTGACTTATGCTGAACGCGAACCTTTTGTTGTCGCTGGTCCAGGTGAATATGAAATCAAAGATGTTTTTATTAAAGGTTTTCAGTCAAAATCTAACTACGGTGGCACAGAAAAAATAAATACTATTTATCACATCGTGCTCGAAGGTATGAACTTGTGTTTTTTGGGCGCCACTTCTGATAAAGCTTTGGAACATGATGCAGCTGAAGGTATCGAATCAGTGGATATTTTATTCGTCCCAATCGGTGGCGATGGCGTACTTGATCCAGATGAAGCTGCCAAGCTTGCCACCACTCTTGAACCAAAGATAATTATTCCGATGCACTATGATTTGCCGGGTGCAAAAAATTGTCTTAGCACTTTTCTTAAAGAATATGGAGTAGAAAAAGTTGCTCCAGTCGATAAACTCACTCTCAAGAAAAAAGATTTGGAAGGTAAAGATGGTGAAGTAATCGTACTCAGCCCACAGAATTAATTTTATGAATCCTCAGGACCTCGAAAAAAAACAAAAAGACGATAAGACTAAGATAATTGCCTTTTTGGTCTCCGGGGTGTTTGTCTTGATTTTGTTTTTTTTCTGGATTGGAAATTTAGGGGGTCTGATTTCTGATTACTCAAAACGCTCATCTTGGCAGGTTGGTGATTTTTGGGAAAAAACGAGTAAAGATTTTAATAAGGTTGGAACAGATTATAATCAAGCTAAAGATTTTGGGTCCGGTCTATTGAAAAAGTTGGATGAAAATTCAGGAGTGACAGGTATGAATTACAATAGTATTAGTGACGCTCTTAATTCAAACCCAACGTCGACAGTCACAAGTCAAACTTTAGAAGAACTTCCAAAAAGTGAATAGAGTGATATAATGCAAAAATAATTTTTAATACATATGTCAGACAAAAAAGATAAAAAAGTTGAGGAGGCGATTGTGCCACACGTAAACGTCTCAGGACGTAGTATTACGACTGAAATGAAAGAGTGTTATTTGGACTATGCGATGTCCGTTATTACTCAGCGTGCTTTACCTGATGTTCGTGATGGTCTAAAACCAGTTCACCGTCGTATTCTTTTTGCTATGAACCAAATGGGTTTAACAGCAGGAGCCAAGACTCGTAAATCCGCCGCTGTGGTGGGTGAAGTGCTTGGTAACTATCACCCTCATGGTGACGTGGCAGTGTATGAATCTATGGTTAAACTCGCACAAGATTTTGCCTGTCGTTACCCTTTGATTATTGGTCAAGGTAACTTTGGTTCCATTGATGGAGATAGTGCTGCGGCCATGCGTTATACCGAAGCCAAGATGTCCAAGATGTCCTCTGAACTTTTGCGAGACATTGAAAAAGAAACTGTTAACTGGCGACCAAACTATGACAACACCAAGAAGGAACCTGAAGTGCTGCCAACCGCTGTTCCGAACTTACTTCTAAACGGTATTATGGGTATTGCTGTCGGTATGGCCACCAACATCCCACCACACAACCTAGGTGAAGTGATTGATGCTACTTCATATTTGTTGGAGAATCCAAAAGACACCACCACTGAAGATTTGCTCAAATTCATCAAGGGTCCTGACTTTCCAATGGGTGGAATTATTTTTAATGAAGCCGATATCAAGCGTGCATATGCTACCGGTCGCGGTGGTGTGGTTTGTCGCGGTCAGGCTGAAATCGTCGAAGACAAAAAAGGAGCTTTTCAAATTATCATTACTTCTATTCCGTACCGTGTGAACAAAGCGGATTTTATTATGAGTATCGCGGACTTGGTTCGCGACAAAAAGATTGATGGTATTAAGGGTTTGCGTGATGAGTCGGCCAAGGATATTCGAGTGGCGATTGACCTCAAGGCTGGAGCTCAACCGCAAAAAGTTTTAAATTTCCTTTACAAACACACTCAATTAGAAGATTCTTTCAACTTTAACGTCGTGGCTCTGGTTGATGGTGTACCACAAACTTTGTCTCTCAAAGCAATTTTGGATAATTTTATTTCACACCGCAAGATTGTGATTCGTCGTCGTACAGAATTTGATTTGGACAAAGCTCTTGCACGTGAGCATATTTTGCTCGGCTTGAAGAAGGCATTGGACCATATTGACGAGATTATTAAACTCATCAAAAAGTCCAAAGATGTTGAAGAAGCTCGCTTGGCTTTGATGAAGACTTTCAAATTCTCTGAAATTCAAGCCAATGCAATTCTGGAAATGAAATTGCAGAAATTGGCTGGTTTGGAACGCAAAAAAATTGAGGATGAATTGAAGGCGGTCCAGGCTCTGATTGAAGATCTGAAAGACATCCTAGCTAATCCAAAAAGAATCATCAAAGTCATCAAGGATGAATTGATTGATATCAAAGCACGATATGGTGATGAACGCCGTACCAAAGTGGTCAAAGGTGGCGTCGCCAACCTCTCTGATGAGGATTTGATTCCGGATGAAGAAACTGTTTTGGTGTTGACCGCTGGCGGTTATGTCAAACGCACCAATCCTGATGAATATCACAAACAGAAGCGTGGTGGTGTCGGTGTGGTGGATCTGGATACCAAAGAAGAAGATTTTGTGACTACACTTTTGACTACCACTACCCACAGTGATGTTCTCTTCTTTACCGATAAAGGCAAGGCCTTCCAGATCAAAATGTATGATTTGCCAGAAGGTAAGCGTGCTACCAAGGGTAAGTCTATCGTGAACTTCCTCTCAATTGGTGACAATGAAAAGATTACCTCTGTTCTCGCTATGCCAAAGGGAGTGAAGAATTCTGGTCTCAGCTTATTTATGATTACCAAGCAAGGTACTGCCAAAATGGTAGAAGCCAAAGCTTTTGAAGATGTTCGTCGCAACGGTTTGATTGCTATTACCTTAAATGATGGTGATGAACTCAAGTCTGTCTCATTCGTGGACAAGGGTGATGATGTTATCGTCGCTACTACCAAAGGTCAGTCTATTCGTTTCAAGGGCACTGATATTCGCGTCATGGGTCGCAATGCGGCTGGTGTCCGTGGTATCAAGCTTGGCAAGGGTGACTTCGTGATTGGTGCTGATGTGGTCAAGAAAGATATGGAGAATCCAAGCATGATGGTGATTTCGGCTAACGGTTACGGTAAGAAGACTCCACTCAAGGAATACAAGACACAGGGTCGCGGTGGTTCCGGTATCAAGACCATGAAGGTTACTCCAAAGACGGGAGAGATTATCAGTTCCAAAGTGGTATCAAGTGAGGAAGAACTGGTAGTAATTTCTAAACAAAGTCAGGTTATTCGTACTAGTTTGGAAGAGATTCCATCACTCGGCCGTCAGACTCAGGGTGTGCGTGTGATGAAGCTTCGCGAGGGTGATGGCATTGCTTCACTTATTTGTCTCTAGTTATAATTATTATAATAAAAAAGGCCGGTTTTGGCTTCCGTCAAAACCGGCCTTTTTTCTTTGCTACTATTATTTTTATTTGGTATAATATTAGAAGTTTACACGACACATTATTTTATGTTTTCCGATCCCCAGAAAATTATTGACCAACTTTCATTAGCACCAGGACAAACGGTGTTGGACTTTGGTGCTGGCTCTGGTCACTATACTCTAATTGCTGCACAAAAAGTTGGAGCTGGCGGTCGTATCTATGCGATTGATATTCAGACTGATCTACTCAGACGTATTATAGGTATGGTAGCGGAAAAGGGTTTGATGAACACCAGTATTATCACTGCCGATCTCGAAAAAACTCAAAGTACCAACTTAAAACCAGGTCTAGCCGATTGGGCTTTTGTTGCCAACCTGTTGTTTATGCTTAAAGATAAGAAAAATATTTTGTCCGAAGCTTTTCGTTTACTGAAACCAAACGGTCGTTTACTTATTGTAGATTGGAAGGAGTCTTTTAATGGACTCGGACCACAGTCAGAACAGGTGATAAAAGAGGCTGAAGTTAGACAATTGGCCGAACAAATTGGTTTTATTGTCCAGTCAAATATTGAGGCTGGCGAACATCATTATGGTTTAATATTTAAAAAACAATGAAAGCATTTCAAATAATTTTATTAGGCTTTTTTGTGGCTCTAGCCATTGCCGGTTTAGTGGCTTTTGCAATGTTTCGTGGAGGTAGTCAGCAGGCTTCAACTATTACAGTTTGGGGAATGGTGCCTAATGAATCAATTGATAAAATTCTCGGCGAATTACGTTCTAGTCGCAATGGAGCCGTGAACATGACTTACATTTACAAAGATCCAGCTGTTTTTGATAGCGATTTGTTAAACGCTATCGCTAGTGGTAAAAGTCCGGATGCGGTCATTCTACCGAATGATTTGATTTATCGTTATTCTGATAAAATAATTCCTGTCCCATATTCTAATCTTAGTGAAAGTGATTTTAGAGATACTTATGTAGACATGGCTTCAGTTTATCTAACAACTAATGGAATTTTGGCTTTACCGATTAGTGTTGATCCGTTGATTATGTATTGGAATAGAGATATTTTTAATACCACAGGGAAAACTAATCCACCAGCCTATTGGGATGAATTACAAGCTATGGTACCGGATTTTGTAGTTAAAAATGCTAGCAAGGACATTATGCGCTCAGGTGTCGCTTTTGGAGAATTTAGAAATGTTACACATCCCAAGGAACTCTTGACTCTGCTTATGATGCAAGCAGGCAGTCGTATGGTGGAGAATAATGCAGGTTATTACACTGCTAATCTAGACGAATCAACTACCGGTAGTGGTGTTTACCCAGCTAGTGCCGCTTTTAGATACTACAGCGACTTTGCTGATCCAAATAAAATTGTCTATAGTTGGAATCGTTCTTTGAAGAATGATAAACAAACATTTATCGCAGGAGATTTGGCTGTTTATTTTGGTTTAGCTTCGGAATACAATGAGATAGCAGCCAAGAACCCTAATTTGAATTTTGGTATTTCCTCAGTTCCACAAAAACGTGATGCGCGTATTTTTATAACAGATGGTTTGATGAATGGTTTTTCTATTTTGAAAGGAAGTGCCAATCCGTCCAACGCCCTCACTCAGATTACGAAAATTTTGGCACCAGATGTTTTGCAGTACTGGGTAGATTACGGAAAAATAGTTCCAGCTAGACGAGATATGTTAGCTACGACCAATAGTGATAATATTTTAAAAGTTTTATCATACCGTTCTGCTCTGTCAGCCAAAACCTGGATGGACCCAGATGGCAAAGAGACTGATAGAATATTTCAGCAGTCCATCGAATCAATATCCACTGGAAAAAATTATGTCTATGAAGCAATTGCTGATTTAAATGGCGGTATTAACTTATTATTAGCTAAATATAAAAAGTAATGAAGAAATATTTATTAACATCTTTTTTGATTTCAATCTTTTTTGTTACTTCTGTTGGCCCAGTTTTTGCTCAGAGTGAATTGCCATCCAAACCCGTTACACCCAGCAGTTTTAGTGGCCTAGTAAATTGCGGCAACAAGATTGTGAATGGCAAAATCGATCCGTCGGACCAATGTACTTTTGATAAGTTGGTGGAAATGTTTAAATATATAATGAAGTACGCTCTATGGCTGATTATGCTGGCTATGGTCGGAGTCTTTGTTTTTATGGGCTTTATGTATATCAAATCGCAGGGTAGTTCTGCTGAAGTTAAAAAAGCCTGGGATATGATGAAAAAAATGGCCATCGGTGTATTTTGGATGCTATGTGCCTGGATTATTGTTTATACAATTTTATCTCAATTGGGTAATGATAAGACAAATATTTTGAGATTTTTTAGCAAACCATAATAATTAAACATAAATTAATAACAAATATGAAAAAAATATTATTTATTTTACTTGCCTGGAGTCTGCCAATGTTTTTTGTTTTTGCTGCCAGTTCCGCCACTTTGGATAATCCATTAAAATGGGATACTTTGGAGGGGGCAGTGGCTGGTATTATGAGTGTGATTGTTAAAGTTGGTGCCATTGCTGTCATTCTAGCCTTTATTTGGGTAGGTTGGATGTATGTTAAGGCTCAGGGAGCACCAAAAGATATCGAGGCTGCACACAAGGCTTTTCAATACACAGTTATTGGCGCTTTGGTTTTATTAGGAGCTGATGTGATTGCTAATCTGATTGCTGGTACAGTCAAAACTATTCAAAAATAATTATGAAAAAAACTACCCCAGCTTTATTGCTTTCTAGTCTGATTGTGGCACTTAGTCCGTTTGTGGCCTCAGCCTATTCTGCTACCAATATTAAAGATTTATTGCAGGGTACAGTGGATAATATTTTGAAACCAGTTGTGGTAATTTTAATCGGTTTGGCAGTTTTGGCGACTCTTTGGAATGGTTTTAAGATTGTTAAAGAAAGCGGGGGTAAAGATATTGCCAAATATCGCACAGCTTTAATTATGAGTATTATTGCTCTAGCCGTTATGGTTAGCTTCTGGGGAATTATTGGGATAATGCGTGATACTTTTGGTTTGACTCGTTCAGATAGCGTACTTAATCGTTTGGGTAGTGGCTCTACAAATATTAACGGCCAGATAGTCTCTGGTTCGAATGCTCAGTTTACAGCCGGATCTGCAGAGTCAATATTTTTAAATAACTCTAGCCAAAATACCACTATTAAAAATAGTTATAGTTCAGGTGCTGGTACTATTGATGGAGCCGGTTTTGATACAAAGTCTATTGACGGTGTGGGTGTAGTCCAAACAGCGGGTGCTAGTAGCGGTTCATTTCAAAGTATAGATGCAAATGGCAATATGATTAGTCCTCAGAATGATGCAATAAAAACTGTTGGTGGTTCTGGTAATGCTAACTCTAATAATGATTCAGTAGTTAGTGATATGTATGGTAACCAGGGTGCAGGCTGGCAGGGCACTAAACAAGTAGATACTTTCAATAATACTGTCGCCAAGCCAACCAATGGTTTTATTAATTGGATATTTAAGTAAAAGTATGAAAAATATTTTACTAGCTTTTACAGTTTTGGCACCAATATTTACTTTTGCAGCCAATCTAAAGACAGATTATTTGAGATCTTTTTTTGGCAGTGCCACAACCATCATTACAAGCTTAGCTGTTTTGGTAATTTCTATCACCGTTCTGTATTTGATATTAAGTGTGGTTTCTTTTATGAGAAATAATATGATTGATAAAGCCAAGAGGGCTGAGGCGGCTACGGGAATCTTGTGGAGTGTTATAGCTATTGCTGTTATGGTGTCTATTTGGGGTATAGTTTCAATTCTCCAGGGCATGTTTTTTAGTGATCTTTCTGGTCAGGTATTCAACGGTTCAATTAAATAAAAGGCATTAAACCTTACAAGTTCTGTACAACTTTCGTTTATTTTTAAGTAAAAGCTCAGGGCCTTACAAAGCTCTGAGTGTTCGTTATTGTGATTGGGTTGTGGGTGTAAAGTAATATTTAAAGTTATCTACACCGCATCTTTTTTACTATTTGCTTTTTTGTATTTGATGATATAATTATAAGGTAAAAAGGTCATAGGTCAAAAATTATTAATAAATATTTTTACAAAATAAAAAATGAAAAAAGTTTTAGCAATCAGTTTGTCATCAGTATTGCCATTTATGGCTTTAGCTGCCACACCAAGTACTCAGTATATTTCAACTTGGATTGAACAAATCCAAAGTATTATTAACAGTCTCGTTCCAGTATTGGTTGGTTTGTCCGTTCTATTCTTCATTTGGAGTATTTTCAAGTACATCAAATCTGATGATCCAAAGACCAAGGGCGACGCTGCAAAGGGAATGATGTGGGGTATTGTTTTCTTGGCTGTTATCGTTTCAGTTTGGGGATTGGTTGCATTATTGCAAAACATCTTCGGTGTTGATACTCGTGGTGTAAGTAATGTTCGAAACCTCGTACCTACAAACTAATTTAAGTTTATGTCTGCTGACCTTTTAATTAACAAAATTTTAGAAAATATAATCAACCCGATGGTTTATTTTCTGATGGTTGTTGCTATTATTGTCTTTATTTGGGGATTAGTTCAATATATAAATAAAGAAGCACCGGCTGACAAACATAAAGAAGGTATCGATAAAATGATCTATGGAGCTATCGGTCTGACGATTATGTTTTCAGCTCAGGGAATAATTCACATTTTGTTAGATTTTTTAGGTAGGTAGTTGATAAAAAAAAGTTTAGAAAAGCAGGCGTCCCAGAATACGGGGCGCCTGTTTTGTTGATTTTGTGTCACCGTTCTTCTTCGTAGAAGGTGACTAATGTCTTTCCTTGTTGGGAACTTATCCAGACGGTTTGGTCTTTGGGGACTTCGCCGTACTGGGTGAGGGAGAAGGGTCCAATTGTCGACGTCACATAGATTGGACGTTCGGCTGTCCAACGACATGGTCCAATGATTGGATCCCAGTAACCCTTCACGACCTCCAGGTTACTCACCGCTACCCGTTTGATAGGTAGGGGCATAGTGTACGCTTGGGGTGGCACAATGGTTTGGCTGGGTTGAGTCGGAAAGATGACTGTTGGTGCCGGAATCACGGTTGTTGCCGGTTTGATTGGTGTTTCAACTTTGATGGTGGTTTGACAATTGTGTTTGTTACCATGCGTGGTTACAAACTTTCTGGTCACAGCCACAGTACAAAGAGTAAAAATCACCAAACAAGTCAGGCAAACAATGATGCCGGTCTTCTCGAACTTGGGGGTGTACATGCTTTTTCCTCCTGCTAGATGAAATTATGTCTGGAAAAATATATACCATCCGGTATATTTCTTTGAATCTTTCATTATAATAACATAGTGAAGATATAAAGTCAAAGACAAACAAAGAGGGGATTTGACTTTTTGGCCCAAATAAACGATAATTTAACCCAATGCGCGAGTGGCGAAATTGGTACACGCACTTGCCTTAGGAGCAAGCGGGGCAACCCATGGAGGTTCAAATCCTCTCTCGCGCACAAATTAAAATCCCCGAATGGGGATATTTTAATTTGTGCGCGAGAAACGAGCAATGGGAATTGCTCGTGTGAGGATTTGAAAGACGGAAGAATATTTTTAGTAAAAAATATTCTGAGTCGGGGTTGCGACCAGTTTTGGCTGACTGAGACAAAACTGAGTTGTGACCGAGTCCTCCTTATTCTGTCTCGAAGACGATCAGTAAATTATTCCTGACCGAGTCCTTTAAATGTGCTATTATTATCTCTATGGAAAAGGAACAATTAAGTAATACTGTTAAACAATTTAGTCCGGAATATCAGTCTACATTAGATGAGATTGATAAAATTTCAAACCTTTCACAGGAAGAGCAGGGAAAATACATTAATGAAAGAATAAAAAAACTTTCTGATACTGCTGAAAAAGGAGAAATGTCGACAAGGGGTAAAAAAGTCTGCAATGGTTTTGTTGGTCCAGACATGCTGATTCGAAGGAATATTCTTGTTGATCCAATTGTCTTAGATGACCCTTCTTTGTATCAAACCATGTTCGAAACCTTGAAGATGTTTAGAGGGGTTGAACACATGAAAGATAAAACCCTGAGACAATTACATATAGGGCTTATTCAGTGGACGATTTCGAAATATTTCGGTAACGAGATCCCGTATAAGGAAACAGAAACTGAAAATCGGAATTTTTATATGGAGCGAAGTGGGGCAGATAGCCCGGAAATATCAATATCTGAGCTTAAGGGCAAGGGGTTTGCGGTTTGTGCAGAAAAAAGTTCTGTAGCCGAAAACCTTTTGGTTTTTTCTGGTCTCGAAGCAAAACTAGTAGTGTCCACCGAATGCCGCATTCCAGAAGAAGCTGAAGAGAGTGGACACTATTATAATATTATTTTGGGACCAACCCAAAAGTTTATTTATGATCCGTCCAATCCTAAGTTGGTCACTAATAGTAATGGAAAATTGATCAATTATAATCCAGCGATGTATCGGATTAGCGATGAGGATTATGAGAAGTTGATGAATGGAGGGGCGGTAACTGTAGTCCATGTGGACACGGAGGTGTCGGATGGTATAGAAAAAAATATCGAAAGTCGACGAGTGTATGGTGGGGTAAAATAATCAAACTGGTATATAGTAAGTAATCGGTGATTAAATAGCAAAGTAAGCAACAATGATTTCCAAAATAGAAGTGGCAATTTTCACCTTGCCTTTTCTCATTTTATTTGTTATTTTAATGTAGCAGACAAAATATGCGCCCATACCCGCTCACTTGAAGACAGGTGCTTCGGGCAAGGCTCAGTTGGCTGATAGTGTTGGTAAAATATGCGCCCATAGCTCAGTTGGTAGAGCAGTCGCCTCTTAAGCGATTGGTCGTAGGTTCGAATCCTACTGGGCGCACATCATAAATATTAAAAACCACCAGCTGTCCCTGGTGGTTTTGTTTATGATGTGCGAGCCGGAGTGCGACGGCACGAGGCGGGGTCGCGGGTTTTTCTAGCAAGAAAAAACCTGTGACCACAATAAGTGTGCGCCCACAAAATTATTTTTCGAAGGAGAAAAGCGTACTCGCGGTCCTACCAGTTTTATTTAATGAGTACTTTTATTTCTGAATATTCTAGAATACGATTATTCTACCTTTTGAAATAATTATCAACGGTTGGTTCTAGGTCGGCAACTTCGTCTAATATTTTATAGTAGTTACCTTTCAAAAGAAAATCTTCTGAATGAAAACCCCAAGTTACAGCTATTGATCCAACACCAGCCTTTTCTGCTTCAATTAGATCACCGAGAGTGTCGGTAATAAATAAACAGTCTTCCTGCTTTAAATCATTATTGACCATTACCATCTTTATTTTTTCAACTTTACTTTTATGTACATCATTACCAAGTATTTCACCAAAAAAGTGCCTTATATTATGCTTGGTCATAAAGTCACGAATAAGATCAGTTTTTGTAGATGAAATCACAACCATTTTATATTTTTCAGATAGATTTTTAAGAGCGTCAGTCATCCCTGGAAAAACTTTTACGTCATTCAATAAACCTCTGCCGTATTCTATAAAATAATCAATTTCATGATTACACTTATCATCATGAACACTATGTTTTTCGAAATCATTAATATTTCCCGTAAAAAAGTTTTGGTAATTATCTATGGTTATATTTGGACAGGTTACTTTTTGCGCTATATAACCATTGTTCAGAGAGTCAGCGATCACACCGTCAAAATCAAATAAAACATACTTATTCATTCCAAAAGTATATCATAATTACCCAGATGGCAGAAAGTTTTCCCTCGAGTCCCACCTCGGGCGTCAAAAAAACACCTTACGGTGTTTATTTTGTGCCCGAGGTGGGACTCGAACCCACACGGCCTTACGACCCCGAGATTTTAAGTCTCGTACGGCTACCATTACGTCACTCGGGCATTTTGGGGCCTTGCGGCCTGGGGTATCATCGGTCACAACTCTCCTTCACACCGTCGTGTTCGGTCGGTCGCGACCCCGCCTCGCGGCCGAACCTTGCTAGGTTCGGACTTCGTTCGCTGCGGCTTTCGATTCTCCCCAAAAAATCGCTAACGCGATTTTTTTGAGGCCTGGGGGAGAATCGAACTCCCGCATATTCCTTTTGCAGAGGAATGCTTTACCACTTAGCAACCAGGCCTTGTCCGTCTTTTGACGGTGTATTTACTACCGCTATATTCTAAAGTTTATTCATCAAATCGTCAATCTTCTGGCGATGCTTCTCTCCGAGGTCCAATTTAAAATCAAAAGTTGGAACGCGTCCGATTCGCACTTCGCTCATAAAATATTTACGAAACTCCCCACGCATACGCTTGAGAAAATCCTCAGCTTCTGGTTGCTTGTGTACTGGCATAACGGTGTAGAGTATATAGGCCAATTTACCAGCGTCCGCGAGCTGAACTCCAGTTACAGTAATGAGAGAGATACGACTGGACTCACGTTGAAGAAACAACGCGGCTTTTTCGCGAATCATTTCTGCCAATCTACCGTCTCTACTTGAATTGTTTTTAATTTCCATATTATTTTTCTATCATCTTATAGGCTACTATTTTATCTCCCGGGGCTGGTTCAACGCTCATCTGCAGTAAACAACCGAACTCGACACCTTCACGCACTTCTTTAGTTTTTTCTTTTTGCTGTTGGAGTCCATTAATTTTGCCTTTACCAATTTCTTCTTCACCACGCATTAACTTCACATCGTCACCAACTTCAATCTTTTCTTTTTCTACTCGGCCACCGATCACATACTTATCTTTGACCGAACTGAAGACTTTGAGAATCTTGGCCTGGCCAGAATTTTCTTCGGCCATAATCTTTGGTGTGCGGGAAGTCATGATTTCTTCCACGTACTCAGAAAGCTTGTAGATAATGTTGAAAAGTTTAATTTCAATACCGTTTCTCTCAGCCATACCACGAGCTTGGGGGTCAACTTTGACTTCAAAGCCGAGTACCAAAGAACCAGGAGTGCTATTGGCAGTCTTGATATCTGTTTCGGTAATATCGCCAACTCCAGAATAAATTACACGAACTTTGACTCGCTCGTTTTTAATCTTGGCTAATTCATGACCCACACCTTCTAGAGTTCCAATATTATCGGTCTTGATAATCAAATCAACAAAAGTAGTGCACTCAGCTTCACCTTCGGCACATGGAGAACAGAAGTTAATTTTGGTAATATCTTCTTTGAAACTACTAGCCAATTCTTCGGCTTCACTCTTGGTGGCAACAGTGGTAAAAGGGTAGCCGGCTTTAGGCATCTTGTTCCAACCGATCACTTTTACTGGAGAAGAGAATTGGGCCTCAGTAATTTTTTTACCAAGGAAGTTTTCCATCATACGAGTCGGAACATAGGCATCACCACAGACTACAAACTCGCTAGGATTGATTGAACCATTTTTAATTACCAAAGTAGCAGACATACCTTTCTTGCTATCCATCATGGTTTCAATCACAGTACCGTCAGCAGGTAGAGTTGGGTCACCACGGAGTTCTTCCATTTCCGCCACAAGCAGCATCATGTCGAGCAAATCAGACACACCTTGGCCGGTCTTGGCTGAGATGGGGACAAAGGGGACTGAGCCACCAAAACCCTCAAGATAGACTTCATTTTCAGCTAGATTGATTTTAATTTTTTCTACATCAGCCCCTGGTCTGTCGATTTTGTTGATAGCGACAATGTATGGCAAACCACTAGCCTTGATACAGTGCAAAGCTTCCAAGGTTTGTTTTTTGACGCCGTCTTCAGCCGAGACCACCAGGATAGCAATATCAGCAATTTCTACACCGCGAGCTCGAATACCACCAAAGGCCTCGTGTCCCGGAGTATCGAGAAAAGTAATTTTATGGCCATTGTGCTCCACTTCATATGCAGAAACTTTTTGGGTAATACCACCAGCTTCGCCGTCAACAATATTGGTTTTGCGAATATAATCTAGGAGCGTGGATTTTCCATGGTCAACATGCCCGACGATACAAATCACCGGTGGACGGACAATTAGGTTGTTTTTATTTTCTGACATAGAAAAATTTAATCCGAGTCTTATGAATTTGACTCGGACTGATTAGTTCAAACGCTCGCTAGTTTCACTGGCCTTGCCGAGAGCATCGCGCTCCTCAACAGTCATTTCAAAGGATGAATTGCCAGCTTTGACCGGCTTGGAAAAGATACTAGTATGCTCTCGTGAATAGAGAGTGGAAATCACTACTCCATCACCGTTTTCGTTTACAAAGGCTGTGGCAAAACTTTGATTGCCACCTTCACCGACGCCACGCCACGGATTGAAACGAATGGTCTCAACACCACTAATAGCCTTCTTGGCCTTGGTGTGAAGTACTGCCAAATGTTTTTCGTTTTCGTTTTGGTCTTTTTCCAAATGTTCTATTTTAGCCTTAAGATTAGCGATAGAATCGTCTATCGTCTCACCTCGGCCAACTAGAAGTTTGCTCAACTTTATTTCCAATCTAATTATCCAAAAAATTAAGAGGAAAAAAATCAAAACCGCGGAAATTAATTTGTAAGTTTCGAGATCCATACAAAAAAGATTATATACCAAAAGGACCTAAAAAACAACTATTCCCGAACTTGGATATATTTTGGTTTTATGTATATAATTATATTCAAAGGTTCCAACTATAAATAAATAACAAAATGGAGGTGTCTCATGAAAAGACAATGCAGTCTAATAGAAATTCCGGAATATAGATGTCTTGTTAGCATTCACCACACTGAAGCAGCGGCAGAAGACCCATTAGAACTCAAGGCCGATGTTTTGGAGATAATCGACAAGCTGGGTGAGAGGAAGGTAAAGAATGCTATCAAAATCAACCGACGAACCTGTACTGTTGGTCAGATTGTGTGGCAGGAAATCCCTGTTGATGATACACCCGAGTCTATCGGAGATCAGAAACAATTTTTTAGTTTACTCGAGTATCTCGGAGTGGTAGCAAAGTCAGATCAGTCTGGATTCGATATTTACTACACTGGTTCCAAAGTGTTGATTCTAAACACTGAGGATGAGAAACTTCATTTTGCCAGGGAAAGCGACGCTGAAGATTACGCCAAACGTTTGTTTGGAGAAAATCTTCAAGAGAAAGGAGTGTCGATTGTCCCATTTGTGGCTGTAGTGGTTTAGGGGGGCCGGCGCGAAGTTACGCGCCGGCCTTTTAATTTGTCCTGTTTTGTGTTTTAATGATTTCAATTATGATGAAGAAAAAGCAAAAGAAAATATATTGTGATGTGGCCGCTAGCTCACCGATTTTACCGGAAGCTGCCAAAGCAATGCTCACAGTGATGAAAGAGGCCTGGGTTAACCCTGGCTCTATTTATGATTTAGGTGTGCAGTCCAAGAATATTTTAGAACAGTCACGTTTGGATATTGCTAATTTTCTTGGGGCTCATGCTCGCGAAATTATTTTTACCTCTGGCGGTACTGAATCCAACAACTTAGCGATTTTGGGAGTTTACAATTATTTTATTAAAGCTGGTTGTAAGTCGGATGATTTACATTTTATCACCACCAATATTGAGCACAGTTCAATTTTGGCAGTTTATGAGGAGTTAAAATCTCGCGGTTGTGACATTAGTATTTTGCCGGTCGAAAAAGATGGACGTTTAAATCCAAAAATTTTGAGAGCAGAAATTAAACCAAATACAGTTTTGATTTCAATTGCTCACGCCAACTCAGAAATCGGAGTGATTCAGAATGTAGAAGAATTGGCAAAAGAAATCCGTCACGCCCGCAAAACTTCTTTTTGGCGTGAAAGCGAAGACATGTTCGGTGCCCCATATTTTCATTTAGATGCTAGTCAATCAGTAAATTATTTACCTTTGGACACAAAAAGTCTTGGGGTAGACCTCATTACTATTGATGGCCAAAAAGTTGGTGCCTCACGTGGTGTGGGGGCTTTGTATATCAAAAATGGTACACCAATAAAACCAATTATGTTTGGCGGTAGGCAAGAAATGGCTTTGCGACCAGGCACAGAAAATGTTTTGTTTGCTGTTGGGTTAGCACACGCTTTAATGCAAGTTAAAAAGATTCAAAACAAAGAGGTTAAAAAGCTTTCGGTGGTGCGTGATTATTTTATTAAAAAGATTCAGAAGGTATTATCTCAAGCAATAATTAATGGTAGTCAAGAGTACCGTTTGCCTAATAATGTGAATTTCTCATTACCTAGCACAGATGCAGAATTTATTCTTTTGCAATTGGCCGAAAAAGGTATTTATTGCTCAGCCAAAAGTGCTTGTTTGCCCAGTGAAGCTGGTTCGTATGTAATAGAAGCTGTATCGGATAATAAGGCCACAGCCAAGTCGTCTTTAAGATTTACTTTTGATAGCAGTTTGTCCAAAAAGGAAGTGGATTATATTGTAAAAGTTCTTAAAGAGGAAATCATTAAATAGGCATTTGTTAAAATACAATTTTTGTATTATTATATAGCCATGGAGAATCTTAATAAACAGCAAATAATTCTACTCACACTACTTGTGAGTTTTGTTACTTCCATTGCGACTGGTATCGTGACTGTTTCTCTAATGGACCAAGCTCCAGCTGGTGTGACTCAGACCATTAACCATGTGGTAGAAAGAACAATTGAGAAGGTTGTTCCGTCTGATACTAATCCGAATCAAATCGTAAAAGAGACGGTCGTTATCAATGAAGACGACAAAGTTTCTGAGGTGATAGATAAAAACAGAAGTGCTCTAGTCCGTATATATGGAACCAATGAAGGCGGCATTTCTAAATTTTTCGGAGTTGGTGTTGAAATAAGTAAATCTGGAATCATTGTCGGTCCGAACGTTGTTTGGGAAAATCTTGAAACTAGTAAAATTGAAGCAGTTATTTCTGACGGTTCACGCATAAGCCTTAAAAAACTTTTAGTTGATTTTGATACTAAGAACGCCTTTTACAAAATATTACCAGATAAAGATGGTAAGATTACTGACAAAATTAGTCCTTCTAGTATGGCAGTTAATGCACCTAAATTGGGTCAGAGTGCAGTGTTGATTTATGGAGAAAAACGCGATGTTGTTTTAACCGGAATCGTTTCCAGTCTTGTTCCAAGAACATTTACTACAGTTGTAGCTTCCTCGACATCATTTGGTGCAGCTGACGAAAAGAAAACCACGTATCGTTTTATTGATACCAATATGAATACTGCTAATATTGCTGAGGGTTCACCTCTGTTTAATCTCTCAGGTGAGTTGATTGGTTTCAAAATGGTTGACGAAGATCTTTTCGTTTCCCCGGATCTAATCAAGGCTGATTACAAGATTCTTGAATCTGATTTGTCTAACAATGCCACCTCCACCACTCGCTAGTTGACCCAAAAGCACAATCTGTTATTCTATTTAAGAACTTAATTAATTTAACCAATTTTTGCTATGCCTCCAATCAACAATTTCACTACCAAAGCCAAGGAATCGATTCGCCGAGCCCATGAGCTGGCTATTGAGCGAGGGCAGAATCATGTTAATCCAATTCATCTATTGGCCTCTTTGGTTTTACAAGAAGACAGCATCGTCAATTCTATTTTAGATAAAATGGAGGTGGATACTGTGCTTTTGACGGATTCACTTTTGGAGGCGATTGAAGGAGATGGTTCTTCAAATACCGTTGCCCCTTCTATGCAAATGTATCTGACTCCAGATTTAGCAATGGTTTTGGATAATTCCAGTAAAGTGGCGAAAGAGCTCAAGGATGAGTTTATCTCCACCGAACATTTGTTTTTGTCTTTGTTCGATACTCCATCTGCGGCCAGGGACTTGATTGGACGTTTTAAACTTGACCGTAATAAGATTATGGCGACCTTAAATGAGGTGCGTAATTCGCCAACTCCAATTCAGTCTCCAAAACAATTTAAAGTGCTGAGCAAATTTACTCGCAGTCTAACCAAGATGGCCAAGGAAAATAAACTTGACCCAGTCATTGGTCGTGATACCGAGATTTCTCGTATTATCCAAATATTATCTCGACGTACCAAAAATAATCCAATCTTGATTGGTGAAGCTGGTGTAGGAAAAACCGCTATTGCTGAAGGTTTAGCCAATCGTATTGCCCAAGGTGATGTTCCAGATTCTTTAAAAGATAAAGATATTGTTTCACTTGATATTGGACTTTTGATTGCTGGCACAAAATATCGCGGCGAGTTCGAAGAGCGTCTAAAAAATATTATTAAAGAAGTCGAGCGAGCCGAAGGCAAAATAATTTTGTTTATTGATGAACTTCATATGATTGTTGGTGCTGGTTCATCTGAGGGTTCACTCGATGCTTCCAACATGTTAAAGCCCGCTTTGGCGCGTGGAGAGCTCCGAGTTATTGGGGCGACAACATTTAAAGAGTATCAAAAGCATATCGAAAAGGATCCAGCTTTGACCCGCCGTTTTCAGCCCGTCTATGTGAATGAACCATCGATTGAAGACGCTATCGCAATTTTGCGTGGTCTCAAAGAAAAATATGAGTTGTATCACGGTGTCCGTATTACCGATGAATCTATTTTGGCAGCTGTCAATTTATCGTCGCGTTACATTTCAGATAGATTCTTGCCGGATAAAGCCGTGGACTTGATTGATGAAGCGTCATCAGCTTTGAAAATTTCTTTGGAAAACATGCCACCAATTTTGGAAGAAACTCATCGCAAAGTCATGCGCCTTGAGATTGAACGTGAAGCCTTGAAAAAAGAAGCTGAAGAAGGGAAGACCGATGCCCAAAAACGCACCAAGATTATCGAGAAAGAAATTGCTGACTTGAAAGAAAAGACGGCCGAGACAGAGCTCAAGTGGAAAAATGAAAAGGAAACTATTGCTACTATAAAAGATGCCAAGAAGAAATTAGAAACCTTGCGCTTAGAAGCCGAGGAGTCAGAATCCAAAGCCGACCTAACTCGCGCGGCTGAAATTAGATATGGTGAAATACCAGCCGTAGAAAAAACTTTAGACACCGCGGCCAAGAGATTAAAAAAATTGCAGTCATTCCGCAGAATATTAAAAGAAGAAATTACAGAAGCAGATATTGCCGATGTCGTTTCTCGTTGGACTGGTGTACCTGTCTCTCGCATGCTTGAGGCTGAAGCGGAAAAGCTTGGCCGCATGGAACAAGAATTGGAGAAGAGAGTGGTTGGTCAAGATGAAGCTGTCCGAAAAATTTCAGACACCATCAAGCGCTCTCGTGCCGGCATTTCTGATCCCAATCGTCCGATTGGTTCATTTATCTTCCTCGGCCCAACCGGTGTCGGTAAAACTGAGCTAACCAAAGCCTTGGCTGAGTTTATGTTTGATGATGATAAATCTTTGATTCGCTTGGACATGTCTGAGTACATGGAAAAACATTCTGTCTCCAAGCTAGTCGGTGCACCTCCTGGCTATGTCGGTCACGAAGAAGGCGGATCATTTACGGAAACAGTTCGTCATCGTCCATACTCTGTAATTTTGTTTGATGAAATTGAGAAAGCTCATCCGGAAGTCTTTAATATTTTGCTTCAGATTTTGGATAATGGTCGCTTGACTGACTCTAAGGGTCGCGTAGTGAACTTCCGCAACACAGTGATTATTTTGACATCGAACATTGGTGCCCAATATATCGACAAGATGGAGAGACTTGGTTTTAATAGTGAAAATTCTGTAGAGAGTGACTATAAGGAAGCCAAGACCAAAGTAATGAATAGTCTGAAAGAATTCTTCCGACCAGAATTTTTGAACCGTCTTGACGATGTAATTATCTTTGACGTTTTAAGTAAAGAAGTGATTCGTCAGATTGTTGATATCCAAATTGATATTGTTCGTAAACGTTTAGAAAACAAAGGTATGAAATTGACTCTATCAAAAGAGGCTGTCGAATATCTGGCTAAGGAAGGTTACAATCCGCAATACGGTGCTAGACCTTTGAAGAGATTGATTCAAGATAAAATTTTAAATCCTGTAGCTCATTTCATGATTGCTAAAGGTTTAATGAACAGTGGAGATATTAATGTGACGATGAAGGGCGGGGAAATATTGGTAGAGTCGAAGAAGGGGAAGAAGATTGGAAAGTAAAAAATAAAACCACTCAGTGTAAATGGGTGGTTTTGTTATTAAATATTTTAGGATAAAAGTGAAAGCCCGGTACGCCATCAGTTATATGGACAATACCGGGTTGAGACCTAGGTGGTCTCGGGTTTTCAACATTATGGGGGTATGGTTGAAAAATAACTTGGCACGACACCCCAGTGTCGCGGAAGTCCATGATCAACTTCATAGTGGTTATACGTTAGGCATATTATGATGCCGAACGGGCCACAGAGAAGTGTATGGGTACTCATGGACAAGGAACCCAATCTGATATGAGTATAGCATATTCAATATGTATTGTCAAGTGAATTGTGTTTTTATTAAACAAAGCACAAAAATCACTAGTATTATGGCCAATTTTAATGGGTGCAGTGAAAAATTGAAAAACTTTGCTTAAAGAAAAAACTAGAAGTTAATTATCCAGGCAGATTGAGTTATGTAGTCAGAGCCTTCAAGAATCTTTTTCGTTTCCAGGGCTTCCACGTCAGTTAATTTGAATCTTTCTGCCAATACTCCAGACAGACCTTCAACTTTTCTATCTTGTATCTTTTCAAAGTTTAGATCTAGTTCTTGCATAAAACCCTCAATATGTTTTGGTGTGCTGAAAAAGAACTCATTTCTCTTAAGCTTTGGAATAATTCCGCTAAAAAGTTTTTCAGAAGCAGTTTGTAATGGAATAGGATTATCAGAATCTGCGCCTTGATGCTGAATAATCGCGATTTTTTTTGTTATCCTTTTGATTTCAGTTAAGATTTTATTTTGATCCTCGAAAGTATTCCAAGCAATAGAGTAGCGAGCGATAACTACATCAAAAGCTTTGTCGGAAACAGGAATATTCTTCAGGTTGGAGATAATTTTCTTCATGGCTTGATTATCCTTTAAATCATCCCCATTTACATCAATGGCTGTCGTTATAAAATTGTAATCAGGCAGGAGCGAAATAAAGTCCGTGAGAAATGCTCCTTTGTGGCTTCCCAAGTCGGCCAAAGTATATTCACCTGGATTTAATTTTTCTTTTAGTTTGTTTGTCAAAAATTGAGCTGACTCCTTGTAAATTAGTTTAATAGCCTCAGTAGATCCTTCACCGTGAAAGAGAATGTCAGCGTTAGCACCTTGGTCTTTTTGATTCATATCTAAATAGTATAAGATAGTTACAAAATTTTGCCAAACCACCAACCGCATTTACTTATAGACATTTTCTAAATATTGGTTATAATAGCCAGGTAAGTAAATATGCGCAGGTGGCGGAGTGGTCAATCGCAGCAGACTGTAAATCTGTCGCCCATTGGGCTACGGGGGTTCAAATCCCTCCCTGCGCACACGAAAACAATCGACCGGAGACGGTCGATTTTTTCTTTGCGTGCGCAGGGAGGGATTTGAAAGACGGAGCACACGGAGCGGAGCTAAGTCCAAGTCTACCAAGACTTGGGTGCGAGTCCGGGTCGGAAAAATTCACGAGTGACGATGAGTGAATTATTTCTGACAATTCCCTCCCTGCGTAGGGATTTGAAAGACGGGAGAATATTTTTAGTAAAAAATTTGCTGAGACGGGGTCGCGAGTACTTAGACTTTTGAAATTTTGTAATTTCAAAAGACTTAGTAACTCGTGACCAAATCCCTCGCACACTATGTACGTTTGGCTTTTCTCTCGTTTTACGCTAATATACACCTTGTGAACAAGGATAAACGACAAGGCTTAAGAACCTGGCTGGAAATTGATACCAAAGCGGCAAAACACAACTTTGCTGAGTTTCGACGTACCATTTCTCCCAAGGCGAAAATTATGGCGGTTGTAAAATCCAATGCTTATGGTAATGGCTTCTTTGACTACGCCAAACTCATTGATGAAATAGGGGCAGACTGGCTAGGTGTGGACTCTGTGATTGAAGCCAAAACTTTGAGAGGTGAGGGAATAAAAAAACCGATTTTGATCATGGGTTATACTTTGCCAGAAATGCTATCAGTTGCTGCTAAAAATGATGCCTCAATTTCTGTTTCTAACTTTGAATATTTTAAGCACCTAGCACAGTTGAAAGAAAAAAATAAAATCAAAATACATATCAAGGTAGACACCGGGATGCGCCGCCATGGTTTTGACGTTAAAGATATGAAGAAACTATTTTCGGAAATAAAAAAACTAGCCAACAAGATTGAGATTGAAGGTTTGTATACTCATCTGGCTAATGCAGCAGATAAAGACCTGTCCGAAAAGCAAATCGCTGAATATAAAATCTGGAAAAAAGAATTTGAAAACAAGGGCTACAAACCACTACATCATGTTTGTGGTACTGGCGGCACTATGCTCCACCCAGAGGCTCATTTTGACCTGGTGCGAGTAGGTATCGGTCTGTATGGTATGTGGCCGAGCCCAGAGGCTAAAATGATTGTTGGTGACAAAATGAATTTGAAGCCAGTTCTGTCTTGGCGAACCGTGGTGGGCGAAATAAAAAAACTCAAAGCTGGAGAGGGAATTAGTTATGATTTGTCCGAAGTGGTTAGTCGCGATACTGTCGTGGCGGTGTGCCCGATAGGTTATTGGCATGGCCTATTCCGCTCTATGTCTAGCAAGGCCAAGTTTTTGGTGAATGGTGTACCTTGCAAGGTCCTTGGTCGTGTTTGTATGGATATTGTTATGATTGACGTCACCGACGCAGGTAAAGTAAAGATTGGTGATGAAGTGACGATTGTTGGTAAATCAAAAAATTCTGAAAACACTATGGAGTATTTAGCTGAGACGGCGGGTACCTCAGCTTACGAATTTTCCACCAGAATCAATCCATTGATCAAGAAAATTTTGCTATAGTTGACTCTCGGTCTATTCAGGAGTATTTTTATTATAGGCTTTGTTCTAACTACAACCATCAAGGAGGAAAACTATGAACTGGTTTTTGATCTGTTTGGTGATTATTCTATCTGTCGTCTGTATATGGGCAATCGTCTGGGCTTTTAAAGCAAATATTAAAGCTTGTGCCGACTTGGATAAACAACATCCAAGGCCACCAGTTGAGCCCAGTGATTGATTCGTTGGCGCAAACCACCGTTGTTTGTGTGCAAGCACAGGTAAACCAACAGAAAGGAACACCATGAAAAAGTACTACCCATCACAAGATGGCGTGTACAAGATCCTGCCGGTCTGAAGGGCACGAAGGTTTCGAAGTATTCACACTTCTGATCTTCAGCACTAAAACCGTCCTCTTCTCCCAAGGGGCCGGTTTTATATTTGGGAAAATATATGTTGACAAAAATATATTTTGGTGTATTATTTATTTTGAAGCACATTGAAACGCCATTTTTCGAAAAGGAGAGGTATTATGCTAAAACTGATACTGACTTTATATACAGCTCTTACGGAAACGTTTGTGGTTGGTAGTGGAGATTTTCCCGCTTTACCCGTGGAACATATAGAAATGTTCTGCATCGAACCAATGGAATCTTTTGGGATTCCGCTATTGGGTCTAGGTAAACCCGAACTTCAAGATACTGCTTATTGCAACGCTTTCCGCGGTCAGAGCTTTTTCGAAACCGCGTTTATTCTGGGGAGATACCCAAGTGGTTTCAAGTGACCACCTGGGTATATAGATCGCCCGTTTAAGCCTGCCGGCCGCCCTTTCTCCAGATGGGTGCGCCGGCTTTTTCATTTATAGACCCTTGCTTTTTACTAAAACATAATATATACTTGCTTGGTATTAAACATTAAATTTATGTCACAAGTCCAATTGATCAAACTCGGCTGTAAAACCTGTAAGCGAATTAATTACTGGAGCCGTAAGAATAAGAAGAAAGTTGAGCGCAAAATTGAGCTCAAGAAACTCTGCAAATGGTGTAAAAAAGTTACCATTCACAAAGAAGTTAAGAAATAATTCTAAAACAAAAAACCGCGAGAGCGGTTTTTTGTTTGGTTGCTGAAAACAATATTTTAGGTTAAGATAGTTGGGTTAGGGTCCATAGTTTCAATGGTAAAACATCGCACTCCAAACGCGAGGTTCCCCGTTCGAGTCGGGGTGGGCCCGCAAATAAAAACGCCGAAAGGCGTATTTTTATTTGCGGGCCCACCCCGACTCGAAC
>Ga0194053_10000468_pt1 | contig 30843 bp, 32 predicted proteins | sample SepL228m_MetaG_FD_161684 | JGI IMG/M metagenome (GOLD analysis project Ga0194053, IMG submission 161684) | Anoxic zone freshwater microbial communities from boreal shield lake in IISD Experimental Lakes Area, Ontario, Canada - Sep2016-L227-8m | ecosystem: Environmental > Aquatic > Freshwater >... | reverse complement strand
TTGAAGATCATCCAAAACTTACTAAAGTATTAGGTGACTTCTCTGATATGACCGGTAAATATGATCTGATAATCCATTGTGCTGCATATAAGCATATAGATTTGATCGAACACAACAAACAAGCAGGCTTCTGGAATAATGTAATGCTTACAGAGAAACTTTATAATCAAGTAAAAGGTCAGATATTATTTATCTCAACAGATAAAGCAGTCGAACCTTCCTCGTATTATGGAAAGACAAAGAAAATAGGCGAAAAATTAACCTTTGAACGTAATGGAATAGTTGCAAGACTCGGAAATATAATGTCTTCAAGTGGTTCAGTAATCCCTAAATGGGAGAAATGTATTGAAGAAGGAAAACCACTGCCAATTACAGACCCTGAAATGACTAGATATATGATTCCTGTTAAAGATGCAGTTAGAAAAATACTAGCATTGCTACCACAAGCTAAATCAGGTCAAGTTATTATTCCAGAGATGGGAGAGCCAATCAAACTGATGGATATCGCTTTTAAGATAATCCAGAAAGAAAAATCTGGTTATATCAACATGAGGATAACAGGGAACACCGTTAAATGGAAAAACGATTATCCAATAGAAATTATCGGCCTTCGTCCTGGCGAGAAAATGCACGAAAAACTTAAATGGGACAATGAAATAACAACATATAAAGATAATAATGGAGAGATATTATAATGAAAAAATTGCTAATCACGGGTGGCTGGGGCAGTATCGGAACTCAGATCATCGATCAGTTCCTTAAAAAAACTGATATGGATATCGTTGTGTTGGATTCGTTTAGACACAAAGGATATCGTGACAGGATGGACTTAATTGATAAAGACCTAATGAAACGTGTCAAAACTATTCAAACAGACTTAGTTTGCCCTATCAATCCTGCAATGATCGAAGAGATCGGTAAAGTAGATTATATCTTCCATTTAGCGGCACTTTCGGATGTCCCACTATCAGTGGAAAATCCAGTCTATGCTATTCAGAATAACATAAATTCAACTCTTGTAATGTTGGAATATGCTCGGGTTATTAAACCAGATGTATTTTTATACTTTAGTACAGATGAAACATATGGACCAGTCCAACTAGGAGAAGCACACAAAGAGTGGGACACACATAGACCCTCTAATGCCTACGCCGCTTCCAAAGCTGCATCAGAAGATATTTGCTACGCTTATTGGCGTAGTTATAGTGTTCCTCTTATTCTGACTAATACAATGAATAATTTTAGTTTTGCACAATCATCTAGTAAATATCCAGTAAAGATACAAAAATGTATTGAGAACAATGAAACAGTATCTGTCCAGTGGAACTCGCAAACAAAAGAGATAGGAACAAGATTCTACATAGATTCAAGAGTTGTTGCAGATGCACTTCTTTATATTCTTTCTTTTGGTGCGTATCTACATAAAGAGGGGAAAATAGATCAGCCATTCCGTTATCATATTTGTGGAGAAAAACCATACTCTAATTTAGAACTAGCAGAGATAATTTCTAGGATTATGGGAAAATCACTTAAATATGAACTGTATGATTTTCATAAAGATAATCCAGCTCACGATATTCATTACGGATTGCAGAATAATAATCTTAAAGAATTAGGATGGAAACATCCAGTTAGCTTAGAACAATCATTAAAAGAAGTAATAGAGTGGCAACAATTAAATAAGGAGTGGATATGAAAACATTGATAATTGGTTACGGAGAAGTTGGTTCTGCGTTAGTCTCCATAATATCTAGATTTATGGATAACAAATATGCTGATTACAGCGTTCATGATCCTAATAAAAATATGGTTATAAAGGGAAAATACGATCTACTTCATGTCTGTATACCATATTCGGATAATTTTATTGAACAAGTTAATGGATACATTGAAGAGTTTGAACCAAAACTAACAATTATTCACTCAACTGTAGCTGTAGGAACAACAAGAAAGATAAAGGGTGCAGTTGTACACTCATTTGTCAGAGGAGCTCATCCTTATATGACAGATATGATAAAACAGACAAAACATATTGGAGCTGTTAATCCTAAAGATGCTATTGAGGCTTCCAAAATATTGTCAGGAATAGGTTTTGATACCATTATTCATTATTCTCCAGAAGCTACAGAGTTCGGTAAACTATTCGACACAACATATTTTGGTGTATGTGTAGCTTGGGTTAAAGAAGCTAAAAAAATGGCTGATGCTTATGGTATAGATTGGTCTAATATAGCTCAAATAAATCATACATATAATACTGGTTCTGAAGCTATTGGCCATAAAGATTATGTAAGACCAGAAATTACTCCAATGCCCGGAAAGATAGGCGGACATTGTGTAGTTACAAATGCTGAAATATTACAAAAAGACTTTAAATCTAAATTATTAGATGCAATTACAGAGGCAGAATGAAAACAATTCATTTAGTTGGAGCTGGTGGAAACGCTGGACAACTCGCCTATCGTTGTCTTAAAGACCACTATAACGTCACAGGACATGACACTTCTCAATGGGGTGAACTAATAATGCCTTGTGAATACTCTGAACCATGGAACGCTGACATGATACTACCTTTACCAGATAGAGCAGTTGCTTCAAGATACGGAGATAGTGACCTTTCCTTCTGTCCAGACCAAAAACAAGTTAGACTATGCCAAGATAAAGCAAAGTGTGCAGAAGTACTTGGTGAATTAGCTCCTATTACTTACTGGGTGAGAGATACTAACGGAGCAGGCGGAAAAGGGGCTCAAATGGCATCTGAGTACCTTGGAGGACGTAATATATCTCTAGAGTATTGCTTCTTCAATGGTGAACCTATTGGGTACTTTATGAAAGAACGGCTTGCTTATTCCATTAGTGGGTCAAAAGAACCAACTCATCAATTTGGTACATCTTTTGTCTCTAAGTGTATAGACGATAAAAATATAAGACTAATGGGAGTAACTGCACTAACTAAAATTTCTAAGTCTACTAACACACCATTGCACGGATTTTATGGCATAGATTTTAAGGAAGGAACAAATGGATTCAAAATCACAGAAATCAACGCTGGAAGGTTGCTTACCGCTTCTTACTGTTATTACTATCTTACTGGGTACAATTTACTTCTTGCTGGAGTGGCTCGCTTTCTTGGTGATGAATATATACTTGGAGATTATCCGCTTGGTGTTGGGATGATAAGACAAATGGACGCTTTACCAACTATGTTTTCAAATGAGGAAACAGACAAATGGAAATAAAATTTTCAAAAGTTACAACAGGACAAGAAGAAATAGACGCAGTCACTCGTGTTTTACAGAGTGGGTGGCTAGCGTGCGGGCCAGAGACAGAAGCGTTTGAGAAAGAGTTTTCACTTTACATCACACCTAAAGATGTTAAGCCTTACCACTGTATCTTTACAAATTCTTGTACGAGTGCCTTGAAGATGTCTTATAAATGGGCAAAAGAGAACGGTTACTGTTATGGTGGCATACAATATCCACCTAATACATTTTGTGCTACCTATTCAGCAGCAGCAGAACAAGAGATTGATGTGTTACCACGAGAATTTGAAAGTCAAGAGTTTGAGGATTACGCAAGAGTTAATATGCACTATGGTTCAGTCAAAGACGAAACACCCTGCCTAATAGAAGACTCTGCCCACCGCATAGAACCAAATGACCCACTTGTCGGAAAGATTAGATGTTACTCTTTCTACGCCACTAAGAATATGACCACATGTTCAGGCGGAATGCTAGTAACTAATGATAAGGAAATATATGAAAGATGCAGAACCTATTGGAGAGACGGACTCACCTCAAGCACACACGACAGGCAAACAGGAAAGTCTTGGAATTACAAAGTTGAGACTATGGCAGGAGGATATGACGGTAACGATATTGCTGCGGCTATTGGAAGAGTTCAACTCAGAAAGTTACCAGATTTTACAAGACGAAGAAATGAAATACGAGACAGGTATAATGCAACCTTTGGGCAACAGTGGGAAGGTAATCACTTGTACCCTTTCTTTGTCTCTGAGGAACAACAAATCGGAAAACTCATCGAATATCTCAAATCAAAAGGAATTAGCTCAGGATACCACTATCCAAATACAGGCTGGCTAGGTGTTTCATTGCCTATCTATCCTTTACTTACAAATGAAGAACAAGATTATATCATAAAGGAGGTATTATCATGGGAATCAAGCTCTATAAAACAGTCTACATAACGCAGATACCTCTTGATGTTTACAATGAAGAGGCTTTCCAAGAAGATAAGTTTGCACCTGATTTTACTTTTTCAGTACAGGAACTATTAGAATTCACTGCTGGTATGCCACTTGAAGACCAATGTCTAATGTTCTGTAATGTATTAACAGTCTCAGGTTTTTCACAAAAAGAGATAGCAGAAGCAGTTGGTATGAAATACGGAGAATATAGACAGAAACTTTTACAGATAAGAGAACGATATAAAGATAACCTAAAAAACAGATTAGTAGAAAAATGATAAAATAAGATAGTTAAACAAGGACTATCTATGGCTCAAAAAACATTTTTGCAACTTACTCAAGACGCTCAACGACAGTGTGATGACGATTCCGCAATAGCTAAAATAATAATTCAATCGGGAATAAATGAATCATATTCTGAGATTTGTGGTATCCGTGATTGGAAATTGCTAGAGAACAATACAACTATTTCAGCAGTAGCAGGAACTCAGGAATATACGCCTATAGTAAGTTCCACGTCTGTACCTAGAATTAGAAGAATAGAATCGGTCAAAGACGAAACATCTAAGAGATATATTGATTATATTCAAAGAGAAGTATTTGAGAAATCTTATCCATATGTTGCATCAACAGATACAGGAACACCGTCTTTATGGTACATTTCTGGTTATGATTCTAATGGAGATATTAAAGTAAAACTATTTAAAGTACCTGATACTGGCAGAACTTACAGAATTACTTTCTATGAAGAACCACTTGAATTAACATCTGATTTGGATGTCCCACGTATTCCAGAACAATTCCATACAGGACTTTCTTATTTAGGATTAGCTAAATATTATGAATATCAAAAAGATGCATTTGCTTCATATTATCGACAAATGCACGAGGCATATAAGGCTAAGATTCTAACTATTGAATACTCTCCATACGATCAAATGCCTACAATTACACCAGAACAACGTTCAAAAACTACAATTATAGGAAAAATTGGTCGCATATATAATTAGGATATAAATGGCTATACCAAACATAAATCAAATAGTTAGTGGTAAAAATTCTATATTTAATAATCAACAGAAGTATTTTAAATACAATTCTTTTGGTGGTGGATATAATACTCGTGATAATGATTCAGACGTTAAAGATAATGAATTAACAGGTGGACAAAATGTTGATCTAAATCCAGATACTACTATTTCAAAACGTAGCGGTCATGTAATGTATGGAAATTATCTGGGTAATACTACTGGAATACTAGGTTTGATATCACATGATCCTCAGGGTGGCACGCCAGAGATACTTTCAGTATATGATACGCAAGTAATCAGAAATTCAACTGGGGTTGCTTTAACTGGTGTTACGATGACAACCAATTTAAAGACGGACTATTCATATTTTCCTCTTACCTCTAAGACTTATATTGTTAACGGAACAGATAATGTCGTTAAATATACTTCAGGAACTGCTGGAGACCAAACAGATGCTTCTTTCAAGAAGGGAAAGTATATTGAACACTATAAAAATAGACTTATTGTTGCTAATGTAAATGGTCAAGAAGATACAATTTGGTATACGGATTTGGGTGTTGATACATTTGGAGTTAACAACTATATGCGTACTGAAGGTGAAATAACTGGTATAAAAGTTTTATATGATCGTTTACTTACTTTTACTAAGAAACGTATTTATATGACACAGAACTTTACATTTAATGTAATTGCTGGTCCAGAACAGTTTACTCCTCTTAAAACAGACTTTGGAGCTATTTATGATCGTTCTATTGCCAAAGTTAATAATCTAATTTATTTTATTGGTCAAAACTCTAAAGGGTTAGCTGGTGTTTATGTTACCGATGGTCTAAATGTCACCCTTATATCAGATATTATAAGAAATGATCTAAATAAAATTGCACCAGCTCAACTTGTTAATGCTTGTGGAACACAATGGGGAAGATTTTATAGATTTTCTATTACTCCAACAAGTAAAACTACTAATACATTAGAATATTTATATGACACTACTAATAATGTCTGGTATCCTCCTTATACTTCTACAGGATTTTCTTGTTATCAGACTTTTGAGACATCAGGGGAACTAGATTTATATGCTGGATCTCAAACTGATGGAAGAATATTTAAGTTAAATACAGTAGACTATGACGAGAAGATTGATCAAACAAATATAGTAGTTCCAGATGTTCACACATCTATAGATGCTGCCGCTGGAGCAGTCAAACGGGCTTCACAATCATTTAAGTTAAGTGTATCTGCTCCTCGAACAATGTATATGACTGGTGTCGCTTTAATGCTTAAAAAGAACGCAGGAACGACCACAGGACTTACTGTACGCATAGAAACAGATAACGCAGGAGTACCGTCTGGGACATTAGCTCATGCAAGTCTTACTAATACTATTACAGCTTTTACGGATACTTCTTATGTCTGGAAAACAGTTAAATTTTCTCCAGAAGCATTGCAACCAGATACGACTTATCACATAGTAGTTCAACATACTACGGAGGGAGCAGGAAACTCTCAATATTATTTGGGCATGAAAGGAACTACTTCAACGTATTCTAACGGAATCGCATCAGCATATACTTCAAGTACGTGGTCTAACATTGCAGATACAGATGCTTCTTTTGTTATATTCACCGAAGGATCGATAGAATCTTTTGTCGATACTAAACAATTTTATTTAGCACCTGAAGGCATGAAGGTTCATATAAGAAGTATGTTTGTTACTGCTAAAGCACTTGGCGATTGGGAAATAGAGTGCGGTGTTATTCCGGGAACTTATTTAGCATATAATTCTATACAAATGAATACTTCTGCTATTGGTAGCAATTGGGGAACAGGAGTATGGGGAGCAATGACATTTGGGAGTTCTAATCTATCTGAACAAAGACTAGACTTCTCAAATATAAGAGGAAGAGGGATGAAGTTTAGATTTCGTAACCAATATGATAATGAACCATTTACAATAAATGGATTTACGGTTAGATATCATGTAATTTCAAAGTTTAAATAACAAATATATAAATTTTAAGTAAAATAAGAAGAATAACAGACGATAGAAAGTAAAATTACCATGGGTTTAATTACGCCTGATCTCTCAGGATTAGTAGACGGTCAGACAGCAGATGCTTCTGATGTCAAAAATCCGCTCAATACAATTATAAATGAGTTTAATGGAAACATCTCAGCTAATAATATTGCTAATAATACTATTACTGGACAACAGATAGTAAATTCTGTTGCTTTGACAACTCCAGCTATAACAAGTCCTACGTTTATAGGAACAGTAGATGGATGGATAAACCCAAATTCTACTTGGACATACGCTTCTGCTAATACGATAACTGTAACTAGCGGTGCTGCATCAATATACGCAGTTGGAGACAAGATTAAACTTACGCAAACAACAGTTAAGTACTTTTATATTACAGGCGTTGCGGACACTGTTCTAACTATTACTGGGGGGACTGATTATACTCTTCTTAATGCAGCAATTTCTCTAAATTATTATTCTCATGGAAACGCAATAGGATTTCCTACTTCTTTCACCATTGCCACAAATCAGACTTTTTCAATGAACGGAAGAGAAGGTAAAATAAGAGGTTGGAACGATCTTATTACCAATGGTGTAGCGTCTTACTTTGCTACTACAGTAACTTATGGGGTTGCTTTTGCATCAGTACAATGCTCTCCAATGGTGTCATATATGGGTGGCAGTACTAATCCACCAACCGTATTAGATTATGGTACTGGTTTTGGAGTTGCTTATCCAACAGCACAGTCAGCTGGAATAGCAGGATTTTCTCCTGCATTATGGTTTCCCGCTGCCCCTACGATTAACTGGCACTATGGAATTTCTTGGGAAGCAACTGGAAAATTTTAGTTTTAAAATAAATAAATTAATAAAGACATAAATGGCAGACCAAACATACAACGTAAACGATCCAGAGTTTATAAAAAATCTTACGGGCATTGCGACTGCTCAGACACAACCTACAACCAATATTGGTTTGCAGTCTATTTCTGATCAACAAGGAGTTCTAAAACAGAACTACGATCTTGGTGGAAATCAACTTTCACAAAATACAAATGAAGCAAATCAGGCCTATGATACAGTTGCCAACAATCTTATTAAAAATGCTGCAAATTCCACAGGATCACTGGAAGAAAATTATAATAATCTTGGTCTTCTAAGAAGTGGCATGAACGCGGCTGGTCTAGGTGATATACAATCAACATTGAATAAGAACCAAGGATTGAACGAACAGGGCAGAGCAAACAAGTTAGCAAATATAGCTATTCAAAGAGCTGGACTCACAAATACATACAATTCAGGTATGGCTAATACTGAATTAAATAAGACTTTAGTAAATACAAATGCTAATCAATCTATAAATGATATTGTTTCTAAGTTACTTAGTGGATCACAGACTGCAGCTGGAGCAACTCCACAAGGTAAAACTACATATATTCCCGGCATTGGTTATGTTCAAGGTACTCAAGCACCTGTTTATAAAGACTACGATCTAGGTGACAAGATAGTAACTATGGACTCTCAAGGAAACATAGTAAAAACTATGGCAAAATCAGCTACTCCTTCAGGACTTAAAGAAGTTGATTTAGGAAATAAGACAGTAATGGTAGATTCAGGTGGAAACATAGTAAAGGAATACAAGAAGGGTTTGACACCAAGTGCTGCACAACCTAAAGAGTTTAAGTCTCCTTCCTATACAACAGCTAATGATAATGCTGGCGGATTGATGTTCTTTAATGAGAATAAAAAGCCTATTAGTGTTACAGCATATCTTCAAGGAATGTCACCTACTGGACAATTCACTCGTTCAGATATGGCTAACACATTATCTCAATCTAATAATCCGAATGATATTCAATTATTGAAGGATCTAAAAGACCAGAATATATCTTTAGAAGATATACAGAAAAAGTATCCTTGGTTATTCCAATAAGGAGACATAATGCCAATAATTGATGATATATATGGTAAAACAACTCCAGAAGTTAAGAAGTCTGGTATTATTGATGATGTATATAAAAATACATCTGTAGAACCTACAGTACCGGGAACTAATGAAGAAAAAGTCAGAAGTTTACTCACTGACTTAACTTCTAAAAAATCTATATCTCCGTCTGTTCAAGGACAGGGAATAAACTTTCAACAATCAGCAAAAACACAACAACCTAACGCTGTACAAACAATGGGTAATTTTCTAAATCCTAAAATTGGTCCGCAAGCGACACTTCCACAAAAACCTCAATCATATCCTTCTGTTAAAGATGCTATAGGATCTCTAGTAAAATCAATTATTTATGGGATAACTCAACCTACAGTGGCTGGTACTGGACCTGAGCAAGGTCCTATTCCTGGACAAAATGTAGTAAATCCAGCTAATGAGATGACCCCTCAACAGATACAACAGTATAACACTCAGGCAACTCAAAGAAATATACAGGGTGACAATGCCAATGGTGCTACTAATGTTGCTTCATTTCTAGGTGATATAACTGCATTAAACAATCCAATAACAATAGGTATGAGAGCCGCTGGAAAAGTCCAAAATGCTACTACAACCGAAGCTAGAGTAGGTGCTGGTGTTGAGGCTCTAACAGCTCTTCTAATGAAGGGTGCTATTCCTAAGGGGACTAACCTAACAACAACCGAAGGTATTTTAGAAGCTGCAAATAAATCAAAAGATCCTGTTGTAAAAACTTTGCTTAATAATATATGGAAAAATGTACCAAGTGCCACTGGAATCGGTGCTGGATTTGGCTTATCTAGTGGATTGCAAAATAATGGTAATATAGAAGAAGTTATTAAATCTACTGGTAAAGGTGCATTGACTGGTTTGCCTTTCGCTATAGTCGGTGGTGCATTTCAAACGGCTATAGAACCTAATGTTACTTTATCTTCTATGGAAGGTCGTACGATCACCATAACTAAAAAAGATATAATGGATATGCAAAAAGGTACTGAACTAACACCACTTCAAAAAGAAATAGCAGCCAATATACCTTCTAATGTTAGATCTCAAGCCGTAAAGACTGGATCAGTTGACTATACAATTCCTAAACAAACTACTGCTAATATAACTCCATCAAAACTTGGTGTCTTACTTGGACAACAGGGACAAAATATAACCTTGCCTAATGGTCAAGGATCTATGTCTCCTACAGTAATGCCAACTCCACAACTTAATGAACTTAATAGACCCGTAGAAACCACTGTAAAACCTTCTACAATCGTTCCTGCTGAAGTTTCACAAGCTAAACCGATAACTGCATCAAACGGATTCAAAATTCCAGCAGATGAACCTAGTTTGTTAAAGCAAAGAAGCGATGCAACTAAAACATATCAATCCATTGGTATGTCCGATGCTATGGGTAAACAAAAAGAAAACGCTGGTCTTAAAATCTTAGAAGACCAATACGAAACTCCTCAAGGAAAACATCTTGCAATGGATGAATTAAGCACTCAGATAAAAGCTGATAACATAAAACCTAATGCAGATGGCACTATAACAGTCTATAGAGGGGGCACACCTTACGCAGGTAATAAACTGACTTCGGTGTCTACAGATAAAGCGGAGGCCGAACAATTTGGCAATGTCCAAGAATTCAAAGTAAAACCAGAAGATATTGCTGTTTCAAAAGGACTAGATCCTAATGAGTTACTTGTAAAGACAGAAGTTATCTCCCCTCTTAGTAATGAAGCAAGAAAGTATAAAAGTGATGAAGATTTTTTTCTTAGAATGGATAGAAATACAAGAAACGAATTGTACAATCAAGGTATAAAATCACAAGAAGCAATTAGAAACTTCTGGAAAGAAAGCAACAAAGGAATTAAGAGAGAACAAATAATAGATAGCGTAAATCCGACAGGTGGATTATCTGGTGGCGGATTAAGTGCAGAATATAATCCGCAATCAAGAATGACTGCTAAACTTGCAGATAATATTACTACTCTTGACAAAACAATGGGTAAGTCTCCAGACGAGATGATCACAATCTACCGTGGAGCTCCAAAAAATCAAAAAGAGATAAATCCTGGTGATTTTATTACAATAAATCCAGAATTGGCTAAAACTTATACTGGAGATGGTAATGTTATATCTAAGAAAGTAAAACTAAGCGATATTTTAGATGACAAAACCGAACCACTTGGAGATGAATATCTATACCGACCTTCCAAACCATCCCCAAAACTAGAGACACCACCTATTACACCTAAAAATACACCAGAGATCACAGAAAAACCAACTGGAGTTTCTAAAATAGCTCAATCAGTAAATCAGAAAGCTATAGAACAAAAACTTACTAAAGGTTATTCAGAGATAGCTGGTTATGATAAACAGACAATAAAAGAACAATCTGAAATGGGTGCAGATCTTTCATCTAATCGTGATAATCTTTTAAGTGTAGTAAAAGGAGAAACTTCATTACCTGAAAGAATGAACCCAGTCTCTGCTATTATTGCAGCTGAAGAATATATCAAAAAAACAGGTGACTTAGAAATGTCTCAAGCTCTTGCAAACTCTCCACTTATATCTGAGACTTCAAAAGCCGCTCAGATTATGCGTATGGCAGCGGAAAGAGAACCTGACTCTATAACTGCTAAATTCCAAGAGATTAAACAAGCCAAGATAAAAGCAAATGGTGGAGAAAAGAAAATACAGAAAGAAGTTGTTAAGAAAACAAGTGAACTTAAATCACTCGCTAAATCAGAAACAATAAAAGGATCAACGCAATGGAATAATATCCTAGAAAGTGTCAAATGCAAATAAATTGTTTATTACCAGAAGTTGTAGATAAGTTTAAGAAAGCTATTTCTGATGGGAAAATAGATCCAGATGATCTTCTTGTTAAGGCTTCTCGTCTTGAAATTCTTGAAAGTATCGTAGGAAAAGAAAATCTACACGATGTTAATGCTTTTTTTGAGAGTAAAATACTTCTTGTAAATCAGAAACAAGGAATTATAAACGCTGTCAAAAAGATGTCTGGTATTGATACTAGAAACAAAGAAACACTTCTTAAAAATGCACAGATAAAACTAGATCGAATAACTGAATATATGGATCCAGCAAAAGAAGATAAATTCCTAGCTGATCTAGCTCAAGAACAAGTAAACAAAAAATATAAACTTTATATAAGTCCAGAAGAGACCAAATATATTGTAGAAGCAACTAAATCAATAGAAGAAGCAAAATCTAAGATAGAAATTGGCGTTACACCAGAAAAAAGTCCTATTAGATTGGATTATGGACTTAAACAGAGACTTCTTAACAAGTATATCGGTGAACTGAAAATGAACGCTGGTAAATTATCTTTTATAGAATATCTTAAGAAACCATCTCGTTGGTTAGGTGACTCTGTTAATCTAGTAAGTGGAACGTTGAAGTCCGCTGTAGCTTCATTGGATAACTCATTTTTTGGTAGACAAGGAATAAAAGTTCTATACACAAATCCAGATATTTGGGCTAAGGATTTTGGTAAATCATTTATAGATATTGGAAAACAACTTTTTGCTAAAGGCAAAATATGGACATCTGGTAACGATGCAGCAACGGATATGATATATGCCGATGTTCTATCAAGAGATAATGCTCTTAATGGAAAATATAAAGCTACAGGTGTAGATATAAACCTAGCTACTGAGGAGGCTTTTCCTACAAGTCTTCCAGAAGTAATACCATTATTTGGTAGACTTTTTAAGGCATCAGAAGTTGCTTATAATGGTGCAGCAATAAGAATGCGTGCTGATCTAGCTGACCGTGTGATTGCAGGTGCTGAAAAATATGGTGTTGATGTACTAAATGATGAAACAAACATTGGCGGATTGGTAAATTCGATGACTGGTAGAGGAAATCTAGGTAAACTTGAACCAATGGGAAAAGAACTAAATGTACTATTATTCTCAATTAAATTCCTAAAATCTAATATAGATACACTTTACGATGGTCTAACAGGTTTACCGAAAATATTAAGTAAAGCACCAGAAGATTTTGTAGCAAGACAGAATGCACTTAATCTTCTAAAGATGATCACATTTATATCAGGCATACTTGGAACTGCAGGTGTTTTATACCCTGGAAGCATTACCCTAGATCCTAATAGTTCTAACTTTGGTAAGATAAAGATAGGAAACACAACTTTTGATGTTACTGGTGGTATGGGATCATTAGTAACCTTAATAGCGAGATTAACACCACAGAAAAGATCAGAAGGTTTGGGCTGGTACTCTACTAATGGAAAGACTGGAAAAACGACTAAGGTTAATTCAGGAAAATATGGAGCACCAACTGCGTGGGACTTCCTAACTAACTTCTTGGAAGGAAAATTATCTCCAAGTGCTGGTATCGCAAGAGATGTATGGAAAGGACAGGATTTTTCAGGTAAACCTGTTACTGTTTCTAGTTTAATAAAGAACGCTGTTGCACCTATCATTATTCAGAACTATAATAGTCTTAAAAATACTCCTAACTCAGCTCCTATAATCGCTTCTATGATATTAGATGGATTAGGAATTTCTTCTAGTACATACAGCACTACAACATCTAGTATAAATAACGAATTTGGTAAAAGTCCATTTGGCAATGATCTGATAAAAGAATTTGATAGATTAAACTCTACAGGAAATAAACCTACTTTAACAAATCCTCAAGATAATAAGAGTTGGCAAGGTCTTAAAACTCAACTAGGAGATAAAAAGTATAATAAAGCAATAGAAGACTTTAAGTCTACTTGGGCACGATCAGATGATAATCTTATGAAACAAGATATGTACAAAAAAGCCTCTGATGAAGAAAAGAAGAATTTATTAGATAAAATAAAATCCGAAGCAGAGTCAAAGATACAAAAAGAAGCAGGTTATAGAGAACCTAAAGCCGAGAAGACTAATAAACTTCAGAGCAATATACTAAAATCACTCGTGAAATAATCTTCCGAAAATCAGATACCATACTAACGCAAAAATGAACACAATAAATGCGTCCACCAGATACCCTCGTAGTACAATGATCATCAGTATAGCAAATATGTATGCTACAATCGTCCCAATAATGTTATTCATACTATATTTTTACAACTAAATTAAATATTTGTCAACAGATAAACAAAAAATATAAATTTAAGTACAATAAATTAGATATTAAATAAGGAGTTCTATGTCAGTCAAGCATCCAGATGCACAAACAAGTCCACTAGCTAAACAAATGAGAGAATTCGCTCAGACTAATTCTAACGGTGTTGATACAGAAATGTGGGAGCAGGGTTGTGACGAGTCAAATGAAATTGGTTCACAGCGATATGGTAAAGGTAAATCAGACTAATTTAGGAGTTACAATGGGAACTATTAAACAAATGATCGCTGCTAAGAAGATGATGAATAAAACAAAACCTGAAAAAGGCGAGACAAAGAAACACGAATATACTGAGACTAAAAAAATTGAGAAGACCGAAAACAAAAAACCAAAGGTTATGTCTAAATCTGTAGCTGTTAAGAAAGCAATTGCTGGTAAAGATATGGGCAAGCCGGGCAAGAATTTCTCTATGATTGCCGCTAAAGCTGGTAAAGAGTACGGTTCTGCTGAAGCTGGTAAAAAAGTTGCAGGAGCAATCTTTCAAAAGATGAGAAGGAAAGGAACACTTTAATGCCATTAGGTAAAAATGTTTCATCTAACATTAAAGAACTTTACAAAGACAATAAGAAGTCAGGTAAAGCTCGTGGAGCAAATGGTAAACCTCGTAGTAAGGCTCAGATTATTGCTATTGCCATGAATGCTTCAGGAAAGAGTAAAAGTGGGAACAATAAAAAATCAACAAGATCTAAATAAGATAAAGAAAATCACTCAAAAACAATGGGAGAAAAACCCAATGGACGATAAGATTGATGAAAAATTTAAGATCGTTGAAGGTTCAAGTAGAGATAAGAAAGCTGATAAAAGAAATACTGGTATTTTCAATGCCAATAGAAATAAACCAAAGAAACAAATTCTAAAGATTTTAATCCAAAAAAACAAAGGCAAATAATGGCATATGATATACCTCAACCTATAAAACCAGAAACACTCAAGGAAGAGAAAAATGAGATTATTGATGATGTTTTAACATCGTTTCAACGCTCGTATAGAGAAAAGATCGCTAAGGAGAGACTGTTTTTGGAGGTATATCGCAGATATCGTTCTTATTTAGAGATCACTCAGTCAGTTTCAAGATCAACTTTATTTATTCCTGAATCATTTACTATCGTAGAGACTGTAGCCCCTAGAATGACCGCTAGAAAGCCTTCTTTCAAAGTCCTTCCAAGAGAATCTTCTGATATATCACAAGCCGATAGAATCGGTAGTCTTTTAGATTATCAATATGACAAATGCAATCTTCAACAGAAGATAAAGATGATGGTCAAACAGGGTCTTATATATGGAACTTCTTTTATGAAGATAGGTTGGAACTCAGTAGATGAACTTCCAGAAGTAGAACCTGTAGATATCGCTGATATATTTGGTGATCCAAGAGCTTCTAAGTGGCAAAATGGTTATATAATTCATCGTTATTATAAGAAACTTGAAGACTTAAAATTATCTAAAGTAAAATATATTAACTTAGATAAACTTGAACTTAGAATGACCTCAACTATCAGAGATGATCGTTTGAGACAAGACCGAAACACTATTCAAAGTTTGCCAATTGAACCAAATATAGACGGAATTGAAATACTTGAGAAATGGTATCGAAAAGATGGTAAAGTAAAAGTTTGTACTATCGCTGATAGATGTATCTTAATTAGAGAAGAAGAATCACCTCTACCACTTGATAGATATCCTTTCTTGGTTTTTTATGATCAGGAAGTACCATTTGAAAAATGGGGTATTGGTGAAATTGAGCCTATTCTTGATTTACAAGATGAGGAAAATACTACTAGAAATCAGAGAATTGATGAGAAGAATTTATCTATTCATAATATGTGGATTGTTTCAAAGTTAGCTGGAATTGACTATCAGACACTTGTTTCAAAACCGGGTGGAATTATCCTAGCTAATGATATCAATGGTATCAAAGCTCACGAAAAACAAAATATCACTCAGGATTCTATTCTTGAAATCAATATGATTAAGAAGGATATCCAAGACACTACTGGTGTCACTAACGAGGTTCGTGGTGGTGCTAATAACGGTAATCAAACAGCGACTGAGACGCTTTCAAATACTCAAGAGGCTAACCAAAGATTCTCAGATAAAATCAATAATCTTGAAATTACTCTCAAAGATTTAGGTGAGTGGATGGTTGCTTTAGATAAGGCTTTTCTTACTGAATCTACCGAAATACGCATACTAGGTAAATATGGCTATAAACAGGAAAAGATCTCTCTTAAAGATATCCGTGGTGAATATGATATTGATATTGAGACAGGTTCTTCTCTCCCAGCTAATCCTGATCTAAGAAGAAATCAGCTTATAACCCTATTGAATACTGTAGCTCCATATTTGGTAAATCCTAACGGACTTCCTGATGGCCTTCGTGAACTTATGAGAAACGTCATCCAATCTTTTGATATGAAAAACGCTGATGAGATCTTACAAGGTGCTGAACATCCTCTAGTTAATCAAGCACAAGCTACCCTTCAATCAGATGAAATGCAGGGTGTAAATCCTCAAGAAGTTCAGGCTCTTATTAAGCAGAAACTTATGGGTATGGGTGCTCTAAATCAACAACAACCAACTCAACAAGCGACTGTACAAAATGGTACTAATCCTCAGTCACCAACAGTCGTATAACAAAGTAAAATAAAGTTGCTAAAATAAGATGATGAAATTTTTTAATTTCCAAAAAGACGATAAAGAGTCAAAAATAGAGAACCTTAAAAAGCGTTGTGACGATGCTGAAGCAATTTTGACGATGAAGAAGTCAAAAGGTTGGAAGTTGATAGAAAATCTCTTACAAGAACAACTAGAGGCTTATAAGGCTGAACTCTTAGTAGGTTGCAAGAACTATGAGGAATATCAAGAGAAAAGAGGAAAGGCTTGGGGAATTTCTATCTTATGGGCTGATGTTGAGGATTATATTCGTCAAGGTGAAGAAGCATCGGAAGAATTAGACCGATTAAAGGATTAACGCATACCTATAGGGTCATCGTCCCCTATGGGTAGCCGCTAGTATTTTAATCCCAGAAGGGTCGCCCGCCAAAGGCGTAAAAAGGAGCAATATGGAAGACGAAATCGTAAGTGCGGAAACTGAAACCGCAGTGGACTCGCAACCACAGGAACAACAGACTGTTGAGGACGCAAGTCAAGACGATAGTGTGGCAACAGAGCCAGTTGATGAAATAGGAGTACCGCTAAGAAATCGAGAAGCGGAAGCACACAGGAAAGCACTGAAAGCCCTTCAGAGCCAACCTGAAACTAATGTTTCATCAGAGGATGAAGCTATCAAGATTGTTGAAGGAATTGCCCTTAAAAAGGCACAAGAACAGGTTGCTAAAAGCATTGAACCTTTACTTGTAAAACAGTTTCTTATGGAAAATCCTGATGCAAGCGAAATGGTGGACGATATTATTAGAATACGCCAACAATATCCAGAACTGGCAGGAGTAGACAAACTCGATTTAGCCTATAGAATTGCACGGTCAGATAGACAGGATGCACTTGTAGCTAAGAAACTTGAACAAGGGCTATTAGAAAAACAACAAATTAAAGAAAAATCATCCCAAGCTGGAGTTGAGGGAGCAGGAAGTTCCAAAAGCGTAGGAAACTCACTTATTGATAAGATAAATGGTGCTAATACTCTTGCAGAGTTACAGGCTCTCGAAAAATCTATTACGGGATAGAAAGAATTAAATGGCTTATATTGGTAATCAAACGTCCAATTTGGACATCACAGTCCGTCAGTACTACGATAAACTGGCTCTTATGACACTTCAGAACAATGTTGTTCTTTATCAGTTCGCAGACAAGAAACCTCTTCCAGAAAAAAGTGGTGGAGCTATCTTCTGGAACAGATATTCAAATTTTGATGAAGTAACTACTCACCTTTCTGAAGGTGTTCCACCAACAGTTATTCAGCTTTCAGCTGTTAATGTTTCGGCTACTTTGGTACAAGATGGTTTCGTTACTGAAATCTCTGACTTGCTTGATATGACAAATATCACGGACAATGGTAAAGCAGCTACTGAGCGTCTTGCAGAACTTGCAGCTCGTTCTATCGACTCTTACATCCGTCGTGAAATCTACAACACTGCTGCAAACAGTGCTACTCCTACTGCTCCAAATTGCTATTTCCAAGTTTTCGATGGTGGTTCAACTTACGGTACAGTTTCAGCTCTTCCTTCAACTTCAGCTCGCATGACGACTGCTGTTATCCGAAACGCTGTTACTAAGCTTAAAGTTGCTAATGTCAAACCTTTGGTTGGTGAGGATTATATCCTTGTAGTCAATCCAAAGACAGCTTCAAGACTTCGTGCTGACTCTGTATGGCAGAACGCCAACCAGTATTCAGGTGTCTTTGCTGAAAAGATCTTCCGTGGTGAGTCTGGTCGTATTGAAGGTGCTAGAGTTGTTGAATCAACAAATATCCCTTTCTTTGCTTCATCGACTACAAATGGTACACTAGTATCTACATCTGATACATCTGCTTTCTTCTCAATCCTTTTGGGTCAAGGTGGCGTTGGTGTTACTGAGATGGCTGGTGGTCTTCAGACTTACACAGTAAGTGGTGCTGACAAGGCTGATCCATTGAATCAAAAAACTCAATATGGTTGGAAAATCTCTTGGGTTTCTAAGGTTCTTAATTACAGTTGTGCTTGCGTAATTGCGACCACGGACTGATAGACTTTACAACATAACAAAATTATGATAAGATTGGGTTAGACTAAAAACTAACCCTTTTTTATTTGGAGGAATTATGAAAAAAATTGAATTAACACAGAGTAAGTATGCTTTCGTCAGTGATGAAGACTATGATAGACTTAGTGAATTTTCTTGGTTTATTGACTCTAGAAATGGATATGCTTGTAGAAATATAACAGTATCTTATAGACCAGCTAAACAAAGAAAAGTCTTTATGCACAGAGAGGTTTTATGTCTACCAATTATTACAGAAAAAAATAGATATGTGGATCATATTGATGGCAACAGATTAAATAATCAAAGAAATAATCTTAGAGTAGCAACAACTAAAGATAACGCTGGTAATAGATTTAACTCAACAAATAGTTCTGGTTATAAGGGTGTTACTTGGAATAAACGATCAAAGAAATGGAACGCACAAATTAAGAAAGATGGTAAGTCGATAAACCTTGGTTATTTTGTTGAAATACTTAATGCTGCAACTATATATAACAATGCCGCTAAAGAATATTATGGAGAATTTGCATATTTAAATACTTTGCCAGATAATTATGTCATTACAGAGACAGGTAAATGGGACGGAAAAGTAAAGCCACGAAGCATTTCTGGCTATGTTGGCATAAGTAAATGCAAACAAACTGGAAAATGGACTTGCAAATTAACTAAGAACAATAAAAAGTATTGGCTTGGAAGATTTGAACGGCTCGAAGATGCTATTGAAGCAAGAGAGAATAAAATTAAAGAATTATGATAAACAAATCACTTAATTTAAGTTATAATAAAGAAAATAAGATGAAAGGAAGACGATGACTTTTTCGATTATAGTGCCACTTTATAAGCAAGGGTATAAAACTCTTGATAAGTTTTTTATGCACTTGAACGAACAAGATTACAAGAAATTTGAAGTAATACTTGCTTATAATTCACCAGATGAGAACACAAAAAAAGCTACACAACGTATTCTAAAATCTAAGATAGTCAAAAAGATGACTATTATCGAGGTAGATGCAGGATATGATGAAAAGTTAGGACGTGGTAATCACTGTAGGGCTTTCAACAAAGGTGCTGAAATTGCCTCAGGAGAATATTTACTTTTTCTTGATCCTGATGTCTATTTATATCCCGGTATTTTAAGAGAATATAAAGACGCGTTTGACTCTTCTAAAGCTGATTTTGTATATGGTGATTATGACTTCGACAATAACGCTGGAAGAATTTCTGGACGTAAGTATAGTGAATACGAACTTAAATGTGCTAATTATATTTCTGGTGCATTTCCTATCAAAAAGAGTTATTTCAAAGGTTGGGACGAAAACCTTCAGTCTCTACAAGATTGGGATATGCGTCTAAATGCTGTTGACGCTGGAGCTACAGGATTTTATATTGGCAGACCTTGCTTTACGACAGATATGCCTCAACCTGATGGAATATCTTCTCACTCTGCAAAAAACTGGATTGAGACTTGGTCTAAAATCAGAGAAAAGCACAACTTTCCTGTATCAAAAATTGCTGTAACTTCTCTTGGTGCTCCAATGCACGCTACTCGTACAGCTGAGATCTTAGGAGTAGATACACGAGTACAGTCTAATATAGTAAACTTCAAAGAACATAACTATGAGACTATTTATTTATTAGGTTTTTATCCTCTAGCGTGGCAAGCACATTTAGGATTATTCTATAAAAATGGTGTCATTATAGATGGAGAACTATCAACAAAGAAAAGAGTGATTCACTTCATTGGAACTGATATATTTCAATTCCAGCATAAACTTTCGTGGAGTGCTTGGAAAAATATGCTTCAGATTCTAAATGCAGAAGAGATGGACTTCAGAATTCTATGTGAGTGCGAACAAACTCAGAAAGAGTTATCCGAATTAAATATAAAAGCTGATATAGTTCCTATCCCCCCAACTAGACTATATGATCCAATAACTCTTCCGAAAGAGTTTACTATCGGAGTTTATACTAATCCAACTCAGGATATGTATTTTGAGAACTTCATGTACGAAATAGCCGATGCAATGCCTGATATTAAATTCAAATTCTTCGGAACTGAATCAATGAAAGGGAAAGTTGAGGATAATAAAGAGTGGATGGGTTGGGTAAATATGGACGAGTTTCTTCCAACTATCTCGGCCATGGTGCGTCTGACAGTTCACGATGGTCTTCCATTAGGACCAATAGAGGCTATGACTATGGGCAGAAACGTCTTAACTTCAATGCCACTGAAACACGGCCTAGTTGCTGAATACGCAGGTGGTGAACCAATCAAAGAAGACATCGTAGAAAAGATACGTCAACTTCAGGAAATGCCTTGTAACGTGGAAGGAGCTAATTATTGGAAGAAGGAGCTTTCACATGATCTCTACAAAGAACGAATACAAAAGTATGTTTAGTATTATAATGCCTTGTTATAACGCTGCACCTTATATTGCTGAGGCAATAAAATCTTGTCTCTATCAAACATGTGGAGACTTTGAACTTATAATAGTTAACGACGGATCTACAGACTCAAGCAAAAAAATAATAAACTATTTTCTAAGTCAGAGTGAAAAAATACGATACTTTGAAAAAGAAAATGGTGGTCCTTCTTCAGCGATGAACTATGGTATTGAACAAGCAAAAGGTGAGATTATCTTATTTGTTTCTGCCGATGATATCCAATTGCCGAATAGACTTGAAGTTATAAAAGAGACTTTTAAGAATAAAATAGACTTTTGTTATTCAGGATATAATCACGCCAATATAAAAGCTCAACCTTGGGAATATGTCTCACCCAAACATCTAACTTATGAGAATATAAAAAATAATGTTTGTATGTCTGGAGGAGCTATCTCTGGACGTAAATATGTTTTTGATAAAATAAAATTTAGAGATGTAAAAGTAAACGAAGATATGGGACTAGCTCTCGATCTTTTCAAATCTAAATTCAAGTACGCCATGATAGATGTGCCTCTTTTTAACTATCGTTTATTGCCAACAGGTATGTCATATTCTCGTAAAAAAGAAGTAGAAGAAATAACAAAACAAATTATAAAGGAGATTGATGAAGAAACTAAAAATACTAGTATTGAGTGATCAAGATAGTGGTGTTTTTTTCTATAGATTACTACAACCAGCGAACTCTTTGGCTAAACAAAAAAAGATAATACTTCATCACCCACCTTTCTTTGGTCAGAATGCTAGTCACCTAACAAATTATTTAGAATTTAGTGATTATTATAAACTTGAGTGTAAATGGGCTGACGTTATCTTCACGACGACACCTCAGAATAGAGAGTATTTGGCTCTTATTTTAGCTATGAGAGATATTGGTAAATGTAAACTTGTAATAGATATAGATGATGATCTTTTAGCAACCGCGACTGAACCAAACTCACCTGCATATAAAGCCTATCAAGATAAAAATTCACGCTTTGCTGAATATGCCCAACTTGCTTGGAGAGAAGCTGACCTTTTGACAGTATCGACGGAATATATCAAAAAAAAGTATAACTCGATTAATCCTAATATAGTTGTGATAAAAAACTGCATTGATGAAGAATTTTTCAAACAAGAATATTATAAGCCTGACGATATAACTATTGGATTTGCTGGTTCTGGAAGTCACCAAAAAGACTGGGAAATGATCGATCCTCAAATAAAAAAACTTAAAGAAAAATATAAGTTCAAGGTGAAGATGTTGGCTCCTCTAAATTCTGATATCTTAGACGGTCAGATAAAATGGGCTGAGATGCTTCAATATCCTCGTGCTTTAGGCGAAATGGGATTCACTATCGGAGTTGCCCCTTGTAAGGATTCTTTAATGAATAGAGCCAAATCTAATCTGAGATGGTTAGAGTATACTGCATTTGGTATTCCATGCGTAGCAAGCGATGTAGTGCCTTTTAGAGGTATAGAAAACGTACTATACGCAACCGAGCCAGAAGATTGGTATAACCAACTTGAAAAGCTTATAAAAGATGAGAATTTGCGAACAGATCTCGGTAAAAACGCTAAAATAGAAATGAAGACTAATTTTGTGCTATCACAAGAAAGCGTAAAGCTCTATGAACGAATCAAATCCCTCTATATTTAGAAGTCAGGTAGAAAACGTAGAAACACCAGCGGAAAGCATACGAGTTGATAATCCTGTAAATAGTCCTGCTCCTATGGCTCATGTAGAGCCGACTTTTATGCAATATAAATCTGTTACTGGTAGACCATTTACGTCTGAATATTTTCAGTTAGGTGATTCTCTCAATCATTTACCTGCTTCAGAACAAAATAAAGTTAATATGATTGAAAGTTATTTAGATTCTAAAATTCGTTCTCGTCAGTATAAAGATAATACAACTTCAGCTAAGGAAATCATTGGAGAACTTGAGACAAAACTTAATCTAACCGAAAATCACGATCCTTACGAAAGAATAGATAAAATAGTTGATTTAATTGGACTTATTGACCCTATAGAAAAAAAAGAGATTGTAAAAGATATTCAACCTCGTAAATTAGTAACTCTTGAAAATAAAGTAAAGAAATTAGAACAAGTCATTGAAAGAAAAGACGTTTTACACAAAAGAGTTTTGGAAAAACTAAGAAGTGGAAAATCAGAGCCTAAAATTGAGTATAAACAACCAAACAATACTAGCTTAATTGAGAAATTATTAGCGAGATATCAATGATACCAACACCTATAACCGAATTAACTGAGCAAGAAATACAAAATCTTTCTTTTGATCAAGACTATGATGTTTTGGTTGCTGAACTTTTGGGAACAGATGGAACTAATTTAACTAGAATAGCGGTTGATTCTAGTGGATATTTGAAAGTAACAATATGATAAAAAATCCTAAAACAGAATTAACACCGCAGAATTTACAGAACTTATCTTTTGATAAGACTTTTAATGTACTCGCTATTGAGGCACTAGGTTTTGACTCATCAACCTCAAGTCTTGTAAAAATTGCAACAGATGCAAATGGTAAAGTTAAAATTGACCCAACTAATTTAGATACTAGATATTTACTCCTTGACCAAACTTCCCAACAGACAATTATAAACGGAATACCAATCTTTTCTGGTGCAGGTGACCAATATCTTTCAGTAGTATCAACCGACCATAACATATCTGGAATAAAATTAACTCGTTCTAATTTTCTAACTGACGCATACAAAGACTTCTTAATTTACAATACTGGCGGAGTTTTAAACATAGACCACGCAGTAAGTAATACCCAAACAACCGCTCTATCATATAATGGCACTAATCAATGGGATTTCCAGACTAATGGTATTTTAACTACTGGCACACTTGGTTGTGGAAATATAACATCTGGTAGTGTAGCTGCTACTGGTAGTATAATGGCTACTGCCTATGGTTCTACTGGTGCTCAAATTATCGGTCGTGCTGCTGCTGGAACACTTGCATCTCCCACAGCAACTGCTCTCGACCAATACATTTTGTTCTTTGGTGGTCGTGGATATGTGACTGACTTCTTGTCTACTTCTCAAGGTCTATTCGGCATCAAAGCTGCCGAACTCTTTACCGCAACAAATCAAGGTACATATAGCACAATCGAAACCACAGCTATTGGGAGTACTACTAGAACTGAAAAAGTTAGAGTGGCTGACTTTGGCGTTGGTATGTTTCCTTCAAATTTACCTTACACAGGCTTCGGTAGGGCGAGACTTCATTTATACGACGACAAAACTGCTGGTGATGTAGCAATGATTATCGGTAATGCTGGGAATACCACCGACACAGTACCAACCGCTTCATTACAATTTAGACTTCGTGACGCTGTAACTGATATAGGAGCTTCTGCCCAAATTCAAGCATATAAAATAGGAACTTATGCAAATGCCGCAGCAAGAAATGCTGGAATGAGGTTTGGAGTAGAAACTGCTGATACACTCGTAACCGCACTTGATTTGAGTTCTACTGACGCTACTATAACTGGTTATGTAAAGGGGACAAGTGCAAAGACTGCTCTAAGTTCTCTTGCGACATCTTCACTTAGGTTTAATGGTGCTGACGGTAAAGTAACTATTTCAGATGTTACAGAATTAAATGCCGTAACTACTTTTACATATTCAACTTGGCTCACCCAAGATTCACTTTCTAACCTGGATACTCTATTTTCTAAGCCAGAAGCAACTGCCTCATCAAACTCACTTCGTATAAATAGAAATGGTGCGACCACTTTTAATGTTCAAATTTACAATGGAACGACTGCTGCTTATGGTACTTTCAATCCCGCAACATATATGACTGCTGGTAGACTTCATCATCTAGTAGCTGTTTACGACGGTGGTGGAGCAACTAACGATGATAAATTAAAAGTTTATATTGACGGAGTGTTAATTGCCCTAACTTTTACAAGTACAATACCTGCCATTACAAATGACACTACTGGACAAGCCGCTATAATTTCTCAAGGTACTTCAAGTCTTGCTTGGTTAGGTAATATAAAAGACACTCGTATATTCTCAACTGCTCTAAGTGCTGCTAATGTTCTTGCTCTTTACAACTCTGAATACACAACTTCGATGGTTCATCAATGGAAAATGACCGAGGGCAAAGGACTTGTCGCTACTGATACTGGTTCAAATCCTGTCAATGGTGTCATTTCTGGTGGTGCAACTTGGGTTATTAAAGAAGATATTTCTATCAATAGGTACTTAAATCAAGGTAGGCTAAATCTTCCAGTTGGAACTACACAGGAAGATGGTATATTCTTTGGTAAAGATACTTGGTTGTATCGTTCTGCTGCTACTTCTTTAACTATGAATGGAAGTCTAACAGTTGGTGCTAATACTGCTCCGACACAAAGACTTGAAGTAACACAAACTTCTGCTGGTGCTTTGGGTTCAGTCGCATTTTTAAGAAACTTAGATTCAACTGCCAATACCGCTGTATCGTTACGTCTTTCTCCGTCAACTTCTTCCGCTCGATACGCTGAAATAGTCTCAACTAACAATGGTTCAAACGCTTGTGATTTACATTTTGTTACTGGTAGCGGTGCTACAATCACTGATAAATATGTTATCTCTGGTGTTGGTGTTCATACCTTTACAGGAACTACTGTTGACTTCACAGGTTGTACTTCGGTCAAAGTCCCTGCTCCTTTTGGTGTGGGAACCGGAGTGTTGACACCTATAACCGATTTTGAAGTTATGGGCGTTAATCTTCCAGGTACTATCAATCTTTCAAATTCAAGTGGAACGATTGTTGCAGGTAATATATTAGGTTCACTTTCATACTATTCACGAGATAACTCTACTGGAGCTTCAGGGGTAACCGCTTCAATTAAAGCTGTCGCACTTATAGATTTTGTGGGGACAAACTCAACAAAAACTGCTCTAGATTTTTACACCAGAACTGATGGCGGAGCTGAAACACAAAAGGTAAGAATAGATGATACTGGAAGATTGATTGTTAGTGGTACTTCTGCAATCTATAAATTACAAACAAATGAAGGTGCTATCGCTTCGGTATCTGCTGTTGGAGATGTAGGACTTTACTTTAACGCTTCCGAGGGTATTCAATCGGTAAACGCTGCTAATAACGCTGTTAAACCTTTAACTATTCAACCTTATGGCGGTGGGCTAGGAGTCGGAACTTCAATCATAAGCGGTCTATTCCAAGTTGGTGTAAGAGCTGGGGTTTATACCGCTACTCTTTCAAATGTAGGTAATTTCTTTGGGTTAGACACGACCGCTGGGCAAATGGCTATATATGCAACTGATACTGCTGCTGTAGATAAAGGTGCTTCAATGTCCTTTGGTGGTAGAAATACAGTAAACTTTGGAGGAGTCGGAAACGCTAGTCCTTACATTTTTGCCGCTGTTCGTGGAGCGAAGGAAGGTGCTGCTAATACTTTCAATGGGTATCTATCTTTCTTAGTAACTGACGACACTTCAGCTATTCTCGAAAAAGCTAGAATAACAAGTGCTGGTTACTTCGGATTGAAAACTACTGCACCAAACTCTACTTTTCATTCTGCTGGTTCTTTCGCTACTGCTACCAACGTACTTTCTGGAGATACCACTTTAGACGCTACTCATCAAATAGTTATAGTTTCCGCACTAGCTACCATTACTCTGCCAACTGCCGCCAATATAACAGGCAGACAATATAATATTATAAGAAGTGGAGTCTCAAACGTAACAATTGCTACAACTTCAAGTCAAACAATATCAGGAGATGCAAATTTAGTATTAACAGACCAATGGGATTCCGTCGTAGTCGTTTCAGACGGATCAAATTGGGTAAGATGTTCATAGGAGAAATATGGCTGATTTTAAATCAACAAAAATAACTGACGATTACGGCAATGAAGTTGAAGCAACAATGCTCAACCAACTTAAAATAGCCGAAAGCAATCGTCTTTCTGGTGGTGTGTTTAATGTAGTTACTAACGGAGATGCTCCTGATACTAACTTCTGGACTGTAACCAATGCTGCTGGCGGTACAACTGTTGTAACAAATTCCGAGGGAATAATTGCTCTGACAACTACATCAGGCTCATCTTCTCAGATTGCTGCAAAAGGTTTAGCTAGATATATGGGAGCTAATTCAAATTACTATCGTTCTGTTCTAAGAATGAGTGCTGGGGCTGCTAATAACGTCAGACAATGGGGCAGTGCAACTGGAGCAAATCCTACTGATGGAATGTATTTTAGGCTTGATAATACTACTTTTTCAATCGTAACTCGTAAAGCTGGAACTGATGTTACTTCTGTTGCCAGTGGGTCTTTCAACGGAGATGGGACAAAAGCGAGTCAATCTTATACTCTAGATACTAACTATCATACTTACGAAATTTACTATACTAATAAAAGATGTATGTTCATAATCGATAGCGTTCCTATCCATACAGTAATCGCTACAACAACTCCCTTTACTGGAACATATCACTTAAAACCCTATGCTTCAAATATAAACACAGGGGTTGGTTCGGCTTGTACTATGGGAATCTTGGTCCAGACTATTTCTAGGCTTGGTGTTATTGCGAGTCAACCAAAAATATTAAATTTAACTTCAGGAAACACCATTCTTAAAATTGGTCCAGGATTCTTACATCAAGTAGATATAAACTCTTTGGATTCTAAGGTAATTACAGTTTATGATGGAACTACTGCTGGTGGAACTTTGATCGGAACAGTAGATACAACAAAAGCCTCTATCGGTCCAATGCTCACAAATATTCCGTTTGAAGTTGGTCTTTACATTACATTGAGCGGAACAACAAATATAACAGTAGTTTATGAATAAAGGAGATATATGCCAGAAATTATTGATGGTGAAATCGTAATCGAAACAAGAGTAGACGCAAAAGAATACATTGATAGTCATATTCAAGAGATTTTATCTTTGAGAGAAGATATCTCTGCCATTCAAGCAACTATTGATGTTAAGATAGCAGAATTACAAGAATTAAATAAATAAAAACGAAAGAGACGTCATGACACATACCTGCAATAAGGAGGAGGATATAGACGCTATCCGCCGAACACTTGATAAGATTGAAGCACTTGTACCTGTATTGCAGGAAATTGTAGACGAGAAGAAGGCAATGACTATACTTAGCAAAAAAATAGCAAATTCAATCAAGAACTTCTCTATTTTTATAGGTATAGTTGGAACTATCTTTGGTATTGCTTACGCAATTTATAAAGAACTAAAAAAGGGATAAAATGACCAAAAATCAGTTTAATGCAAAAGTAGACGCTTTCTTTGTGCGTTGGGATAACCAAGTACTAGACTACGATAAAGTTTACGGTGGACAGTGTGTAGACGTTATCAAACAGTTCTTCGCAGATGTACTTCTAATCGACACTAAGCCTCGTGGCAACGCTGTCGACTATTGGGCTAACTGTCCTGAACTAGAGAAGATCGCAAATACTCCAAGTGGTGTGCCACAACTAGGCGACATTATTATTTGGGGGACTGGCATAGGTCAGTATGGTCATATCGCTTTGGTTAAAAGTGCAACAACTACGAGCTTTCAATCATTCGATCAAAACTATCCGCTAGGTTCTAAATGCCACTTTGTAACTCATAACTATAAGAATATTCTAGGCTGGCTACGAGGTAAGAACATCAACGATCCAGAAGTAGTAACACCACCTACACCTCAGGTTGACCCTAGAGATGCAAAGATTGTCGATCTAACCAATCAGCTAGCTGCATGTCAGAACAAGCCTGTAGAGGTTCGTGAGGTCATCAAAGAGGTTATAAAAGAAGTACCTGTTGATAAAATAGTTGAAAAAGAAGTAAGAGTCGAAGTACCTGTAGAAATTATCAAAGAAAAGGTCATCGAAATACCCGTAACCGTATATAGAGATAAAGAACTTACAGATGAAGACCGAAGACAAATAACAGTAGATTACATAAAAGCAATATTTAGCAAAATATTCAAAAAGTAGAACGTTGACAAAGGTTAGGTGATAGAAATGTTGTACTGTACTTGCGGACACAGGTTAGTTTTCTATGGTATCAGAGATGACATGTTTATCTTTCGATGCCCATCTTGTGGAAAAATGTATACCATTAAACAGTATACGTTAGACGAGGTTCGGTGAGGTAAAAGTATTGAAAAAACAGTGGGCAGAATCAAAGGCAATAGCTTTTGAAAGACAGGCTGGGCTCTGCTTAGTCTGCGAGAATCCTCTCAAGTTCTCTAACTGCACGGGACACCATAAAATCAATCGTTGTCAAGGTGGACCGAGTAATGCTGACAATTGTGAAGTACGTCACACCGCCTGCGAGCGTATGATGCACTCTCAATATCCCTTCGGTAACTACGAAGGAAACCTTGGAGGTACGAATGTGGGTAGATCTGCTGTACGTCGTCGTCGTAATAGCGGCGGTCGGGGTAAACATTCCCCAGCTCCACCGATTGTTCATAATGAAGCAATCGAACCAAGTACCGATAGCGACTTATGCTATCTTATTGTTCTGCAATGTGATGTGGCTAATTCGTGCGATCTGGATCTTACACGATTGGGCTCTCATCGCATCGAATTCAGCATCAATGCTGATAACAATGTCCATCTTGATATTTATAAAAAAATATCAGAAAAGGTCCTAGCGTAATATGCTGGGCAAAACGATCAGAGCCACAAGCCGAGATCACAACCTGGGGGATAGGAATGAATCCGATTCCCCCTACCAATAACTATAATTAAGGAGATATATGGAAACTAAAAAATGGTTCGAGTCTAAAAGAATGTGGATTCAGATCGGCAACTTTGTATTCGGTGTAATAGTATTAGTAGATCAGACCTATGGAACTAAGATCTTAGATAGTCAAATGGCTGGATTTATAATCGCTATACTTTCAATGTTTGGATTCGTGTTCGTGAAAAGTGGTACTACGCTCATAAAATAAGAAAAAAGACCTCGCTAATCACGGGGTCTTTTTTTATTGTGGCATATTCGCCATAATTAGATTTTAGTTACGAGGGATTGCGATGGGAATCGTATTCACCACAACCTTATCTCGTAAATTGACTGATTTTGTTTGAACTCCAAGTCTAGCTGTGTCCGTTTGTTCAGTCTGCAACGACTCTATGCTATACTGTGGTGTTCCAGCCTACGAGTAATATAAACCCTAGTATCTGGCACGGAATAGTTTATTATTAGAAGCCGTCATATTAAGATTATTTAATTTCTTTTATTCTTTTAACATAAACCAGCATATTTTTTATTGCTTCTTTAGCTGCGTTTTCGCTTGGTTTATCTCCGACTATTTCTATACACGTTTCCCTAGTA
>Ga0194053_10000467_pt1 | contig 30851 bp, 32 predicted proteins | sample SepL228m_MetaG_FD_161684 | JGI IMG/M metagenome (GOLD analysis project Ga0194053, IMG submission 161684) | Anoxic zone freshwater microbial communities from boreal shield lake in IISD Experimental Lakes Area, Ontario, Canada - Sep2016-L227-8m | ecosystem: Environmental > Aquatic > Freshwater >... | reverse complement strand
GATTCCTTGAAAGGGATCTGATATCTTCCTGACAACCTGCTGGATTTTCCCACAGGTCCCCGTAATATCGCGCGGCATGAAGCATATATTTGTGACGGGCGGAGTGGTGAGTTCCCTGGGAAAAGGGCTGGCGGCGGCATCGCTGGGGACGCTTCTTGAAAAACGCGGGCTCAAGGTGGTTCTGCAAAAACTGGACCCGTATCTCAATGTGGATCCGGGGACGATGAACCCGTTCCAGCACGGCGAGGTCTATGTTTTGGCCGACGGAGCCGAGACCGATCTCGATCTCGGCCACTACGAGCGCTTCACAAACTGCGTGCTGACGCGCGCCAACAACCTGACCAGCGGGCAGGTTTACGAAACAGTCTTGGGCAAGGAGAGGCGCGGCGACTACCTCGGCAAGACCGTCCAGGTGATTCCCCACATCACCGACGAGATCAAGGGGAAGATCCGCGAGCTTGGGGAAAATTCCGGCGGGGACATCATGATCACCGAAATCGGCGGAACAACCGGCGACATCGAAGGACTGCCGTTTCTCGAAGCAATCCGCCAGTTCATTCTCGAGGTCGGGTCCGAAAACGCGATCATCATGCACGTGACGCTGGTCCCGTTCATCAAGGCAGCCGGCGAGTTGAAAACCAAGCCGACCCAGCAGAGCGTCGCCAAGCTTCGCGAGATCGGACTCCAGCCGCAGGTTCTCATCTGCCGCACCGAGATGCCGCTCGACAAAGAGGTGAGGCAGAAGCTCTCGCTTTATTGCAACGTCCCGCTCGACGCAGTCATCGAAGCCGGCGATGTCGAACACACGATCTACGAGTCTCCCCTCAACCTTCAGGCCGAGGGCCTCGACTCGACGATCTGCCGGATCCTGCGCCTCGACACCCCGCAGCCGGACATGACGGACTGGAGCAAATTCGTCCAGCGGGTCATCTCCCCCAAGAAGCGCGTCAAAATCGCGATCGTCGGCAAATACATCGAGCTTCAGGACGCCTACAAAAGTATCTACGAATCCCTCACCCACGCCGGCGCCTCCCACGACTGCGGGATCGACCTCGTTCTCGTGGATGCCGAGGACATCGAAAAAGAAGGTGCGGATAAATACCTGCGCGGCGTGGCCGGAGTTCTTGTCCCCGGCGGATTCGGTGACCGCGGAGTGGAGGGCAAGATCGATGCCGTCCGGTATTCGCGCGAGTCCCGGACACCGTTCCTCGGCCTCTGCCTCGGCATGCAGGTCGCCACGATCGAGTTTTCCAGAAACGTCTGCGGCCTCGAAGCGGCCAACAGCACCGAGTTCGACCCCGCAACCCCTCACCCGGTCATCTGCATCCTCGAAGAGCAGAAAGACGTGACCGAGAAAGGTGCCTCGATGCGCCTTGGGATATGTCCGACAGTTCTCGGAAAAAGCACGCTCTCCCACCAGGTTTACGGAAAAACCGAGATCACCGAGCGCCACCGGCACCGGTATGAATTCAACATGGCGTATCGCGAGATCATGGAAAAACGCGGCTTCGTCATCGCCGGCACCTCGCCGGATGGCGACCTGGTCGAGATCATCGAACTCTCGACCCACCCGTGGTTCATCGCCTGCCAGTATCACCCGGAGTTCCAGTCCAAGCCCAACTCCCCCCACCCGCTCTTCAAAGGCTTCATCTCCGCCTGCCTCGCGCACGAGGATTAAACTCTCGCTGGGCACTTGGCAGAGCCGTCAGGTTGTGCCAGCGGATGCAGGCTGGCAATTAACCGCTGCTGGGGCATGCTACGCTGGCATGGTCTGGATTCCTGCATTCCTTTTGGTCAGTACATCCTCTGGCGCGAGAACTTTTCCCTTATGCCCATGAGCCGGCGGTTGTGTGTTGTTGGCGCGGGACCGGCCGGCCTGCGAGCGGCCGAGGTGGCCGCCGGATACGGCGTGCCGGTTTCTGTGTTTGATGCGATGCCGTCGGCCGGGCGAAAATTCCTCGTAGCGGGTCTCGGGGGGCTCAATCTCACGAACACGGACAAGGGCATCGAGTCGAAGTATTCCGGCGTGCCTCCGGACCTCTGCCATGAGCTTCTGAAGGACTTCGGTCCAGAGGCACTTCGTCAGTGGGCGGAGGACTTGGGCGTGCAGACATTCGCGGTATCGAGCGGCCGGGTTTATCCGCAGGAGATGAAATCCGCGCCATTGCTCCGGCGATGGATCGCGAAGCTAAGGTCACAGGGCGTCGAATTCTATCCGAGGCACAAATGGACAGGCGTTCGCGCGGCGGCCGGAAGATGGGAATTGGAATTCCAGACTCCGCGTGGCGACGAATTCATCGATGCCGAGGCGGCCATCTTTGCGCTTGGCGGCGGCTCGTGGCCGCAGACCGGATCGGACGGTCTTTGGCAGGACACTTTTCGTGCGCTCGGCCTCAAAGTCAACCCGCTTGTTCCGGCCAACTGCGGATGGGAGGTCGCGTGGCCGCGGCAGGCGATCGAGGAAGCCTCGGGACAGCCGTTGAAAAACATCCGAGGCTCAGTGGGCGACGCCACGGCTTACGGGGAATTGATGATCACCGATTACGGGTTGGAAGGCGGGGTGATCTACGCTCTGACGCCCGCTCTGAGAGCGTCTCCGGTCCTTCACCTGGACCTCAAGCCCGCCTTCCGTCTCGAGGAGTTGATTTCGAGAATGCCGCAAGCCGGACGATTCCATCTGCATGAAGCCTTCGAGCGATGCCGGATTCAGAAGCCCGCGCGGGTGATCATGAAAACCCATCCCAACTCTTCGGAATGGCGGACTCCTGCAGAGTTCGCGCAGGCCGTCAAGTCGCTCCCCATCAGACTTTCCGGGCCTCGTCCGATCGCGGAGGCTATCTCGTCAGCCGGAGGCGTGGTCTGGAGCGAGATCGATAAAAACTTGATGATCCGGAAATCGCCGGGGATTTTTCTGGCTGGTGAAATGCTCGACTGGGAAGCTCCGACCGGCGGCTTCCTGATGCAGGGGTGTTTTTCTACAGGCACTCGGGCCGGCATGGCAGCGGCGGTTTTTTTGCGGAAATGAAAACGCTTTTTCCCGCCAACCGTCCGCTTCTCGTGCTGGCCCCGATGCAGGATGTGACCGATTGGGCGTTCTGGAAACTGATGGCCGGATACGGCGGACCGGATTTGTATTTCACCGAGTATTTCCGCGTGACGCCCGGCTATCGGCTCCAGCGCTCGATCCTGCGTTCAGTCACCGAGAATCCCACAGGGAAACCCGCCATTGCGCAGATCATCGGAAACGATGTCGGGTGGATGGTGAAATGCGCGCAGCAACTTGAGCGGCACCCAATCGCTGCGGTAGATCTCAATCTCGGATGCCCGGCACCGGTCGTCTATCGCAAATGCGCGGGAGGCGGACTTCTCCGCGATCCTTCCCGCATCGACGAGTTGCTCGGAGCCCTGAGAGCCGGGATCGCTGGGCGCTTCACCGTCAAGACCCGCATCGGGTTTTCCGATCCCGCGGAGTTCGACCAACTGCTCGACATCTTTTCCTCCCACCGCCTCGACCTGCTCACTGTTCATGCGCGGACTGTCTCCGAAAAATACGGCCCGCGCGTCCACCTCGACCGGATCGCGCAGGCGGTCGCGCGCATGCCGTGCCCGGTCATCGCCAACGGAAATGTCACCACCGTGGCCGGGGCCCGCCGGGTCTGGGGAACAACCGGCGCTCAAGGGTTGATGATCGGGCGCGGGGCTATCCGCAACCCGTGGATATTTCAACAGATCCGGGATGATTTTGAAGGGAAGGCGGTCGCTTATCCCACGGTACGCGATGTGCTCGGCTATGTCGAAGCCCTCTACGAATCCGCCTGCTCGGACGATGTGCCGGAAAAATCCCAGGTCCAGAAAATGAAGAAATACACGAATTATCTGGGCGAAGGGATCGGCCCGGATTTCCTTCACGATATCCGCCGCGTGACGACGAAGACGGATTTTTTCCGTGTCTGCCGCCGGGTGCTCGACCACGGGGAACCGATGCTCCTGGAGGCGGAGCCGGGCGCATGATAATCCAGGCAGAGAACTTTTTACAAAATTCCTCTACGGCGCGCGCTATCCCGGCGGCCAGGCCATCTGGCGTCCGCCGAGCAGATGCACGTGGAGGTGGGGAACCGTCTCTCCTCCATCGGGCCCGCTGTTGATGACGAGACGGAATCCGGAATCCGCGATGCCTTCGGATTTGGCGATCTGTCCGGCCGCGTGGAGCAGATACCCGAGAAGTTCGGTATCGGCAGGAGCGGATTCCGACACGCGCGCGATCACCCGCTTGGGAACCACGAGGATATGAACAGGCGACTTCGGGGAAATGTCACGAAACGCGAGGCACCGGTCGTCCTCGAAGACAATATCGGCGGGAATTTCGCGGGCGATGATTTTTTCGAACAGCGTCACGAGACTTGAAGGTTGAGATCCTGAGCGCGGCGGCTGAGGTCGAGTTCCCCTCGCACGAACGAAACGATCTCGCCCCGGAGGCCGGAGCAATCGCGTCGCCAGTTTTTCGCGGAGCGCAAAAGCTTCACGCACCGGTGAAGGTCGCAGATCTCGACCTGCTGGGTCTCAGACAAAATGACCCCGCGCAGCCGCGCGCGAAGAAGCTCGAAAAACAGGAGCTCATACCCCTCGCCCGCATCCCGCGCGATCTCGACCAGCGAGATCCGGACCGGAGGCGGCATCGTCCGGAAATGCCTGGCGACATCGGAATACCCGATCACCTGCAACACCGATTGAACCGCCCGCTCGATCCGGCAGATGGTGACCACGTTGTCGTCGAAATCCTGTTCAAGATAGCTCGTGACGCTCTCGGTGACATGATCGGCCAGCCACCACTTCTTGTAGCCCGCCGTCTCCGCCGCGCGGACAAGGGCGGTCGAGAGCCAGCTCCGCTCGAAATTCATGACGCTCCCGTCATGGAACCGGACCAGCGGCAGGCTGTCTCTGAGGGCGATCATGCTTTGAACAATTCCGGCTGGGCGGAGGTTTTTCCTCCGCGTTTTTCAAACGACTGGATCTCCTCGATGAAATCTCCGATTTCCTGGAACTGGCGATACACGGAGGCGTAGCGGACGTAGGCGACCGGGTCGAGGGCATGGAGCTTTTCCATCACTTTGGCCCCGATTGTCCGCGTCGGGACTTCCCGCTCCTGGGCGGCCTCCAGATCGTGGATGATATCCTCGACAGCCTCCTCCATTTCTTCGAGCCCGATCGGGCGCTTTTCGCAGGCTTTGGCGATGCTCCCCAGCAATTTGTGTCGGTCGAGTGGTTCGTGGCGTCCGTCCCGCTTGATGGCGCGCAACTCAAGACGCTCCAACTCTTCGTAGGTCGTATATCGGATCCCGCAGTTCAGGCATTCGCGGCGGCGACGGATGCTACCGCCATCCTTGGAGAGGCGGGAATCAATGACTTTGTCTTCCAAAGAGCCGCACTTAGGGCAACGCATATTGTGGGCAAGCGGGGTTGATGCGGTCACTTCAACACAACATATTGATTGGTCAATTGTTTTTTCCTCTTTTTCGCATCACGCCAGACCATCAGAATCAGTCCTCGGTTTTTTGCACTTGACGGTGTCAGGGGTGCTGATTTGATGTGAACTCCTGTAGGGAAGGAAAGCAATGGGCATAAACGATTCTCTGGACGCGATTTTCAACAACGCATTATGGAGTATCTGCTACCTCGTGGTTTTGGTCGGGTTATCAGCTTACGGCATCCACCGCTACTCGATCATTTACCTTTTCCTAAAACACAGAAACATCGTGCCCAAGCCCCCCGACGAGTTCGTCGAGTTGCCGAAAGTCACCGTCCAGTTGCCCGTCTTCAATGAATTCTTTGTGATCCGGAGGTTGCTGGAAGCGGTCGGGAATCTCGACTATCCGATGGACCGTCTGCAGATCCAGGTTCTCGATGACTCGACCGATGAAACGACGGATATCGCTGCCGCGGAAGTGGGGAAATTGCAGGCGAGGGGGCTCGATATTTCTCTGCTTCACCGTGTCAACCGCGAGGGGTTCAAAGCGGGGGCTCTTGCCGACGGGCTCCTGGAAACGACCGGAGATTTTATCTTCATTCTGGACGCAGATTTTGTGCCCCCGCCGGATGTTCTTAAAAATTGCGTCCACCATTTCAATGACCCCGCCATTGGCATGGTCCAGACAAGATGGGGCCACCTCAACCGATCGCAATCCCTGCTGACACGGGCGCAGGCGATGTTCCTCGACGGGCATCTCCTGCTGGAGCAGACGGCGCGGAGCCGGAGCGGACGGTTTTTCAACTTTAATGGCACGGCCGGCATGTGGCGCCGGGCGTGCATCGTGGATGCCGGCGGATGGCATCATGACACGCTCACCGAAGATCTCGATCTCAGTTACCGCGCCCAACTCCGCGGATGGAGATTTCTCTTTCTTCCGGATGTTGTCGTACCGGCCGAACTCCCGACCGACATGAACGGGTTCAAGTCACAGCAGCATCGCTGGACGAAGGGCTCGATCCAGACCTGCCTCAAACTTCTCCCGGCGGTATGGCGCGAAAACCTCCCTTTCATCGTCAAGCTTGAAGCCACCGCCCACCTGACGTCGAATTTCGGCTACCTGCTTCTGCTCCTGCTCTGCATCCTGATTCTCCCGCAGAGCCATGCAGCTCATGGCGGATGGATGCAGACGCTTCTGGTGGACATTCCGATCTTCCTAGCCACCACGGTTTCGATCACCACGTTTTACATCGTCGCCCAGCGGGATTTGAATCCGAAGTCCTGGACGCACGATCTGCTGCTCATGCCGATGCTCCTTGCGCTGGCCATCGGAATGTCCGTCAACAACGCGCGCGGAGTGATCGAAGCTCTCTTCAAGCGTCCATCCGAATTCACACGGACACCGAAATACGGGCAAGAGATCCTGTTCGAGCGGGTCCGCACAGTTCACTACCTCCCGATCCGCTCGCTGTTGCCAGCAGTGGAAATCCTCTTCGCTCTGTATTTCAGCTTCTGCACCTGGAATGCCGTGAAAGCCGGTGCATGGACCACCGTGCCATTCCTGCTCCTGTTTCTGGGGGGATTCACCTACGTGTCCGCCAAATCCATCGGCTTCTGGATCAGGCAGCCGGGGCCGGTTCTTGCTCCTGCGGGTGACGTGGTTGTCGACACATGATCCGCCTGCTCTTCACCGCCTGCCTCCTTCTGCTGCTCGCGGGATGCGCGGGTGATATCCACCACAAGATGATCGTCAGCGCGGCTGACCAGAAAATGCTGCTCCTTTGCGACGGCAGACCGATGGCGATATACCCGGTCTCGACTTCCAAATTCGGGCTTGGAGACCGTCCCGGCAGTTACGCAACGCCTCTCGGCGCGCTGCGCGTCAAAAGGAAAATCGGCGAGGGATCTCCCGCAGGGGCAGTTTTCAAAGGCCGCAGGCCGACCGGGGAAGTTATCCGTGTGGATGCCCCCGGCAGGGATCCGATTGTCACCAGAATCCTCTGGCTCGAGGGCACCGAGCCCCGGAACCGACGCGCCTTCGCACGTTGCATTTATATCCACGGCACGCCGGAGGAAAGGAACCTCGGATACCCGGCAAGTTACGGCTGCATCCGAATGCGCTCGGCCGACATCATCGAATTATTCAACACCGTGGGAATCGGAGCCCGTGTCCTCATCATTACCAAACCGCTGCCACGCCGGCCTTGAACCTGCATTCGCTGGAAAAAATGCCGATTTTGCGCATCGCGGATTGCTTCAAGCGGCAGAATGAAATAATAAGTCTGTCCATGAGTGAGCTGCGCATCGAACCGGCAACCTTGGATGACTTGTCCGAATTGACCGAGCTGCTGATGGATCTATTTTCGCATGAGGAGGACTTCACTCCAAACAGCGAGAAACAATTGCGCGGCCTCCGCCTCATTCTGGAGCAGCCCTCTCGCGGAAGAATATTTGTGCTCCGCAATCACAAGAAAATTATCGGGATGATCAACCTGCTGATCACCATCAGCACCGCCGAAGGCGGTTTTGTGCTGCTGCTGGAGGACCTCGTTATCCGGCAGGAACACCGAGGGCAGGGATATGGTTCACGCCTTCTCAAGCACGCGATCGGATTTGCGTTCCAGAAGAATTTTCTACGCATCACACTGCTGACCGACCGCCCGAACGAATCGCGGAAATTTTATCTCAAGCACGGATTCACCGAGAGCGGGATGATCCCGATGCGGCTCTATCTTGCGAATGAGCCTTGATTTTGTTCGCGTGGATCTCCGCCGGGCCGAGCGCTGCGGCCGGGCTGAGACGATTTTTTGCGAAGGCAAGCTGCCTTCCGAAGTGGCGGCCATTGCGGCAATCCTCCGCGAGGCAGGCCAAACGGTGCTCGCCACCCGTGCGGCCAAAGAGCATTTCGACGAGGTCGCGGCGATGTTCCCCGATGCCGTCTGGCATGAACGCGCGCGCTGCATCACAGTCGGCTCCAGTCCATCTGCAGGATTGAAACACACCACGGCGGTCGTCTGTGCGGGGACCGCGGATTTGCCCGTGGCGGACGAGGCTGCAGTGACGCTGGAATCCTTCGGGCAACGGGTCGAACGGATCACCGATGTCGGGGTCGCCGGCCTGCAAAGGCTGCTCGACGAGACAGACCGCCTGCGCTCATTCTCGGTCCTGATTGTCGTCGCCGGCATGGAGGGAGCGCTGCCGAGCGTGGTGGCAGGGCTTGTGGATCGTCCAGTGATCGCTGTCCCGACAAGCGTTGGCTACGGGGCAAACCTCGGCGGTCTCGCCGCACTTCTCGGCATGCTGACAAGTTGCAGCAGCAAGGTCACAGTGACGAATATCGACAACGGATTCGGCGCGGCCTGCGCAGCCGATGCCATCCTTCGCCTCGCGGCAGGAGCCCAGAATGTTACCACGGAGCACGGAGAAAATTCGTTGAGGTCGAGATGAATTCATTTCTTTCTCTGTTCTCCGCGTTCTCTGTGGTTAATGGCTTTCTTCCTTCATGAAAGCATTCGTGCTCGGCGCGGGGCTGGGAACGCGGCTTCGACCGCTCACCGAACGCCGCCCCAAGCCTCTCGTTCCCCTGTTTGAAAAACCGCTGATCACGTTTGGATTCGACCACCTGATCGCGAATGGCATCACATCGTTTGCGGTCAATACCCACCACTGCCCGGAAGCGTATGATCAGCTTCTACCCGGCAACCGCTACCAAGGGTTCCCTATCGAATACCACCACGAACCGGTTCTCCTGGACACGGGAGGTGGCATAAAAAATGTGGAGACTTTTGTGGGAGATGAACCATTCGTCGCCTACAACGGCGACATCCTCGCCGACTTCCCGCTCCGCCCGTCCATCGAACGCCACCTGCAGTCCGGCAACCTCGCCACGCTGATCCTTAGATCCTCGGGAGGCCCGCTCCATGTCCAATCGCGTGACGGCCTGGTGACCGATATCCGGGGCAAATTGGGACGCGGAGACGCCCCATCATTCCTGTTCACCGGCATCACGATCTTCTCGCCGGAAATTTTCCGCCATATTCCCGCCGGGCAGGTTGTTTCGATCATTCCCATCTACCTGGACCTGATCCGGGCCGGAGAAAAAATTGGAGGGGACATTGTGGACGAGGGACTCTGGTTTGATCTGGGCACACGGGATGCCTATCTTGCGGCGCACACACTTCTCCAGCCCGGCATGTATCGGCTCTCGTATGCGGAACAGGGCTGGCCATCGCCGGTGGCGGCAGGCTCTCATGTCTCATCCACCGCCATCCTCCAAGGGGCTTGCGCGGTCGGAACAGGAGCCACAGTGGGAAAAGGAGCCATCCTCCAAGACTGCGTTCTGTGGGAAAATACTACGGTGGCCCCTCAATCCCGCCTCACCCGTTGCGTCATCCGCGACGGGATGGATGCCGCAGGAACGTTTGCGGAGATCGACTTTTAGCCTTCCGGGAAAAATGTTCTGGGGAGGGAAATGACTCCGTGCTTTGATACCCCGCATGGCGCTCCTGATAAAAAATGGGGAAATTGTAACGGGTTCATCGAGGTTTGTGGCTGACATCTGGTGCGAGGGGGAGACGATCACCCGCATCGACACGGGACTCACGGCTCCAGCAGGCGCCGAGGTCGTGGATGCAACGGGAAAATTCGTGTTCCCGGGATTCATCGATCCTCACACGCATATTCATCTTCCATTCATGGGAACGTCCGCCAAGGACACCTATACCACCGGCACGCAGGCGGCGGTGGTCGGCGGAACCACGACCATCTTTGACATGTGCTGCCCGTCGCGGTCGGAGGAACCCGCCGAAGGATTTGCCACATGGAAAGCCTTGGCCGACGGGAACGCCTGCTGTGACTACGCCTTCCACATGGGGGTCACCAGGTTTCACAACGGGACGAAAGAGCAGATGAGGAAAATCGTTTCAGAGGGTGTCCAGTCGTTCAAAGTTTTCCTCGCCTACAAGGGCGCGTTCGGGATCGACGATGCGGAACTCTTCGCCACCCTCCGGCTCGCGCGCGAGCTTGGGGTGGTGACAACAGTGCATTGCGAAAATGAGACCCTCGTTTCCGAACTTCAAAACAAACTGCTTTCTGAGGGGAAAACCGGCCCGGAATGGCACCACGACAGCCGCCCGCCGTATATCGAGGCGGAAGGGGTTCATCATCTGATGAGTTTCGCGCAAGCCACCGGCGCACCGGTTTACATCGTTCACCTGAGCTGCCAGGAAGCCCTCGAAGAGGCCATCAATGCCCGCCTGCGCGGCGTGGATGTGCGCGTCGAAACCCTCATCCAGCATCTCGTGCTGGATAAAAGCGCTGCGGAGAAGCCGGACTTCGAAGGCGCGAAATTCGTCATGTCCCCTCCCCTGAGGGACAAATCCAACCAGCCCGTCCTTTGGAACGCCCTCCGCCAAGGCCTCATCGACACGGTCGGAACCGACCACGCGCCGTTCGACTTCCAAACCCAGAAACCCATCGGGCTGGCGGATTTTACGAAGATCCCGAATGGCATTCCTTCAATCGAGGACAGGATTTCCCTGCTCTACACCCACGGCGTCTGCACCGGACTCCTTGATCTCCACACCTTTGTCGATGTCGCCAGCACCAACGCCGCGAAGATTTTCAACCTTTTCCCAAAAAAAGGAACCATCCAGCCTGGCAGTGACGCTGACCTTGTCGTCTTCGATTCGTCGTATCGTGGCACCCTCTCCTCAAAAAAACAAACCTCCTCCGTCGATTACAACGCCTTCGAAGGCTGGGAAATCCAAGGAAGACCGTCCGTCGTCGCCGTGCGTGGAGAAATTGCCGCCCGCGATGGACGGTTTATCGGCAAAATCGGCCGAGGGAAATTTCTTCGGCGACCTCCCTCGCAAAGTAAGTCAGGATCAAATCCGCTCCCGCTCGCTTGATCGCAATCAGTGACTCGTTCCGCATCCGCTCGTAATCCAGCCAGCCCAGTTTCGCGGCCGCTTGAATTTGTGAGTATTCCCCGCTGACTTGATAAGCCGCCACAGGAATCGATGACTTATCGCATACTTCGCGAATAATATCAAGATAGTATAAAGCAGGTTTAATCATCACAACATCAGCAGATTCGTGCTCATCTATCTCAGCCTCAAGTCGCGCCTCACGCCGGTTTGAAAAATCCAACTGGTACGTCGCCTTGCTCACGGCATCTTTCCCAATTTTGCTTCCCACCGCATCACGAAAAGGACCGTATAACGCAGACGCGAACTTCGCGGAATACGCTATAATTGCAACGTCCGTATACCCAGCCTCGTCCAGCGCGCTACGGATTGCCCCGATGCGGCCATCCATCATATCCGAGGGAGCCACCATGTCCGCACCTGCCTGAGCCTCCATGACGGCCAGTCGACAGAGAACCTCGACCGTGGAGTCATTGTCTACGGTTGATCCGTCCTGAGAGAGAAGCCCGTCATGGCCATGGGAAGTGTAAGGATCGAGCGCGACATCGGTGATCACTACAAGGTCCGGGCATTTCGCTTTCACGGCGCGGACCGCGCGATAAAGGAGGTTGTCCGGGCTTAATCCTTGAGAACCGGCAGGATCTTTCAGGGATTGCGGGATGGATGGAAAAATCGCGACGGCGGGAATCCCCCATTTCTCGGCCTCTTGGCAGCACTCGACGAGGGATTCGAGAGAATTTCTGAAAACCCCCGGCATCGAATCGATTGGAGTCGACTCGGCCCCTTCCTGAACGAACAGCGGCCAGATCAAATCGCTCGCATGGAGATGGGTTTCTTGAACCATGCGGCGGATATTTTCCGTCCTTCTCAAGCGCCGGAGGCGCCGTGGCAAATGCAGTTTCATGAAAATGACTGCTATCCCGAAAAATAGTCCTTGGCGAGGAGTAAGCATGTTCAGCGCCCAGACGTTCGCGCGAATTTTCGAACGCTCGTTCGGAAATGCGCCGGCGGATAAAGTTGTGGAGATTCGGAAATACGAGCGGTTTGGTGGGATTCTCCAACACCCTTGAAAATCGGTTCGACTTGCGCCGCGCAAGGATGGAAGGTGGAGCCATGTCTATCGCCGCCCGAATCCATCAATTTGGAAAACCTGCCGATTCGCTCACTCCAGCGGATGTCTCCCTGCCTCCTCCGGGACCTGAAGAAGTCGTTCTGGACATGCTGGCGGCCCCGATCAATCCGGCGGATCTCAATGTCATCGAAGGCACCTACGGGGACCTTCCGGAACTCCCCGCAACCATCGGGAACGAGGGGGTTGGTCGGGTGTCGTCGGTGGGATTGGGCGTGACCGGATTGAAGTCCGGTCAACTCGTCCTGCCCATGGCATTTGGCACATGGTGCAAGCAGATGCTCGTGCCGGCTGCGAATGTCGTTCCCCTCCCCGATGGACTGGATATTTTCCAGGCGGCGATGCTGACGGTGAACCCCGCAACCGCATGGAGGATGCTGCACGATTTTGTGAAACTCGAACCCGGAGACTGGGTTGTCCAGAATGCGGCGAACTCCGGTGTCGGAAGAAGCGTCATCCAGCTTGCGCGCGCGATGGGTTGGAAAACGTTTAATGTCGTCCGCCGCGCGGAGCTTGTGGAGGAACTCACCGCGGCCGGGGGAACGGTCGTCGTCACCGAGGAATGCGACCTGAGAAAAGATTTGAAAACCCTTTGTGGGGGAGTTCGCCCGAAACTCGCGCTCAATGCCGTGGGCGGGCCGAGCGCCCTGAACATCGCCAACACGCTCGCTCAGGGCGGAACGATGATCACGTTTGGTGCGATGAGTAAACAACCGCTGAAAATCCCCAACGGGCTCCTCATTTTCAAGGACCTGAAATTCGCGGGCTTCTGGCTCAACCGTTGGAGAAAGCACGCGGGGAACGCCGTGCGGCAAGAAACCTATGCTGCCGTCGCCGCGCATCTCAAGGCGGGGACGCTTTTCACGCCCGTGCATGAAACTTTCCCCCTCTCGCGCGTCGTGGAGGCCGTGGAGGCGGCCGGAAGAGAGCAGCGCGGAGGCAAGGTGCTTCTCGATCTCGCTGCCTGATGCCATACGGATTGCCAAAATCAATGAAATGATCTTCCGGCACCTCGTCCTCAAGAGCTTCTCCAAGCTGAAAAACGGCACGCTGACGGTCGTTCTGCCAGATGGTGCCAAGCGGGTTTATGGCGGCATCTACCACGGCCTCCATGCGGACATCCGAATTCTTGACAACTCCTTCTTCAGGCGCTGCGTTCTTTTCGGAGCCATCGGTTTTGCGGAAAGTTTCATGGCCGCCGAGTGGGAAACTCCGGACATCACCAAAGTTATCGCCTGGTTCATCCTCAACTCCGGCGAGGCAGAAGCGCTGCAAACCAACCGCTCACGGGGAACCGGAGTCTTCAATATCCTGAACCTCGTGAACCGCGCCATCCACCGGCGACGCCCCAACAGCCTCGACACCAGCCGGAAGAACATCCGCGACCACTACGACCTCAGCAACGAATTCTTCAAGCTCTGGCTCGATCCCACGATGACGTATTCAAGCGGATATTTCGATGCCCCCGAAACATCTTTGGAAGCCGCGCAGGTCCGGAAATATGACCTCCTCTGCCGAAAACTCCACCTCTCGCCAGCCGACGAAGTCCTCGAAATTGGAAGCGGATGGGGAGGGTTCAGCATTCACGCGGCCCGGCACTACCATTGCAGGGTCACCACGGTGACAATCTCCGAGGAGCAGTTTGCGGAAGCCTCGGAGAGGATCCAGGAAGCAGGCCTCTCGGATCAGATCGAGATTCTCCTCTGCGACTACCGCGCCATCAGGGGACGGTTCGACAAGGTGGTTTCTATCGAGATGCTCGAGGCGGTCGGAGACCGCTACGTGAACGGCTACTTCGACAAAATCCACGAAGTCCTCAAGCCGCACGGTCTTCTCGCCCTGCAGGCGATTCTGTGTCCGGACCGCCAATATCCGATCCTCCGCGACGGTGTGGATTTCATCCAAAAGCACATTTTTCCGGGTTCGCTCCTGATGTGCAACGCCCGCATCGAGGAAGCCATGATCGCAGCAGGAGATCTGAATCTTCTCGATTACGAGGACATGGCCCCGCATTACGCCCGCACGCTCAAAATCTGGCGCGAAAACTTCGAGTCAAAACTCGCTGCTGTACATGCCCTGGGATTCGACGATGTGTTTGTCCGCAAGTGGCGGTATTACCTGAGCTATTGCGAGGCGGCATTCGGCACCCGCCACATCACCGTCGCCCAGATGGTTTACTCCCGCCCGGACAACACCCGGCTCGTCTCTCCAGTTTACGACTCCCTGCGGACGGAGAACGGAACCAAAAAGGCGTAAATCCCTCGCGCCCGACACCGGCTCATTCCTCCCCGCCGGTAGAATCCGTCTCAGCCAGCCGGTTTGATGTGCAGGTACCGCGCTTGGAACTGCGAATGAAATCAAAAAACTCGAGAGCCTCCGCTCCCCATTCTCCTTTTTCTGCTTCCTGGATTGCTTCGCGAACAGCGAGTCCGCTGCGGTAAACCAGCTTGAAGGCCCGTTTGATCTCGATCCGGGTCCGGGCATCGAACCCTCCCCTCCTCAGCCCGATCACATTGATTCCCACGAGCAGGTTGCGGAAATTGGCCGTCACGAACGGTGGAATATCTTTGTTGAAGCTCGAACTTCCCGCAACCATCGCCCGGCGGCCGATCCGCATGAACTGGTGAAAAACACTACCTCCGCCGAGGACGGCCGCCTCGCCGACATCCACATAGCCGGCGAGCAGGCAGTTGTTGGTGATAATGACGTTGTCCGCGATCGAAACATTGTGCCCGAGATGGGTGCCGACCATCAGAAAGCACCGGTTGCCCACGGTGGTTGCGGTCCCTTCTTTTGTCCCCCTGTGAATGGTCACGTATTCGCGGATGCGGTTATTGTCGCCGATTCTCACTTCGCTGAAAATTTCCGCCTTGTGCGCGAAATCCTGAGGGGCGGCTCCGATCACCGCCCCATAACCGACAACATTTCCCTCGCCCATGGTCACGTTGGTTTCGAGGATGGCGTGCGCCTGAATCACGCAGCCGGCTCCCAATGTCACATCTCCGCCAATGATGGCGTGCGGTCCGATCTCCACGTCGTCCGCAAGGCGGGCAGAAGATGAAACAATGGCGGTGGGATGAATTTTCATAGGAGACCCGCATCGCGGAAACTGAAGTAAGGCTGCCGCCCGCCATCGGCGGATCCCAGAATCATGTGGTCCATCAAGTTGATTTGCAACATCGCCGCCGCTTCCCGGAGGGCGGAAGTCAGCCGGCGGTCCGCGGCGCTGGGCTGCGGGTCGCCGCTCGGATGGTTGTGGACGAGCACCAGCGAATACGCGCTGTGGATGATGGCCGGACGGAAGATTTCTCTCGGGTGGGCGACGCACTCGTTGATCGAGCCGAGCGCAATCTCCTCGACCAACATCAGGCGAAGCTTGGTGTCCAACAGAATTACCCGCAGGGATTCCCGGCGCAGGGACAAAAATTCCTGCCCGAACACATCGAAGATCCTGGCCGGCGAGTCGAGCACCGGGCGTTCCTCCCGGTTGCGGGCAAGGCGTTTCCCGATCTCGAACGCAGCCGCGAGCTCGATCGATTTCGCTTTCCCGATCCCGGAAACTTTTTTACGGATTTCGATCGCGGTATGGCGAGAGAGCGGGATCAGCCCGCCGCTGGATTGGATGAGCTCCGCCGCCATCGACAGCGCATTTTTTCCAGGCCGGCCCGTGCGGATGAAGATCGCGAGAAGTTCTGCGTCTGTCAGCGCGCCGATGCCGTGCCGGTCGGCTTTTTCCCTCGGGCGTTCCGAGACGGGCATTTCCAGAATACGGGTTGTCGGCACGCCTAGATTCGCTCGAGCAGAGCGCGCAGATGGGCGGCGATGGCCCGCAGACCCCGCGCGTATTTATTGTCCTGGATCTCGTCCAGTTGGGAAAGCGCCTCTTCGATGAGGCGAAAGGCGACGCCCTTGGCGGCCTGCAAAGCCCCGGCGCTGCCGAGCATGGCCACAAGAAGTTCCTCGTCCACGTTTTCCTCCTTCAAAAGCAAACTGCGGATCGTGGCCGGATCTTTTCCGGACTGGAGCATCAGCAGCACCGGCAGCGTGAACTTCCCTTTGCGCAGATCCGTGCCAAGGGTTTTCCCCGTCTCCTCCTCGCTTCCGGCCAGATCAAGAATGTCGTCGTAAATCTGGTAGGCCACGCCGAGCTTGGACCCGAAGCTCTTGAGGGCGCCGATGACGGGAGGACTCGCCTCGCTGATGAACGCGCCCAGTTCGCAGGCGGCCGAGAACAGGGCCGCGGTTTTCATCTCGATGATGCGGTAGTAATCGGCCGTCGAGAGCTTCAGATCAAACCGCCGCTGAGTCTGGACGATCTCCCCCGAGCAGACCTCCGCGGCCGCGTCGGCGATCCGCCTGGAAATATCGCTGTTGCTGAAGTTGGTGGAAAGCCGCAGCGCATGCGCAAAAAGGCAGTCGCCGAGGAGCACGGTGATGGCATTCCCCCACTTGGCATTCGCCGATGGCTGGTCGCGACGCAGCTCCGCCCCGTCCATGATGTCGTCGTGGACAAGGGTCGCGATATGGATCAACTCCAGGATGACGGCCAGATCGACATGGCTTGCTGTGATCTTTCCCGTTGCTCCTGCGGAAAGCAGCGCCAGTGCCGGTCGCAGCCGTTTTCCTCCGGCCCCGCAGACATACGAAACGTATCCTTCGACCGCCGGATCAAAGGCCTTTGCCTGTGCCCGGATGCGCTCCTCGACCGTGTAAAGGTGGGGATTGATCAGCTCGAAAGCCTGGGCAAATGAGATCGGTTCAGCAGAAGTCATGACAGGAAGGGTCGAATATCAGATGGAATCCGCCTTCCATGCAAGGATGCGCCGTATGATAAAAAAAGGAATAACCAAGGCGACACCCACCGCTACGGCGAGAAATGAGCCGGGAATCACGCGCGAACTTTCGCTTTTGACAGCCTGCAAGCCAGCGGCCACGGCTTCCTGCGGAGTGACTACGAATGCAGGGAACGCCTCGAAGTGCGAGGCCGTTTCCTGCCCGCCTTCGCGGGTCGCAACTTCGAAAAACTCGGTGGGCACCGGGCCGGGGCAGAGGGCGGTGACCGTGATCCCCCTTGGGCGGAGCTCGATGGCCAGAGCCTCGGAAAAGCTCGTTACGTAGGCTTTCGTGGCTGAGTAGACCGCCATGTTCGGAAGCGGGAAAAAACCTGCCACGCTGCTGACATTCAGCACCGCCGCTCTTCCCCCGCTCAGCATCGACGGCACGAGCAGATGCGTCAGGTGGGTCAGCGCGGAGATGTTCACATCCAGCATTGCCTTCACCCGAGTCCACTCGCTCACGTCGAACTTTCCGTGGTCGCCCAGCCCCGCGTTATTGATAAGAAAGTCCACCGCGATCTTTTCTTTGTGCAGCCAGTGCGCGAGTTCGCCTCTTTTCGACTCGATGCCAAGGTCTGCGCAGTAAATCCTCACATCCAGAGCCGGGTGGATTCCCCGCAGTTCCTGCGCCAGTTCCTCCAGGCGGTCGTTTCTCCTCGCCACCAGAACAAGCCCCCTGGCATACGGCCCGAGCTGCCGGGCAAATTCCGCTCCGAGCCCCGAAGAGGCCCCGGTGATCAGCGCTGTGCATCCCTCGAAATATTTCATAATGTGTGAATCTCAATGATTGTTCGGAACCTATCCAGCCAAAAACCATTCACGACCGCCGACGGTTCCCGGATCCGGAGTATTCTGGACCGGGCAAACGCTCCTGTCAAAAACCAGAGTCTCGCCGAGGCAGCGGTCCCGGCCGGAACCTCGACCCTCCTCCACCACCACAAGGCCAGCGAGGAATTCTATTTCATTCTCGAGGGAACCGGGACCATGGAAATCGACTGCGAGCTCAAAGAAGTCGGCCCCGGCGATGCCATCCTCATCCCGCCCGGTTCCCTGCACCGGATCACCGCAGCAAGCGACCTCCGTTTCCTCTGCTGCTGCGCCCCCCCCTACTCGCACGAGGACACGTTTGTCGGCTAGGTGTTTTTCTTTTTTGCCTTCTGAAGTCGCAGCACCTGCCGGATAAGGGGAATGTGCGCGCGATCCTTCGGGCGATCAACTTTCTGCTTGCTCTTCAGGATGGATTCCAAAGGCAGCACCGGCACATTCATTCCCTGCCAGCGCAACCGTTTGGTGTTCCCATATTCCTCACCAAACTCGCCGAGGCCGTCCACTCGCGGCAGGAAAATTACCAAAGTATCATCCGACAGAGCAGCGACTGTCGGGGCCAGCATCGTGCCGCCAAGCTGCACGACAATTTCCGTCAAGCGCACGAATTGGCGGACAGGAAGCTCGACCCAAATATCCGTGTCGAGCGTCGTTGCAGGGACACCCTGCAAAATCGCAGCCGACATCTCGGCTATTTGAAACCGTATGCCTTCCTCCCGGAGCGCGTGAACAAGCCGTGCGAGCGGAGAAACCGCTCGTGCCGGTCCCGACGCTCGTCCGGTGTCGCACTCAGGCTCATCGCGAACAAAATCCTCTCGTCCGCCGACAGCCCGGGAAACTTCCCCAGCCGACGGTGCTCGGACTCGAATTTTTTTTATTCATCGATGCCAACTTATATTCCTGAAGCGTCAAAAGAAATCCGGCTCTTGGAGCCGAAAATGAAAAGCATCCCTCACTTGGTTTCCGCAGGATGGGCGGAATGCCGGGCCGACCAGACGATGTCCCGTTCGCCTTTGACCCTTGTGGGGGTTCCATGATTGTCCACCAGATCAGGACCGACGCTGTAGATGAGAAGGTTTCCGTCATCCGCTTTGTAATGGAAATCTCCGCCGGTGAAGGGGTCGCGCGGCAACGCGCCTTCCCACGGAATCTCGGCAAGGCTTTGGGGATAATGTCCGCTGGCGATCCGGATTTTTTCCGCTTCGAGCCCGAGAGTGGAGAGATCGAGCGTCACTTCGACTTCGTGGAGTTTGCGTGCGAGGTTGGCGAGCGCGGGCGCGGAGAGTCGCGTCAGCAATGCTGTGCGGGGAATTTCCTCAACAAGCTTCATGGCATCCCGCTCACCGGCTTGAGGATCGAGGATCACATTTCTGGTCCCCAGCATGAATCGGAGGTAAGCGGCGTAGTCGGCAACCAGCAGCGGACGCAGGGGATTTCTGTAGGCCCAATCAATTGCTTTTGCTGTTCCCTGAGAATCAATTTCTGCCAAGAACGCTTGCCGGCTAATGTTCGACGAAAGAAACCGCTCGAAGATACTGCCTCCGAAAAAAACTCTCTCACCGTCGAGTGCTCTGACGAGCAATGCGCGAACAGTTTCCCGGCGTTTTTTTACTAAGTTTTCCAAGTCATCGATCTCAACGGAAGTGAGCTCGGACGTTGAAATCAGATTCATTTCAGCCGAAAGGCACATCTGCTCACAGGCAACCCCGACCAGCCAGGTGATGAGGAGCGGATCGTCCATGTAGAACTCGCAAATCCTCATCCCCGAGTAGATATCGCGCACTGCACCCGCTACGTCTCCATCCGCCGCAAGGCACCATGAGTGATTGAGGAGGAGACGGATTGCGGAGAGCATGGACGTGGCATCTGGAATTTGAAGCGAGATCCCCTTCGCGTAGTCCCTCGCAAAATAGCATTCCCCTTTTCCGGAGGCTTCGGACAAGAGCTTCACAACTTCGATTGCGGCAGGCTCTGCCAAGAAGCTCCTTACCTCGGCGATCTTCTTCTCCGGAAGCTTTGCCGTGTCATTTTTGAAGCCATTGCCGGGAACGCACCGCAGGGCAGCGGAATCTTGTGGCATCTGCTTGACCAGTTCGGCTGCCTTCTTCAGCAGCGGCGCGGCATTCCGGTCGTCAGAGGGAATCCTCGGAAAAAGATCAGCATGGCTTATCGGCAGGCCGCCCTGCTTGATCTGCGTTTGGATGCGCCGCAACACGTCTTGCTCGGCTTTGGCCCAGAAAAGATACGCGCCAACTGGGACGGAGACAGTCACGCAGGCGAGAATCAAAAGAGCAACGAGGAGTTTTTTCAATGGAGCAATCTTCGAAAACCGCCGCGGGATCACAAGTGATATCGCGCGATTTCAGGCCGGAAGTCGTTGGGCCTCGATGAGGTGGCTGTTGAACGGCGTGCGCCCCCACATAGGGGTCACGGAGACTTTCCATTGCGGACCTTTGAAGGGATCGATCACCGCTTCGCGGGTAGGAAAATGGCATCGCCCGCCACGGATCCAGCCGGTGACCCTTACGAAGGCCTCCTCGAGCATGGTGGCGCAATATCTCCATGAACCGTCCCGGAACGTGGTGCGGATCAGCGCGCGTCCGCCGGGACAGATTCGCGATGCGATGTGTTCGAGCACCGAACGTTGGACATCCGGGTCCATGTAGTGAAGGACATCGAGCATCACGATGTCGCCGGAGAATTCCGGCAGGGAACGCGCGTCGCCGACAAAAAATTCCAGCGACGGATATGCTCCTGCAACGCGCTCGACAGCGATTTGAATTTTTGCGGCATCGGGTTCGATACCGATGATCGGCTGCACGCACCCGGATTCGCGCAGGAAGGCCGCGAGGAGCCCGACCCCGCATCCGATGTCGAGGAGCGGACGGTTGGGTGCCCGCAGCAAATCCGCAACGGCGGCATAGGCGGGGTCCCATTTGGTTTTTCCTTTGGCATAGCCATGCAAAACCCGCTTGTGCCGGAACCTCTCGGCCGCCCGCATTGCAGGGGTCATGGACTGTCCTCCCGCCTCACGAGCCAGAAAAATGCGCCGGGCACCCCCCAGAGTGCCGACATAAGATAGCCGCCCAAGGAAACCGAGACGGCGAGCGGCCCGGGGACCGCGGCGAGATTTCCAAGCAGAAATGCAAATACGCCCTCCCGCACACCCAGGCCGCCGAGGCTCACTGGCAGCCCGGAAATGATGTCCACTGTCGGCATCAGCGCGAGAAATTTGTCCGGCGGAATTTCGAGACCATAGGCGCGGCCCGAGCAAAAATACGTAAGAAAGTAGAGGGCAAGCATCGTCATGGAGACGCAGATTGCGAACAGCGTGCGCGGCCATTGCACGGCGCACTGGGAATAGACGCCGCTGAGCTCCACCAGACGTTTGCGGCCCGGCCATCTCGCAGGGAGCCGGCCGACGATGCGGCGTGAGGAGAGAATGACAGACAGAACAATCAGGCCGGTGAGGACTAGGAGGTAAACGGCAATTACCTGGACTAGCCCCGCCACAAGCGGGCTTTTCGCGAGCCATAGGAATTGCCAGGACATGAGCCCGGCCCCAACCAGAATCATTGAAACCGAGCCGCAGAGCCTGTCCATGAGCACCGAGATCGCGGAGCGCCCGAGATCTTTTCCGCGTGAGGCAAGAAGCCCGATCTTGACGACATCCCCTCCCGCCCCGCCGGGAAGAAACAAGTTGCAGAACAGCCCAGCGAAAAAAATCGACGCGGACTCGGCAAACCGGATCTCGATCCCCGCCATTTTTAAAAATATCCTCCATCGCAAAAGGCAAAGAAGTTGGACGATGCCCGCCAGCAGGAACCCGGCGAGCAGCCAGCGCGGATCGGCAGAGAGAAGGACCGAGGTGAGATTGCCGCGGAAGCCCGGACCCGAAAAAAGCGCTCCAAGCAGGCAAAGGCTGACAGATGCCTGCAGGATGGCGATCAGAGCGCGGGATTTCTTCAACTTTGTCACGGAACGCAACAAGGTGACAGGCTGCGGCGACAGCGGTCAATGCTGCGAGTGCTTGGGGGCCTCACTCCGCCAGATCCAGCCGGGCTTCGATCACGTGCCGGAGAAAGTTGGCGATACGTTTCGGCAGATACCACCGGACAATCTCAAGGCACTTGTCGCGTCGCTCGTCATAGAGCCAGGACTCAATCATGAGCACCTCATCACTGGCAGGTGTCACTTCACAGCCTACCTTTAAGGTGGTCGACGATTTCCTGCGGTTGTTTATGAAGTTGTAGGTCACAAAGCCGTCTTGCGGGTAATACATTTTGCTACTGGGATTTTCGCAGACGAACTGGAGTCCGACGACGCGGTCGTCGGCATCCGTGATAATGGTGAGAAGATTGAAATAGTCATCGGGCTCCCCGACGAGCGAATACTTGCACGGAAAAGTCCTGAAATACAGGGGGATTCCCGGATGCGAAACCGGTGACCTCGTGGGGATGAGTTCCTTGCCGACGCCGAGCTTCGCCATAGCTTCACGGATGGGCATCATCAACGTGACTCCCCGCAGGATTTCGGGATGTTCGGAAATCTCCAGCGATTTGTCCGCCCGTGAATCGTGATCGAGGACTTTGAGAAGTTCGATCAGGTTCACGCGTTCGTCTCCAGGGGACCTGCACCAGTTCTGCTGAGGGATCAGCGATGTGCCGTCATTTTTGGGCAGGGTGGCGACGGTCTTCGGAGCCGTCACGGGAGCCGGAGGCTTGTTCACCGTTTGAGGCTCGGACCGGGACTCACCATTCTTCATCTGCTCTTCAAGGGTGGTCTGGTCGCATGGCACTTTTGCCGTGTATTCGGCAAATGCGATCTCGGCTCCCTCCTCCGTGATCTTGAGGATTCTTACGCTGGTTCCCGGCGGGACGCGGGTCGAGCCGGATCGCTTCCCGCCAACTGAAATCGGAAAATCCACCGGGGCCTTCAACCGCGTTTGAGACGGCCACTTTTCCGGGCTTGCCGAGATCTCCGCCCAATCCATCTTTTGCGGAGGTGGGGGCTCGGACGACGATACCGGAGTGGAGGCAGCCTTCACCTGCGGCTTTGTCGACACGGGCTCGGGAACTGTGGGAGATGCCTCCGCTGTCGGCTTTTCCGGCTCCGCACCAGAAACACCTGTGCTCGGCGAAGGCATTTGCGCGGGCGAAGATTCTTCGCGGACATTTTCTCCGGGGATTGCCCCGACGCGTGCGGAGGATGAGTCCGTGGTTTCGCTCCGGGCAGGCAAAGGATTCTGCTCCTTCCATGCGAGGAAAACCGCAACGGGCAATCCGACGACAAGCAGGAGCAGCAGCCAGCCCAATCCGGAGCTTTGTTTGCGTCTCACAAACAAGGTTTTCCTCTTCCCATGAGCCATATTCAAACTAAAAACGCTCTGCCCCGGGTCCTGCCGTTGTTTTCTGAGTGATCCGGAGGAGGTAACCACGTAGCATGCGCCGCCACCTTAAAAAAATGACATTATGAACGTGCACGGCAAACCCACCCGGACTATCTGGCTTCACCCGCACAATCCCGCAGTGGTGCAGATCATTGATCAGCGCGCGCTCCCCCATGCCTGGGTCATCGAAAACCTGTCAACCGTGAAACAGGTTGCCACCGCCATCCGGGACATGCATGTCCGTGGGGCCGGACTTATCGGAGCCACCGCGGGTTTCGGGATGTATCTTGCCGCCAGAGAAGCGATGGTGTCCAGCCATGCCGCAGAATTTTTTCATGCGGCGGGAGACCAGCTGAAAGTGACCCGTCCGACCGCTGTCAATCTCGCTTGGGCGGTTGACCGTCAGGAGTGCGCGGTGGCAGCCGCATCAACCCCCGCGGAGATGGTCGCCATTGCGATGAGCACGGCCACGGCTATCGCGGATGAGGATGCCTCGGCCTGCCAAAGCATTGGCGAACACGGCGTGGCACTGATCGAGGAACTCAGCCATGCAAAAGACGGCGGACCGGTTCAAATTCTGACCCACTGCAACGCCGGCTGGCTCGCATTTGTGGATTACGGGTCGGCCACGGCACCTATTTATGCGGCTCATGATCGCGGCATCGCCGTGCATGTGTGGGTCGATGAAACCCGACCACGTAGCCAGGGTTCCAAGCTTACGGCATGGGAGCTGGGCCAGCACGGCGTTCCCCATACAATTATCGCGGACAACACCGGAGGACATTTGATGCAGCATGGCATGGTTGACCTCGTCATCGTGGGAACCGACCGCACCACCCGCACGGGGGATGTCGCGAACAAAATTGGAACCTATCTCAAAGCCCTTGCCGCCCACGACAACAGAGTTCCGTTCTACGTCGCGCTGCCCTCGTCCTCGTTCGACTGGACGATGCGCGACGGATTGAAAGAAATCCCCATCGAAGAGCGAGGTTCCGAAGAGGTCAAATACGCGGACGGCATCGCAGACGGACACCACCACGAAGTACTCGTGGCACCCGCCGGCAGCCGGGCCGCCAACTACGGTTTTGATGTCACCCCTTCGCGACTTGTCACCGGGCTGATCACCGAACGCGGGATCTGCCGTGCCACAGAACCGTCGATCCTCTCTCTCTTTCCGGAGAAGGGGTGAGTCCAAAATCGATCTCCCTCGCGGAAGACGCAAGGTGTTTCGTAATGAAAAACCCGGGGAAGTTGTCCCGATGCCGGGATTTCAGAGCTTTTCCTTGCTCTCCGCAGGCTTCGGGTCGTCCTTCTGCGGAACCTTGTCGTCGCAAGACTCGTGCGCCTTTTTTACCGTAACTTCCCCGATGCATTTCTCGCAGTCCTCCTCGGCCGGATGGACACAATTGCAGGGACGGAGAAAATCATTCATACGGGGATGTTGATCACAAAAAAAAGTGCCACTGTCCTTGACGCTCGTCAACGAAAACCGAGTCTAGGTTTGAATATGCGGATTCCGTGGGAAACATTTGTGCCATGATCCTCCCAATCATCACACTCGCCCTGCTCTCAATTCTCGGACTCTCCTGCGTTGTCGCTCCATTTCTGGGATCGGCGCGCTGAGCAAGTCCGACACCACGAGACAACGCGGAAGTCAGTTGGCAGCGGCGGACAGATTTGATAGGTCTGCTTGTTCCATGAACGAGCTCATTGCATCCATCCGCCAAGCAGCCGAAGACGGCCGGCTTCTTGCCTCATCCGCCGCAAATATTCTTTTGCTTCTCTCGGGCAGCACGTCGCCGGTTTACGAGGCGGCCATCTCCGAACTCGTCGCGGCGGAACAATGGAAAGAACTCGACAATCGCTTCTTCCGCACCCTGGCATTTGGAACCGGCGGCTTGCGAGGTAAGACGATAGGCGCCATCGTCACAAAGGCTGAGCAGGGGTCGCCGCAGCCGCTCGGACGTCCTGAGTTCCCGTGCGTGGGAACGAACGCGATGAACACCTACAACATCAGCAGGGCGACGCAGGGCCTGGTAGCCTACGTACGCGAACACTTTGAAAAATCCACTCGTCCCGGCCGGCCTAGCATCTGCATCTGCCACGACACCCGGTTCTACTCCCGGGAGTTCGCTGAACTGGCCGCGCGGGTCATCACCGACCACGGCTGCGATGCCTGGCTGTTTGAGGGCCCTCGGTCGACGCCGGAACTTTCGTTCGCCGTCCGCCACGTCGGTGCGCAGGCCGGAATCAACCTCACCGCCAGCCACAACCCGCCCCAATACAATGGCTATAAAGTTTATTTTGAAGACGGATGCCAGGTCGTCGAACCGCATGCGAGCGCGATCATCGACAGGGTCAATGCCGTCCAATCCGAAGCCTACACGCCGTTTGCGAACCGGGGACGGGTGATCCCGATGGGCGTGGAAATTGACGAAGCCTACATGGACCGCCTCGCGACCCTGCCTCTCGACCCGGAACTCATCAAGCGCGAGAACTCGCTGAAAGTTGTCTACACCCCGCTCCACGGTGTCGGGGCGGTCATCATCAAGCCGATGTTAAAACGCCTCGGCTTCCAGTGCGATGGGGTCGCGGAACAGGAGATCCCTGACGGCCGGTTCCCCACGGTCAAATCCCCCAACCCGGAAAATGCCGAAGCGCTCTCGATGGCGATCGCGCAGGCGGACGCGACCGGTGCGGACCTCGTCATCGCGACCGACCCGGACGATGACCGGATGGGGATCGCCGCCCGCGACGCCTCGGGAAAAATGCGCCTCCTCACCGGCAACCAGATCGGGTCGATCCTCGCCTGGTATCGCGCGAGCAAACACTTCGAATTCGGGATCCTCAACGAAGCGAACCGCTCGCATTCCGTGATCATCAAGACCTTCGTCACCACTGACCTCCAGAAAGCAATCGCGGACAAGTTTGGCATCCGCTGCGTCGAGACGCTCACCGGATTCAAATACATCGGAGAAAAGCTCGGCAAATACGAGGCCGCGATCCCGGAAAACCTCCGCGCGAACTACACGAAGCTCTCCGAATCCGAAACCCGCGAACTCCGCCTCAAATACTCGACTCTCTACATTTTCGGCGGCGAAGAAAGCTATGGATACAGCGCCTCGGACTTCGTGCGGGACAAAGACGGCAACAGCGCGGCCGTCCTCATCGCCGAGGCCGCCGCCTACGCGAAGTCCCGCAAGCTCACGCTCCCGGAGCTGCTGGATGAAATCTTCGCGGAGTTCGGGGTTTATCTCGAACGCGGCGAATCGCTCACGATGGACGGCGCCGAGGGCGCGGCCCAGATCAAGAAGCTCGTGGATTCATATGCCGCGAAACCGCCGACCGAAATCGATGGTTCGAAGGTCGTCTCGATTCTCAATTTCGCGAAGGACACCATCCGCGATATCGAAGGCGACCGCATCCCGCCGGAAGCGATGCTGATGATCACCCTCGCCGACCAACGCAAAATCGCGGTCCGCCCGTCGGGCACCGAGCCGAAAATCAAATACTACATGTTCGCCGCAAAGAAACCCGCGGCAGGATCCCGGTTTTCGTCATCCGAATTGGCGGAAACCAAAGCCGCCGTCACCGCCGGAATCGCCAGCCTCTGGAAGGCGCTCGACGCCGACGCCAAATCCAGGCTCGCGTAGCTTGCCCGCTCATTTCGTTCCCTTGAAATCCCCCCTTGGGTTCCCGGTGATGCCCTCCGGGAGCCCGGCCAGAACCTCAAAACTCGAAACCGTAAAATCGGTTTTCGTCTCGGTTTTCCCGCCGGTGAACATCGCGGTGAACGCCGCAGGGTAATACTGGCCGCTCGATGTCTTCCCGACCTTGTTCACAAGCCACCGGCTAATCGAATTCGCCCGGTCTGAACGCGAGGCCGTCTCAGAAACACGGAGCATGTCGTTTTCCTCGGGAACAACGACAAATGTTCGTTTCTGCTCCGCCTTTCCGCCCGCAGAAAATATTTCCTGTATTTGAACCGCGGGTTTTCCCTGCCATTCGATTTCCGAGATCGCGTAACTGCCTGCATTGTCGTGGCTGAACATGGACACCAGGATAATGGATCTCAATGTGCCAATCAGGTCTCCTGCTTCCCGTATCCCGAGATAGTCGGGATACATCGCGGCCGCAGGTTGCGGCGTGGACTCGTTATCCGTGGCTAAAAAATCGACGGAGTAGAAAAGGTTCGATTTGCCGTTGCCAATGTCGTTTATATTTTCGGCCAGGAATGGTCTGGCTCCGTTTTCCCACCGGCTCACCTGCGGACGGAATTGTGCGCGGAAAACATTTGTTCGGGAATCGTTCCACGCTTCCAGCCTGGAGGGAGAGGGATATTTGAGGGGCGCGCCATCAACATTTTCCGTGACGGCCATCTCCAGCGTCACATGCGTAAACCGGAAGTCGGCCAATCGTTTCTCCGTATTCTTGATGATCCGCTCGACCAGACTCTTTTGTTCCGCCGCAAGCGGAAGAGGTTTGGAAAGCACCGGAGTCGCCCGAGCAACAGACAGCGTGTACATCAGCGCGATTGCCGCCGCAGCCAGAAAGATCGCTCCCGCAGCGAACTTGCCAACATTTCCGCGCCAGGGATTGCCCCTCATCATGCGACGAATCCGCTTTTCCCATCGGGTGGCCAAATCGTTCATGGGTTCATCTACCGGAACCGGAATGCCAGCGGGAAGCCGACCATGACGAACAGGCTCCAGGCGGTGTAAGCCGGGAGGTAGCCCGCGATCCATTTTTCGAGGTCACTGAAGCTCCGGTTCCTCCTGACGAACCGGAGATAGTGGTGGAGGATGCCTGCCAGGTGAACGAACACGAGAAGGTTCGCTCCGAGGACCGCCAGGCGGTTCGGCGAAAATCCGTACGACGAAACGCGGAGCAGGATCGCGGCCAGAGCGACCGCGTCGATCGCGAGCGTCACGGTCACGAGCCCGATGTTCATCCAATCCATCGCGCCTGCCGATTCTCCGGATCCGCGTTCGGAAATCGAAAACACGCAAAGCCCGAGCACGACCAGCAGCAGGACGTTGAACGCGAGCAGGAACTCCCGGTCCGTGAAAAGGTTCTTTTGCTTCAGAGCCATGGCGATCAGGTAGGCGATGCCGGTCACCAGGAACAGCGGCGTGAACACCTTGGCCAGGAGCGGCGCGATTTTGAACCGGGTGCCGACCACCTTTTCCACGAGGAATGTCGCGACGATCGGAGAAGCGATCGCCCCATACACGACGACGTAATTCATATACCAGTCCTCGATCTTCACATCGATCATGTGGAACAGGGCGAGCGTGATGCCCGTCAGGATCATCCCCCCTAGGAGCACGACGGTCGTGTAAACCAGAAGTTCCCCGTTATACCGCAGGTAATCCATCCGCTCCGGCAGGTTCCTCCACTCGCCGCCAAGAAACGCGAATCCGACCAGCGACCAGAAAATGAATGGCGCGTGCAGCAGCGCGAGCACGATGGATTCGGACTTCGAGTCATCAGGCAGCAAATTCAGATCCACCAGCGCTGCGGCCAGGAGAACGATCGGGATGATCCCCTTTCGGCAATACCTCTGCGCGCAGAACCAGGCGATCAACGCGCCGGCCACAATGCCGCAGAGGTTGCGGCTGTAGAACCGCTCCGCGTTCACTGCCGGGATCCAATGGGGCAGTTTCGCCAGCGTGCCCGCTATCAACGACAAAATGGCCGTCCACCAGATGTCCTGCGCCCGCCATCCGAGGACCTTCTTATCGATCGCACTATCCTCCCCGAAAAACAGCCTCTCCCGCCAGACCTGTAGGATTGCGGATTCAGGCCTCTCCTTCAACGCGTCGGGAAACGCCCCCGTGAACTCCGCCGGGCTCCCTCGATAAAGCTTCTCCAGTTCGCTCGCCGAAACAGCCGCTTCAAGAATGCGATCTTTCATGGTGGTGAGTTTCCGAAAGTGCTCGGGGAGGGACTCGAACCCACACTCCTTGCGGAACCAGATCCTAAGTCTGGCGCGTCTGCCAATTTCGCCACCCGAGCATGCTTATTTACAACCACTTACAACTCCAGAAAAACTCTCTTCTTGCCTTTGTGCTACAGATTGTGCGACTTTGACTCCATGAGACACAACGGAACCAAAAGCGACAGCAGCACAGGCGAGAAAAGAGTTGTTCACCCGGCGAGATTCTCCGCCGCACGAGATACCCGCAAGCGCAAAATTCGCGGACTATGGATTCGCAATGGGCGATTCTACGCACAGATGAGGGTGGACATGGGCAACGGCACGACCAAGGCCGTGCGCGTTTCGCTCAAGTCAACCACGCTCGACGCCGCCAAATCCGAGATGGAAGCCAAGCGGACCGAAAAGCAGACCGGCGAGCTTCACCTCCCCGGCCATCGCCCGAAGTTTTCCGAACTGGTGGAGCAATACAAAGCCTCCGCGTCATTCCTCTCCAAAAAGGAAGGGACTCAACAGAACGAGACGCAAGCCCTCAACCGATGGATCGAGCATATCGGCGGGATCAGGTGCGATTGGATCAAGAAGGATTCCATTTCCACGTTCCACGACATGCGGAAGGAGGAAGGCGTCACCAGCCGGACGATCAACCTCGATACGACCGCTTTCAACAACTGCATGAAATATGCGGTTGCTCGCGGATGGATCACCACGCCGCCGCATCTCAAAAAGTTGAAGGAGGACAAGCCGAGCCGCCGGCCGCTCCTGACACGCGACCAGATTGATTCCATCCTCGCCAATGCGGGCGCATCGAAGAACAAAACCCAGTTCGCTCTCTACGTCCGCTTTCTGGTTGCCAGCGGCACCCGCGAGCAAGAGGCGCTGAAGGTCCGCAAGGCCGACGTTGACATGGTGCGCGGCGTCGTGCGGATCGGTGCGGACGGCGACACCAAGAACCGCCAAGGCCGGGACATTCAGTTTAACGCCTCACTGCGGGCCGTGCTGCAAGAGTTGATGGATTCCCTCCCTTCCGACACTCAATGGCTTTTCCCGTCACCACAGCGCGGAGAAAAGGACATCCACGCAAAGACGTTCCGCGAGTCTCTACGGCTTGTGCGAAAGGAAGCGAAATTGCCGTGGGTTGGGTTCCATGATTTTCGGCACTACTTCGCCTCACAGGGCGTCATGGCCGGGCTCGACTACATGACGATTGCCAAATGGCTAGTGTAGTGTCTCGTAAATAGCTTTACGATGTGCTTGCCTTCTTTTTTCCCCTCGGCTGAGTGCATCCGGGTTTGATTTCCTCCAGTTTCGCCCTTGCCCGATCAATCTTTTTCATAATGTCCT
>Ga0194053_10000464_pt1 | contig 30874 bp, 22 predicted proteins | sample SepL228m_MetaG_FD_161684 | JGI IMG/M metagenome (GOLD analysis project Ga0194053, IMG submission 161684) | Anoxic zone freshwater microbial communities from boreal shield lake in IISD Experimental Lakes Area, Ontario, Canada - Sep2016-L227-8m | ecosystem: Environmental > Aquatic > Freshwater >... | reverse complement strand
GTCGCGATATGTAATTCGCTGCAGATTGATTGTCACTGTCATTTGTTCGCTGGCGTGGTAATTCCATCCCAACGACTGAGTGTCGCGGTTAGATTTGCTGGGAAAACCTGTCATTTGAACGAATTCCGTGCTGTAAAATAAATCGTTTTTTGTGGAAAATGGCATTGTCATTTTGGCGGAATACGATGACATTTTATTTTCTGTATACGAATTATTTATATTGGCAGTACTGGTCATCTGCTGGGTATCCAGTGAAAAATACGGCCGGTAAGATACTCTTTGAACGCTGCCATCCAAGACCGGTGAGAACGGGTACAAGTCAGATGATATGCCATAAGTTGTGCTGACAGTATTGCCGGTATTATCCGGGATATAATGCAGTTTTTGGTTGTTGATGTAGCCGTTTAGCGAGATGCGCGGAAGGGGCTGCCAGTTAATTGATGAGTTTAAATTATCTGTTTTACTGTTAGAGTATACTCCGCCAACATTTTCATCGAATGATGCTGATGCTGTAATGCTTAAATTTTCTGTCGCCCGCCAGTCTGCGGAGTTCGTAATCGAAGATGTAATCTGTTTCGGCGTATCAGCACCGCCAGCGGTTTTACCGGCATCGGTACTGTTTTTCGTATATGATGATGTTAATGTTAAAGCCGGAGTTATCAAATACTTGGTGTTGAATGCCATATTTTTACCGTCAGTATTCAAGGCGTTATCACCATTTAGCGATTTAATATTATTGATAGTGAAATTAGCACCTGCATTAAACCTATCACCGGGAATCCATTGCATATTAGCTGATTTAGCAGTAGTATCAGCCGAATATCTATAGACGGTGTCGGTTGACGATGTAGTGGTGGGCAAGGTCGAAAAAGAATCAGTATTAGTTCTAACCTGCCTGCTTTCATTATTGCTTTGCCGGAATGATACTCCTGCATTAAACTGGCCAAATGATACTGAACTTCGGAACTCATCACCAATGCTATTGGTACCTATGCGGGTATCATTTTTTTGTTGTGTTGAACTGTCATTGTGCTGGTATATTACGATAGTTGAAGTAAATGGCTGCCAGCGGATATTGTGATTATTTGTTTTATTTGCCATGAAAATATTGCTGCTGTTATTTCCGTATGGCAGGTATGGCTGTAAACTTGAAAGTCCGGTAGTAGAAAATGACAGGTTTGAAAGTGCGGAATATGTCGCATTCCAGTCAGTTTGACGACGCAGGTTTTTGTATCCGGCAGATTCCAGCGGTGAAAATCCCGGGTCGATGTATTTATATGTCAGATGCGCGGCTAATGAATCGCGCTGCAGATTTGTGCTTACGCTCACTGCCGAATCACCCGGATAATATGTAGTAGAACCGTCGGTTGTGTAAGAAACATATAATGACGCACCGGTTGGCAGTGCCGGAATATCATTTTTGATTATCATTATCTGTCCGGTGGCATAATTTATGGTGTAGTCGGTATCTTTTATCAGTGTACCGGTAGAATATCGAATTAATTCAGAACCTGCGCGAACCGGTGATTTTTTTAGATTGAATTGCTGACCGCCGGACGGAACACCAAAGGCAAGATAGATTGCTTCATCTGTTATGCGCGCCGGTTCGACAACTTTTGGCGGTTGCGGGGTGCTGGTTGCCACTTGCATCGTAACCTTCACCCCTTTTGCTACCGGCACTGACAAATCAATACCGGCTATGTTTTTGTCGCTGCCGGAAAATGTTGCAGAACTTACCTGATACCTGACGACCACCAGCGAATTTATCTGTGGTTCAAACCCAATTTTAAAAGTCACTGTACCGGTATTATAATCAATGGTATAAGCAGTATTTCGCGCTTGCAGAGAACCGTTGATGGTAACTGTTTCTGTTGATGCAATTATAGGACGCCAGGTGAGATAAAATGGACCGGGAAGGCCGTTGCCATAATATTGGTCGCGTTCATCACGAATATTTACTGAACTGCTGCGTCCCTTTAATTGTATGTAATTCAATCCGATATTACTGGTGCCGGATTTATTAAGCGGGTATGATGCCCGCATTGCTGTCAAAGTGCCGCCACCAAGGCCAGTTGTCTGAACTTCATAGCTGACAGTGATAATGTCTGCCGGTCCTACTATGATGTCTGGCGCGAAATCAATAGTGCCGTTAGTGTAATCAACGATATAATCTTTATCCAGACCTCGGGTCTTTTTAACGTCATTTATCAGCACCACCTCTGATTCCGGGATTACCGGAGCAGATGACAGGTAATATGGCCCGCTGACGTTGCGTCCGTAAAGGGTGTCTGTACGCACTGGAGCCTGGATTTTACTGTTTATGACGCTCATGGTACCTTTTTTAAATACCGGGTCAACCTGAATGCCTTTTAACATGCGGTTAATAGATACAAATTCGTTCCCGGATATGCCGGCGCTGAATTCGCCAACTGTTACTTTTGCGTTGCTGCCATTATATTTTAAAGTCCAGCGGATATTGTCGGGAGCATAAGGAGAGATAGATAAAGAGGCATTAATAGATAAATCGCGCCATAAATCTCCGCGCAGATACAAGTTGGATTGATTTACTATCTGTTTGTTTCTGCCAAAATTGTCATCGGCGAAGTAGCGTTGCGAACCTGTTACTGAGTTTACATTAACCGATAGGGAATGGTTGCCGGATAATTCCAATCGGGGGTAGGGATTAAGCGAAAACTGGTAACCGTATATGCAGACGGCGTTGATTGCGATTATTAATATAATGATGTTGAATCTGGTAGTTGTCATATAAAAAATGGGGCTGATATTCCCAGCCCCATTGTAGATTTATTTTACTTAATGCGCAAATATTTTACCACTTCCATTCCAGCAATATCTGTTCGGTTAATGCCATTACGTATGAAAGAATAACGATGGTTAACACACCTAACAGCACCCATTCAAATGGAGAGTCGGCGAACCTTGATACAGTAACGTATGGAATTTTCACCTGGAGAAGTATGTTATCCAAATAGGTAAAGGCAAATTTATAAGCTATTTCGTATGGTACAAACAGTACGCCAACGATTAAACCTGTGATGGGGAAGTTAATCCATTGCAGATTTCTGAATTTATGTTCCTGATGCTCAGAATAAATTGGGCAGCTGAAACATCTTTCCTTCTGGTCCTTCCACTTCGGGGTATTGGATTTTAATTTCTGTTTAATCATTTCATAATTGCGTTTTTTATCGCGCATTTCCTGTGCTGAAGGTGTAGTTGTATCTTCAGTAATGTCTTCCACCATTTCTTTCAGGTAATTTGCCAGGTCGCGCTGACAGAAACAGCCAGATCGTATTTTCCAGCAGGTAGTGCGTTCCAGGTAATTCGGGCAAACTTTTCTCACCGCTGGACGGCAGCGCGATGTTTGCCAGCATTTTGGTATATAATCCCGGCGTACTGCGTCTGATGCGGTCATGTCGAGATATTTTGTTGCGTGCTTTCGTGCCTGTCCTTTGGTGCGGATAATGCGAATAACGAATACGAAAATCAAGTGCATTACAGCGAGAATAGCGATTGTTAATCCAATATTCATCAAGTCTGATGTAAACTTCACTAAGAATGTTTTGATAACAATAAGAGCGGTTTTTGCCACTGCCGCCGCTGCGATTGCCGCAGGCGTATTTGTCACAGCGGATGGTACGGCGGTATCTTTTAGTTTTTGTATAAAGTCAGAAAATCCATTGATTTTACTTATGAAAAGTATTAGGTATGGAGCACCGTTAAATGCTGCTGCGCCAAATATCAGGCCAGCCCATCCGGGAGTGGTTAAATCCCAATTTGCGCAGGAACCTGCAATATATGCCATTATCAGGCAGAAACTCATAATTGATGAAACGGTGGTAAGCCACGGAATGCTGATCATTTTAAAGAAAAGCAATCCCAGCAAGACAAGCATCAGAACGAGTCCGATTATCAGGAAATACGGCCAAATAATTGCTGATATTCTTTTTACAGGTAAAAACCACAAAGGAGTGGTATCATCTTTTTTACTACGTTTAACTGCCATTAATATTACCTCGATTAATATGCTCTATATTGTACCTTTATTTCGGTATATGTAAATACGTCTGTAAAGCCTGAAAGTTTGATTTAAATGCAAAGTCATCCAACGTTAATGTGGCGGGATTTGTAAATGTATATGAGACGACTTCATAACGGTCTAATTTAATATCAAAATTTTGTACTTAACCACAAAAAAGAAATCCAGCACGTATGACGTGATACCTTTGAAGGTATATAAATTCGGATGATTGCTGAGATAGGTGATTTCAGTTGCGATTAATCCGGTTTCTTCGCGTATTTCACGAGCAACGGCTTCTTCAACAGTTTCGTTAAAGTCAACAAATCCGCCAGGCAGACCGATTTTGCCTTTGCCGGGATCTTTTGCGCGGGTGATAGTTAATAAATTGCCTGTTTCATTGAATATCAGCGCACCGGCAGCACAGACCGGGTTAATGAAAAATGTTAAACCGCAAGCTTCGCAGCGCAGGTTGTTACTCGCTTTTGCCAGCCTGGTTTCATCTCCACACTGCGGGCAATGTTGTGTTATGTCGATGATGGTTTTCATAACTTATTCTATCATAGATGCAGTGGTAATGAATAGACGATATTAAATCGTGATTTTATTCATTATTTTAGTGAAAAGTTTCACAAATTACTTGACTCGGTCTAAAAAAGTCGCTAATATCAGTCCGTAAGTATCGATAAATAATTATCGAAAGGTAAATTAAAGGAGCATTGATATGTGCGCAGTGACAGAAAAGGCTGATTTAAAAGCTAAAATGCCGGAAGGATTGCGAAAGTTTCAGAAGGTCAATGATATATTGGCGAAATACAATCATGATGCAACCAACCTGATTGCCATCCTCCAACAGGTACAGGTGGAATATCGCTATCTGCCACAGGATATCCTGACATACATATCAACAGCCATCGGCAAGTCGCCTTCAGAGATTTTCGGTGTTGCTACTTTTTATTCTCAATTTTCCCTGGAGCCAAAAGGTAAATACGAAATAAAATTATGCGATGGTACCGCCTGCCATGTTCGACGGTCGATACCGGTGCTGCAGGCGATCAGAGAAAAACTGAAATTGGCACCTGGTGAAACAACTACTAAAAACTTGCGTTTCAGCGTTGATACAGTGAGTTGTTTAGGAGCGTGCGGGTTGGCACCGGTGGTATTAATAAATGAAAAAGTTTATCCGCAAATGACGCCAGAATCGGTGGTTAAGGTGATAAATGAAATTAATAAATTGGAGGATAACCAGTAATGATAGCATCTGCAGAAGCATTAGATAAAAGAAGAGAAAAATTAACCAGCGAGTGCAATAATAATTGCCGGGTGCTGGTTTGCGCCGGCACAGGTTGTGTGGCAAATGGTTCACTGCTGGTGTTGGAAAAGTTTCGTGAACTGCTTGGCGATGACGCGGTATCTTTTGAAAAAGAGCCGGTCAGCGTTGACCACACCGGATGTCATGGTTTTTGTGAGCGCGGGCCATTAGTGAAAATTAACGGTATGGATTTGTTATACACCCGGGTACGGCCTGACGATGTTGATGATATTATAAATATGACAATAGATAACGGCATTATTGTTGACCGGTTATTGTATGAACATCCAGTTACCGGCGATAAATGCCGTGGTGAGTTGGAAATACCGTTTTACGCACTGCAGCAGCGCACATCTCTGGCAAACTGCGGAAATATAAATCCAGATAAAATCGAAGACTACCTGATGAAAGATGGTTATATTGCTTTGTCAAAAGTTATCAATACCATGAAAAGTGAAGATGTTTGCAAACTGATACTTGACTCCGGTTTGCGGGGCAGGGGTGGTGGCGGATTTCCTACCGGAAGAAAATGGGAATTTGTGCGGATTGCCAAAGGTGACAAAAAATACGTTATTGTTAATGGCGATGAAGGCGACCCGGGAGCGTTTATGGATAGATCGTTGATGGAAGGCGATCCGCATGTCGTGCTGGAAGGTATGGCAATTGCCGCTTATGCAGTAGGAGCAGATGAAGGCGTGATATATGTTCGCGCTGAATACCCGCTGGCAGTGGCCCGCATGCGAACGGCAATTAAACAGGCGACTGAAGCTGGTCTGCTTGGCCGCAAAATAATGGGAACCAGCTTTAACTTTACTGTACGGGTAAAGGAAGGTGCCGGGGCATTTGTTTGTGGAGAAGAAACTGCCTTAATCGCGTCTGTAGAAGGCCAGCGTGGTATGCCGCGCAGCAAGCCGCCATTCCCGGCAAACAGCGGTTTATTCGATAAGCCAACTTTAATTAACAATGTTGAGACTTTTGCTAATGTACCGTTAATTATCCGCAATGGCGCGGAATGGTTTTCTGGCATGGGCACTGAACATGGAAAAGGAACAAAAACTTTTGCTTTAACCGGCGAGGTTATCAACACCGGTCTGATCGAAGTTCCCATGGGTACCACACTGCGGAAAATTATCTTTGATATTGGCGGCGGCATTCGCAATGGTAAAAAGTTCAAGGCGGTGCAAATTGGCGGACCTTCCGGCGGCTGCCTTACTGAAGAGCATCTGGATATAAAACTGGATTATGACAGCCTGATAAAAGCTGGCGCCATGGTTGGTTCCGGCGGGCTGGTAGTCATGAATGAAGATACCTGTATCGTAGATATGGCGCGATTCTTCATGAACTTCACTCAAAATGAAAGCTGCGGCAAATGTACACTCTGTCGTGAAGGAACCCGTCGGATGCTGCAGGTACTCGAAAAGATTGTCGGTGGTTTAGGCGAGATGTCCGATCTGGATACCTTGCAGGAACTTGCTGTTGCTGTGAAAGATGGTTCCTTATGTGGTTTGGGCAAGACTGCCCCCAATCCGATTATTTCTACCACAAGATATTTTATGGATGAATATATAGCCCATGTTAAGGAAGATCGATGTCCGGCGAAGGTTTGCCAGTCTTTCAAACAATATGTCATTCATAAAGAGAAATGCAAAGGCTGCTCCAAGTGTGCCCGTGCATGTCCGGCAAATGCCATTACTGGAAAAGTTAAAGAACCATTTGTTATTGACCAGGAAAGCTGTGTGCGCTGCGGCGTTTGTGTCGCCAGTTGCCCGTTTGACGCTATTGAGGAGGTTGCCTGAGATGAGTACAATGTTTATTGATGGTAGAGAAGTAGAATTTACCGATGAACGAAATATTCTGGAAGTTGCAAAGAAAGCCGGCATTAATTTGCCAACGCTATGCTACCAGGCACATTTATCTTCTTTTGGCGCATGTCGAATGTGCGTCATTGAGGCAGATAAATGTGGTGTGATGGCAAGTTGCACCACACCGCCGGAAGATGGTTTGCATATTAAGACCAATAGTGCCAGAGTTAGGAATGTTAGAAAAATGTCACTGGAATTGCTGCTGGCTGCCCATGACCGCAACTGCCTTATCTGCGAAAAGAGCAATTCGTGCAAACTGCAGGAATATTCCAACCAATATGGTATTGATAAAGTGCGATTTTTCAATACTACAGATGAAGATAAAAAGCCGATTGATGATGGCAATCCGTCTATTGTACGCGACCCAAATAAATGCATACAATGTGGTAATTGTGTGCGGGTATGCTATGAGCAGCAAGGCATGCACATTCTCGACTTCTCACAACGCGGTTGCAAGGTTGAGGTAACCCCGGCATTTAATAAAAAACTGCATGAAGTTGATTGTATTTATTGCGGGCAGTGCGCGACAGTCTGTCCTACCGGCGCGATTATGGTAAAGTCGGAAACAGAAAAGGTAATGAAGGCATTGGAAAACCCGAAATTAAAAGTAGTATTTCAGGTTGCGCCGGCAGTGCGAGTTGGACTTGGCGAATTATTCGGCATGACACCGGGTTTTAATGTAGAAGGAAAAATAGCCGCCTCTCTGCGTATGATGGGTGCTGACAACGTTTTTGATACCAACTTTGCTGCTGACCTGACCATAATGGAAGAAGCGACGGAGTTTCTTAATCGGATTGAAAAAGGTGAAAATCTGCCGATATTCACCAGTTGCTGCCCGGCATGGATAAAAACTGCTGAACAAAGCTATCCTGAACTGCTGCCGCATCTTTCCAGTTGCCGGTCGCCGCAGCAAATGTTCGGTTCGGTGGCAAAACGGTATTTTTTGAAAGAAAGCGGATTGGATAGGAAAGATATCTATTGCGTATCGGTAATGCCATGTTCTGCCAAGAAATTTGAAGCAGGAAGAGAAGAATTTTCCATTGATGGCAATCGTGATGTTGACGCGGTAATTACCACCCAGGAATTGGCGAAAATGATTTCGGCTTACGGAATTGATTTTAAAAATATCGCCGACCAGCCTTGGGATCAGCCTTATGGCGAGTCTACCGGTGCCGCGGTAATATTCGGCGCATCCGGTGGAGTAGCAGAGGCGGCTTTGCGTACCGCATATAAGAAATTAACTGGTGATGAGTTAACCCTTAATTTGTGGCAGACTGCAGCAGCTGGCGAGAGTTTGCGAACTGCTGTTGTAGATATTAATGGGATGGATGTTAAAATAGTAACAGTCAATGGACTTGCTGCCGCCGCAGAACTGATTGGAAATGTTAAAAATGGCGAAGCGGAATACCATATCATTGAAGTTATGGCATGTCCCGGTGGATGTGTCGGCGGGGCAGGGCAGCCGCCGCATGACACCCTGGTACGCCGTGCGGAACGGGCAAAAGGTTTGGCCGGTATTGATAAAAATGCAAAAGTTCGCCAGTCGCATAACAATAAAGCCGTACAGTTGCTGTATGCAAATCATCTGGGAACACCAAATAGTCACGAATCTCATGAAAGCCTGCATACTGAATATAACAATCGCAGACGTATTTCTGAAGGTATTACACTGTCGCCAGGCGGGCATGTAACGGTAGAGGTATGCGTAGGAACTTGTTGTTTCCAGCAAGGTTCATATAACAGCATGCAAAAATTAGGCAAATTAATCCAGCAGCACGAGATGGATAATGATATAGAATTGAAAGCAACTTTCTGTTTTGAAAACTGCGGTCAAGGCCCAAACATTGCCGTGAATGGTGAGGTAATTTGCAACGCGACCCCGGATAAAATAACAGAAATTTTCAATTCAGAAATTATAGCGGCAATGCGCGGCTGTAAAAGCTGTGGTAAATAATAGCTGGCAACAGTTGATTATGGGAATTAAAAATTAATAATGAAAAATTATGCAGGTTCATGCAAAAAGCTAATTTTTCATTGTTTAAAATTGAAATTTTGAGTATAAATCAGTGACTGACACCGAATGGCGAAGCCAGGAAGGTGTCTGTCACATCGGCATGTAGTAAAAGACATGACTCAGGATAACTTTCTCCTTGACAAATCAACACCAAACAATACAATTACTGCAATACGAAACTGTAATAAAGAAGGATTATTATGTCATTTAAAATAGATGTCTCTGCTGGCGGGAAAGTGGTTAAACCTTATTGGAATCGGATGTTGTGTGCGGATAGGGCGGGACTTTCATTGCGTGCTGATGTTCGCGAGCACCTGGCGATGGCGGTACGCGAGTGCGGATTTCAGAGTTTGCGTCAGCATGGCATGTTTCATGATGATATGTTTGTGTGGGTAGAAAAGGAGAAGGATTTTAATTTTCAATACCTTTTCTCGAATTATGATTATTACCTATCCATCGGTATCCGTCCCTTTGTGGAGTTGAGTTTTTTGCCAAAATGGATGGCGAGTGATGATAAGACAGTATTCACATGCAAGTGTCCTGCTTGTCCGCCGACTGATATGGCTGATTGGCACAAATTGGTTTTTACAACAGTTACACAATTGGTAGATCGATATGGCATTGATGAAGTAAGAAACTGGCATTTTGAAGTGTGGAACGAGCCGAATATCCCGTTCTGGTCAGGCACTCAAGCGCAATATTTCGAGTTGTACCGACATGCTGTTGAGGCTGTGAAATCGGTAGATGCCAGCCTGCGAGTAGGCGGGCCTGCCACCGCGAATTTTACTCCTGACAAAGATGGAAATTATAAACCCGAATGGATAGAAGATTTCTTAGCGTTCTGTTATAAAGAAAAACTGCCAGTTGATTTTGTATCTACTCATCCATATCCGACGGACTTCCCGTTTGACGATAATACAAAAACCCACAAATGTGTGGTACGAAACCGTATGGCGACATTTAACGACCTTACTGTGTTGCGAAAAATGGTTGATGCCAGCCCGTACCCGAATGTGGAAATACATTGCAATGAATGGGGGAGTTCGCCAGGTTGCCGCGACCGTACCCATGACCATGTATTCAGCGGTACATTTCATCTGGAGAACCTGCTGCGTAGTGTTGGCTTAGTTGATTCTATTGCACGCTGGTCGCTGAGCGATATCACCGAGGAAGCCGTTCCCGGTCATGAAGAGTTTTTCGGTGGTTGGGGTATAGTTTCGCCACATGGCTTAAAAAAACCGGCATTCCACGCATTTTCATTCCTGAATAAATGCGGCAGCATAGTTATATACAATAATCCTGACGAAGGAATTGCCGTGTTTCAAAGCAGTGCGAATAATTGGCAGGTGCTATTGTATAATCATCACCCCTACGCCAGTACCGAGGCAACCACTGATACACCGGAAGGGATAGAGAAGATGATTGGCCCGGGCAACCCGCGCAATTTCAATATTGAGTTGTCTGGGATGCCGCGCCGTGTAAGAATAAATATTTCGCTGGTAGATCGCACTCACGGCTGGGCAGAATATGCTTGGCGGCAAATGGGTGCACCAAAATGGCCAAACGCAAAACAACTGGAGCAATTGCGGATAGAACAGGAACCCGCCAAAGCGACAAAAACTGTCGATACTGCTGATGGCTTTCTGGAAATTAACGAAACCGTTGGCGATTTAGGAATGTTGCTGATTGAGATAGAAGCAGTATAGAAATATTGTCAACTGACCACTGTCAACTGTCAACTATTTTGCGGCTTATATCGTCTCAACAACAACGCATTAGTTACTACAAATACTGAACTCAATGCCATTGCCACGGCGGCGTAGATGGGTGAAAGGTTGATGCCTGCCCAACTGAATGCTCCGGCGGCGATGGGAATTCCTATTACATTGTAAAAGAATGCCCAAAACAGATTTTGTTTTATCGTCAGCAAGGTTTTGCGGCTTATCTTTATACCGGTTATTACGCCATATAGTTTGTTGCCCAGCAGAGCGATATCTCCGGCTTCTACAGCAATATCTATGCCATCGCCCATGGATATGCCGATATCTGCCTGTGCCAGTGCCGGGGCATCGTTGATACCGTCGCCAACCATTGCTACCACGCCAGTTTTTTGCACTTCTTTCACCGATTGCGCTTTTTGGTCGGGCAGCACATCGGAAATTATTTCTGTAATGCCGGCGGCGGCAGCTATCTTTTCTGCGGCAGCGCGATGATCGCCGGTCAGCATGACAGTTTTTATTTTCATTTCATGCAGTTCTGCAATAGTGCTTCGAGCATCATCACGCAATTTGTCGCCAAAAGTGAAAGTTCCGGCATATTTACCATTGATTGCCAGATGAGTATGGGTGCTGGTTATTGATATGTCCGGCAGTTCGATATTATTCTGTTTGAAAAAGTTGCTGCTGCCAGAGATAACTTCGATGTCATCAATAGTTCCCGTAGCGCCGTGGCTGGGAATATATCTATAATTTTCTGCCGGTGCGGGAGTAATTCCATTGGATATTGCATATCGAATAATAGCTTTTGCCAGTGGGTGTTCGGAATGAGATTCAATTGCTGCAACACAAAACAGCGCAGTGCTTAATTCGATATTAACAGGTGTAAAAGTTTCTACTTCCGGGTGGCCTTCGGTAATCGTTCCGGTTTTATCAAAAATCACTGTCTTTATCGCGTGAACTTTCTCCAGTATTTCGCCGCCTTTTATGAGAATGCCATAATCTGCCGCACGACCGGTGCCGGCAATAATGGCAATTGGCGTCGCCAGTCCCAACGCGCATGGACAGGCGATTATCAGTACGGCGACAGTGTGTACCAGTGCCTGCGATGGATCGAAAATCAGCCATACCAATAAAGTGATGATAGCAATTAATAAAACCAATGGAACGAATATCCCGGCGACTTTATCTGCTAATCGCTGCATGGGGGCTTTTCCCCGTTGTGCCGCTTCCACCATACGTATTATTTTCGCCAGCGTTGTGTTGTTGCCGCTGCGCAAAATCTTCACGGTCAAACTGCCGGTGATATTTATTGTGCCACCGGTTACAATTGCTTCCGGGTTTTTCTCCACTGGCATCATTTCACCGGTAAGCATGGCTTCATCAATTTTCGAGATTCCTTCAATGATGTATCCGTCCGCTGGAACTTTCTCTCCCGGACGTATAATAATGATATCACCAGGTACCAATTCATTTGCCGGAATGTCAAAAATTGCATTATCTTTTTTAATATGCGCGACATCAGGTTGTAATTTTATGAGCAAAGAAATCGCATCTGATGCCTTTGCCCGCGCTCGAAGTTCCAGATATTTTCCCATAATAATCAAAGTGATAATTGTTGCCGATGAATCAAAATAGAGCATGTCGTGCCTACCTGCCAGCACGGTGAATAAAGAAAATCCCCATGCAGCGGTGGTGCCCAGCACAATCAAACAGTTCATATCTATATAACGATGCCGCAGCGAGTTGAAGGTGTTATGGTAAAATTGCCAGCCGGGGACAAATTGTACGAAGGTAGCAGCAATTATTTGAATGATGATTGAATAACTGTTGTGATTATGCGACATTCCCAGCCACATAACCGGAACAGTCAATAATGCGGAGATAACAAGACGATTTTTTAATTTAGTTAATTCTTTTGTTTCGGTTTGCTTTTGGCTGTTTTGCTTTATATCTTCCGGTTCAAACCCGGTCATTTCCACCGCGGTAAAAATATCTTTTTTGCTTATTACCCCGGGTAAAAATGTTACTTCTGCCTGATAATTTGCCAGATTGACCGATACAGATATTATACCATCATATTTTGACAACGATTTTTCTATTCTGGCGATGCATGCCGCGCAGGTTATGCCATAAATGGTGAATATTACAGTTTCCGGTTCAACTTCAAAGCCGCAGTCGTGGACTATTTCAGCTATTGCCTGCGAATTTATTGCCAGTTCATCATAACCTATTTCTGCTGATGAAAGCGCGAAGTTTATATCGGTATCGGTAATGCCTGTTGTCTTACTCATAACAGCTGTTAATCTATTTGCACAGCTAACGCAAGACATTCCATTTACAGACAGGATGATTTTTTTCATTTTATTCGATAACCGCAATACTTTCCACTTCAAAACCAGTAGTGATAACAGCGCGTTTTAGTATATCTGCTGTTACTTCATCAGAAGTATCAATAACAGCATCGCGGTTGATAATATTTATCACCGCTTTCTTTACTCCCGGTATAGATGTTAGTTTTTTATATAGACTTTTAGCACACCCTTCACAATGCATGCCATCTATAATTATCTTATATTTCATCCGCGACTCCTTATTTGATATTTTAGTCAGAAATTAGTATCATTTACATTATTACCGAAAATCATAGAAAGCAAACAAATGACAATCCGCTCACAAACAATTATAGTATTATTTGCCATTAGCATAATATTCATCAGTTTAACCATGCTGATAAGTGATGCCATCATTCGTGACCGGTTGGTAAAGTTAGAACATGAACGTGCATACCTGAATATGCAGCGTGTTGAAGAAGCATTTGTAAATGAACAAAACAACCTTATTAAAGTAGGGCAAGTGGTCGCTGAATGGGACGAAACAGCAAATATTATCAACGGTAAATTAAATAAAAGCAATGTTAAACAATTTTATAATATCATCATTGAGTATAAATTAGATTATCTGGCAATATACAACAGGAAAAATGTAAATAAAGCTGATTTTGATACTAAATATACGAGATATGTTCAACCTAACCCGTATGTAATTAATAGCTTGGAAAAAGTAAACCCGATTTGCGAATATTTAACTATTAATGACAAACCGATGCTGCTGATGTCTATTCCTGTATTTAAGTACAATAAAATAAATGGCAGGTTATTGATGGGCAAATATTTGCGTGGGCATTTTCTGACGCATTTAAAAAATATAACCCATGTTGATTATCTGAATATTAACAATACCGATTTAAAATCATATTACAAAGAAGAAATTACCAATGGCAGATATTTACTGAAAGAGAAATCAAAAGATGAATTAATGGGTGCCTTTGCATTGCAAAGTGAAACGAAAAAATCTTTAGTAATGCTGGAGATGCAAATGGATAGGAATATTTATGTAAATGGATTGCAATCCATTAAATATTTCTATATTTTAATATTCATCGCATGTGTATTATTTATTTTTACAATTTTCTTTTTTGTAGAGAAAATGGTGCTGAATCATCTGCTGTTTGTAAAAGATGAAATTATTCGTATCAGCCAAACACGCGATTCAGAATCACGCATCAAATCATTGCCTTTTAAAAATAAAAAGAATGAGATATCCATTTTAGTTGAATCGACTAATGAAATGCTTCAGGCTTTGGATGATGCCAGGCGCGAATCAGAATCTATACGCGAGCAAATAGCCGCAGAAGCCGACGATTTTCAGGATTCCCTTAGAAAACTTCACTCAGTCCGTTCAGAATTACTCAGTGTTGAAACAATTGATGAATTATGGCAGCAGGCGGTGGTTTTAGGAGAATCAAAGCTGTATTTTAACCGGTTGTCTATATGGTTGTTTGATGAAAATGATAAATGGCTGATTCATGGCACTTGCGGCATAGATGAAGATGGCACTGTTCGTGATGAACACATGTCGAGTATAGTTGTCACCCGCGAATCGTTAATGGGTAAGCTGATAGAATCAGAACAGCAAATAGTAATAGAACAGGAAGATTCATTGCTTGATAACCGTATTAATAAAGTTGGCATAGGCCCGCATGCGATAGCAAGTATTTGGAATAATGATAAAATGATTGGTGCTATCAGCACTGATAATTTAATTACAGGGAAAAGGTTTACCAGTCGACAATTAGAACTGTTGGAAATTTTAGCGGCAACAGTCAGTCATGTCTATTCAGAAAAGAGCACCTCTTTATCATTAGCTGCAAGTGAAGACCGATATCGCGCCTTATTTAATTCCATGTCTGAAGCCTTTATTTTATTTGATGTTATTCTTGATGATGATGAAAATGTTTTAGATTATCGTTATGTAAATGTAAATTCTGCATACGAAAAATATACCCAGCGAAATAGTGAAATGTTAATCGGAAAATTCATTTCTGAAATATATTCAGAGAATGAAATGGAAGTTAAAGCTAAATATGATGAAGTAGTTCAAACTGGTTTCCCCCAGAAGTTTGATTACTTGAGTCCAAATATAAATAAGACTTTTCAGGTTACTGTATATGTACCCCGTGCAGGTCAGATAGCGGTATTATTATCTGACATTACTGAAAGAAAAACTTATGAAGATCGATTAAACTTCCTCGCATACTTCGATGAATTAACCGGGTTGGCAAACAGATTCCTGTTTACAGACAGATTGACAAATGCTTTATCGAGAATAAACAGAAAAGGCGGCAATCTGGCAGTGATGTTTGTTGACCTTGATCGGTTTAAAGAAGTAAATGATTCATTAGGCCACAATATTGGCGATATGTTATTAACTGACGTTGCTAAACGTTTGAAGGCTTGTATTCGTGATAATGATACCGTCGGTAGAATGGGTGGAGATGAATTTGTATTTTTAATAACTGACCTGACAACTCCGACACATGCTGTTGCTACCGCCGAAAGAGTTGTCCATACCTTGCAAAAACCTTTTGAGATAGATGGGCACACCATATTCATTTCCGGCAGCGTAGGCATAACTATTGCACCAGATGATGGTAAAGATGTTGATGAGTTGATGAAAAATGCAGACCTTGCCATGTATCGCGCTAAATCACAAGGCAGAAACAGGTATGCTTTATATTCGCAGGAGTTGTATACTACTGTCAAAGAACGTCGAAATACTGAGATTGAACTTCGCCATGCTTTAACTAATTCCGAATTTGAGGTTTATTACCAACCGCAAGTTGATTTTCACAATGGCACTATAAAAGGTTTAGAGGCACTGGTGCGATGGAATCACCCGGAATTCGGTATGATGTCGCCAATGCAATTTTTGCCGGTAGCCGAAGAAACAGGATTAATTACTCCAATCGGTGAATGGGTGATGGAAAACGCATGTAAACAAGTACAACAGTGGCGTGAAGCCGGTTGCAACGATTTTTCAATTGCAGTAAACCTGTCGCCACGGCAGTTTGAACATGAATCTATTATTGATAAAGTAAATGATATTTTGATGCAAACAAAACTTCCGTCAAGATTGTTGGAGTTAGAGATAACCGAACATACCGCGATGACGGATACAAAATACGCGATTCATTTGATGCATAAATTACGGAAATTAGGGGTTAAAATAGCTATTGATGACTTTGGTATGGGCTATTGTTCATTTGGGTATTTAAAGCAAATGCCAATTGATACATTGAAGATTGACCATGCTTTCGTGAAAGATATTATCGAAGATAAGAGAAACCTGGCAATCATCCGGGCGATTACTACCCTGGGACACGAAATGGGTATGAGTATGATAGCGGAATGTGTCGAGACAAAAGAACAATTCAACGCCTTGTATAACCAGGGGTGCGACGATTACCAGGGTTATTTCTTCAGCAAGCCATTGTCAGCAAAGGATTGTGAGAAAATGTTGTATCAAAGCAACACATTTAAAATGATTGATAGCAGGATATAAATATGACTTATAAACATCATGGTCTTATGAGTATGGTCTTGTTTTCAGCAATGGTGATTATAGGTATAATTTCGATAGCTATGGACAAAAATTGGCTGGCTGTTGCCGGGTATATAGTGCTGAATCTGCTTTCAACAGTTGGCGTGGCTTATTTTTACTGTGCGAAATGCATTTGTCGGACAAATAATAATTGCAGCCATTACATAATAGGAAAAACTGCGGATTATCTTCCGAAGCGCGAACAAGGACCATATACAATTTCTGATTATTTAGGAATGATGCTTTCCGCCGGAATAGTTTTCGTGTTTCCGTTATATTGGCTCCTGCCGCACATAAACATGTTGATAGCCTTCATCGCAATTGGCGTAATAGCAGGTATGGAAATTATTTTTGCAGTATGCACCCACTGCGAAAATCACCGCTGCCTCGCCTGCAAATGGCAGAAGAAAATTTTTTAAATAGTTGACAGTTTACAAAGGAAAGTTGACAGTGTTTTACCTTTTACCAAACCATTAACTATCCACTATCCACTATCCACTATCCACTATCCATCCACTTTTTTTCTTGCCAATTCTATTAACTCATCTGCATTCTTTGCATCATCCGGGAAAGCTGCTATGCCTATTTTTATTTCAACTGGATTTTCCCATTGTTTTTCTTTAACACCACAGCCGATTCTGTCGCTGAAAATTGCTGCTTCACGGCGTGGCTGTGGCATTAACAGTAAAAATTTCCCATCGCCTATTGATGTTAGCAAGTCGTATGTACGCACGCTGCGGATCAGGTAAGTAGTAATTGATTTTAACATGTTATTTCTGTTGGCAGTTTCTTCCGGCAGATTGCCAACTGAAATCATCACCAGGCTGAAAACGCGCGGTTGGCGCTGGTGTCGTTCAATTTCTTCATTAATGCGCAATCGAATGTAATTTTCAGAATATAATCCTGTTATGCGGTCGTATACGTTTATGGTTGCAATTTTCACTGCTGTTTCAACAGGAGTAATAGTTTCCGGCTTTTCGGTTAAATCATTCTTTAATTTATCAATTGAACGGTGTAGAAGGTATGAGGTGTAATTTGTTGAGATACCCAGCTTTTTTGCGATTTCTGTCTGGTTCATATCGCCAAAGAAAAATAGCTTTACTACGCGCTGTTCCAGTAATTTTAGATTATTTATAGCCTCTTCCATGACGATTCTATCTTCAATTGGCAGACGTAAAGTTTTATACTGAGCAGATTTAATTTTTGATGAATCAATAACCAATAATCCATTGTCGTCATCCGGGTGCTGCGGAGCGGTTAGCGAAACAACTTTATTAAGTTTCTTAGCCGCTAACACCTCATTTATGGATTCAACGGTAAGGTTTAATTTCGCCGCGACTTCATCAGCAGTTGGTTCGCGCATTAATTCATCGGTAAGAGTTTTTATTGCACGGGTTACTTTGGTATTTAATTCCTGTATCCAGGCGGGTTGCCGTATCAATCTGCCGCGGTCGCGCAGATAATGTTGTATCTGACTGGTTATAAGGTGGGTAGCATAGGTGATAAATTTTACACCGTGTTCAGGATTGAAATGGTCAACAGCGTTTAATAACCCGATTGTACCTTCCTGCACCAGATCGCTTTGAGATTCGCCAAGACCAGTAAAACGTCGTGAAACGTTATTTACCAACGGTAAATACGCACAAATAAGAAGGTCTCGTGCGTCGTGATCTTTCGTTTCACGGTATTTAATAAATAAATCCCGTTCAATATTGTCAGGATGGGGCATTTCTGCCTTTCCTGTGGTTTCGTCATTTTTTGTTGTCATAATGTTACTGTAATGTAATGCTGTAAAATTTACGTTATTTTTATTCAGTTTTAGTTACTATCATGTGAATATTATGTATCGATTTTATCTACAAAGAAGATATTTCCCGATACTCTGGTGATACGGACATTAGAAAATCGCGGTATTTCTTCTCCGCTGTCAGTCCGTGCCGGCGATACATTGCGCGAACCCATGGCAACGTATGCTATTTCTCCCATTCCGGTTGCCGGTATGGCAACAGTCACTTCGGCTGTTTCTCCAACCAGGCTTGCCATTTTAACTTCGCTTGATGATTGCACTGCTGCTATCACACGGTTGAAAAATAATATCAATAGCCATGCAAAGATAATAGCAGTTACAATGGCTGCCGGCAAACTATATATTGGAACGGGAATATATTTGACGTAAATTAAACCGCTGCCGCCAAATGATGTGAGGAAAAACGCGATAACTAATGGAGAAAATGGGCCGAATATCATGGAACCATCTACATCAGCAGATGATGCCGTCCCGTGCCCGGAATGGCCATTGCCAACACCATAACTATTGCTGTCTGAACCGGCTTCACCGGCATGACCAAATATACCACTGATACCACCGAGTGCAGCGGTTATTATGGTATATCCAACACCTATTATTAAGCATATCCAATATGCCATTTCCATCCAATTTGTGTTCATACATTCACTCCTGAATAATGTTAAGTATATTATAGCAGATAAGAAGTCAAATGGATATATTCATTCGAATATTTACGTAATTATTCCAAATTTATAAGTAAAATAACGTACTTTTGTGCAGGTTATCAGCTATTGCGGGTGAATATCATTAATGAATATAAAAAATGGAGGTATTTATGCCTGCTAAAATTACATTTATCGGGGCTGGAAGTTTTGGCTTCACCCGCGGTCTCGTACGGGATGTCTTGACCTTTGACCTGTTGAAAGATGCAGAAATTTGTTTGATGGATATCGACCCGGAACGGTTAGAATTTTCCCGTAAAGCGGTAGAAAAAATCATCGCCATGGGCAGCTATCCTGCTAAAGTAACTGCTACCACCAATCGCGCGGAAGCATTGGAAGGTGCTAATGCGGTATTATGCACAATTTTAAATGGCGGTCTTGATATTTGGCGGCATGATATTGAAATACCAAAGCAATTTGGCGTTGACACCAATATCGGCGACACCCGCGGTCCTTCCGGCATTTTTCGTGCCTTGCGTACAATTCCGGTAATGCTGGACATTTGTGCAGATATGAAAAAATATTGTCCGGATGCAATATTATTGAACTATACCAATCCGATGGCGATGTTGTGCCGCGCCATGCAGCGAGAAACAGATATTAAGGTTTCTGGTTTATGCCATAGTGTACAAGGAACGGCCGAGATGCTGGCACGCTGGATTGGCGCACCGATGAACGAAATTGATTATGTCTGCGCCGGTATCAATCACCAGGCATTTTATTTGAAATACACCAGAAATGGTAAAGACGCGTATCCGGAAATTCGCAAGGCTATCACTGGAAATCCTGATACTTACAATGAAGAAATCGTCAGAAATGAGATGTATCTGCATCTGGATTATTACGTTACCGAATCAAGTGGTCACAATTCAGAATATAACGCATGGTTTCGCAAACGTCCAGATTTAATCGAAAAATATTGCACACATGGAACAGGCTGGAATCCAGGAATTTATGGTTATATTCTGGATGCATATTCGGACCGCGAAAATACCTGGAGAAAAGAAACCGAGGATTGGCTAAATAATCCTGAAGCCATCTCTTTGGAGCGCGGACACGAATATGCCGCATATATTATAAATGCTTACATGGGTGGCGAAGCGTTTGAGTTTAATGGAAATGTGCCTAATAAAGGCTTGATTACCAATTTGCCGGATGATGTTTGTGTGGAAGTACCGATAGTTGCCAACAAACGCGGCTTTAATTCTATTCATGTTGGCGCATTACCGCCGCAGATTGCCGCACTGGTAAATACCAGCGTTGCAGTCGAAGAGATGGCAGTTAACGCGGCAATTACCGGCAATGCCCGCGAAGTATTCCATTCAATATGCTATGACCCACTGACATCTGCGGTATTATCACTGCAGGAAATAAAAGAGATGGTACAGGCGATGCTGAATAAAAATGCTGAGTATTTACCGAAATTCAAGAAGATTACTATTGATTAATTTGATTTGTAAAATTGCATCTGCCGGTTTTATCGGCAGATGCGGTGTTAATATATGATATTTCATTTTTTTAATAACCTTGCCGATAGAAATGCCTTTTTTGACGAAATTGTGGCGTTTTTAGCTATTTATTCTCCGTTGATAGTTTCATTGTTAATGGCTTGTTTATTTTGGTTTGGCAAAACCAGTCACCGGAAATTGAATATCGTAAAATCACTGGCGATTCCCTGTGCAATCGCCGGTGTTATTTATTTTATCGAATTATACCTGGTTACCCATATTTTCCATCACGATTTACGGACGCGTCCATTCTCGCATTATTGGGTTAATCTGTTGATTTCGCAAGTCGGAATTCCTACATTTCCGGCATGGCCGGTGGTATTTTCTGCAATATTTTTGCCGGTAATTTTTCAATACAACAAAAAATCGGGTTATCTCGCATCTGTCATAGTTTTTCTCGGAGGGCTTTCTTTAGTTATTTGCGGTGTTCATTATTTGTCAGATATTTTAATCGGGTGGGTAATCGGTTTGCTGGCAGCTATTTCAGGTATAAACTTGTATTTGAAAATACCAGTCAAAAACTATTTCATCTATATTGGTATAATTGTCGTCTTATTCGGGGTTGTTTTAGCATCTGAATTAAGTGAAATGAAAAAAGAAAAAATAGTAGACATAACTGAGAAATGTATAACTGATGAAATAAAATTTGATAGCAATGAACTCATAAAATTATCAAAATCTATCGTAGTAGAGAGTATTGATGGCGAATATGCCACTAATGGCAGGATGGTCGCCGTAGATGTTCGTATTCATAATAATTTATGGTCTGTGAATAAGATAAAAAAGAGCGCGGAATCAATAATTGACCAGTTATATACAACCCATAAAGATTTCAGCGTGATAACGGTGGAGATTTATCAGGGCAACGGCAAGAAAGCTGCCTGGCTGTATACTGCTACGGTGTATAGATTTGATTGGGTGAAAGGCGGCAACCTGCCGGGATTGAAAGGATATGGCAATAAATATTATAAATTGCTGCTGGATTAATTTAGCTATTTTTGCCGCTATTTGATATAATTAACACAGAAAAAAGTTGAAAGGTACCTGGCATTGTCCAGGTTTATATAATGATATGCCAATTGTAGTCGGAGTAAGTTTGCGTGCAGCCGGGAAGATATATTTCTTTGACCCCAAAGAAGAAGATTATCACCGTTGCGAAAAAATTCTGGTCGAGACTGTACGGGGACCAGAAATAGGGGTTGTAAAAATCCCCCCTCATGAAGTTGAAGAAGATAAAATTGTTCATCCGTTGAAACCTGTTATTCGCAGATTAACCATGGGTGATATTAAACATGCTGAATATAACCACGAACGCGAAGCGCGCGCGGTAGAAATCTGTCAAAAATACGTCACAAAACTTGAATTGCCGATGCAATTGATTGACGCCCAATATACTTTTGACGGCTCCAATGTTCTCATCCACTTTTATTCTGACAATCGGGTTGACTTTCGCGAGTTAGTTCGTGAATTGGCGCGTGAATTGCATACCCGCATAGAATTGCGCCAGGTGGGTGTTCGTGACGAGGCGAAGATTCTTGGCGGTTTTGGCATGTGTGGCCAGCAGTTATGCTGCTCACGATTTTTAACAGGTTTCATACCAGTCGCTATCAACATGGCAAAAGAACAGGGACTGGCATTAAATCCCCAGAAAATTTCTGGCTGCTGCGGTCGGTTAATGTGCTGTTTGGCGTATGAGTTTGAACAGTATCGAGAATTGCGCGAAGCTATGCCGGGAATAAACGCAATCGTTAAAACATCCGCAGGTACCGGTAAAGTAGTAAAAGTGAATCCGCTTACTGGCATGATGGATGTTTTTATTGAAGGTGAAAAAAATCTCTTAGTATGCAAGACGGCTGATGTTGTGGTGTTGCAGCAGGGAGATTCTGGATTGGATGTTTCAGATGTGCCAGTTGAAGCTACAGCGGCTGAAATCGCTGCAATTATAGATGATGATATTCCAATACCTGAAGTACCAGGTGACTCTATTTCGGTATCAACCAGGCAGAACAGATTCCAACCGGTAGATAATGAACCTAATAATTTGCGCAGAAACGATAATCGGCCGCGCCAGGAAAATCGTCCGCAGAATGATTTTCGCGGCAACCGACCCAGTACTGATAATGCTGGCAATCGTCAGGCGCCGCCACCGGCAAATGTTCCGCCTTCGCAGCATCCGCAACGCCGCAGGATTCTTGAACCGGAGTCTTCTCAGGAATATGAGCAAATGAAAAAGGCGCAAAACCAGCAAGCGGGTGGTCCACCGCGGCCAAATCAAGGTCCGAATAAAAATCAAAATCTGAATGGTCCACGTAATAACCAGAACAGGCCAAATAACAATTTCAGACGAAACAGGAATGATCAAGGGGGGAATGTGTGAAGAAATTATTGCTGATTTTACTCATATTACCGTTGATTAGTTTTGCTCAATTAGCATCAAACTGGCAGGAATATTATCATCTGGATGCTGGCTACCGACAGGCAGAGCGGGTAGTGCAATCGGCTGAAGACGATAAAAAGAAAAATGATGCCGACCCGGCAGTAAAGCCGGTAGATATCACCCGATCAATAGAAGCTGTTACAGAAGCCAAAGCGAAATTATTATTAACTGGACTGACAGCTACAGAAACCGCGTTGACCGCTGTTGGTGATGTGTTGGCTGGACGTTTAAAAGTTAAATCTGAGGCGGAACGCGTTGAACAAACTAAAATGGATTTGAATGTCGCGGAGATTAAGAAAGATAAAGGTGCGGCATCTGATATTGAATTGGCAAAAGCGAAACAGAAATATTATGATGCCATGAACAGCGCAGACATTGCAAAACGCGAACTAAAAAGTGCTGAAACCAGGGTGAAAATGTTTGTAACTAACGTTCCTGACGCATTGCCGGAACCTGTCGTCATAGACGTTGCCAAATTATCTTATTTAACCCACGCTAATTATATTACTGCACAAAATAAAATTAATGAAGCGGACCGCATAGTAGCTATTTCATCCGGTCCTGATACCACAGCAATTGATAAAGTAAATCGTGAACGCGACTTGCAAAACGCGAAAGATGCCATGGGTGATGTTGAAAAAACATTACGCGATGGTCTTGACGCGGCAAAACGCAATTACTTAAATGCACAGGATAGTTACCAGTTAACTAAGGATAGATTAGTGCTGGCACAAAAAGATTTAAACACTGCAAAAGAAAGATTCAATGCCGGTGCTATCTCGAAATTGGCACTGCAAAGTTATATTTCTGCAGAAATGGATTATCAGTTGTCAGTAGAGCAGGCGAAAGACTCGCTTTGGCTTGCCGGAATAGCCTTACTTAAAGCGTCTGGAGGCGCAGGGAAATGAAAAGATGGATGTGGGTGGTACTTATCATCGCCGTAGTTCTTGGTGTTGGTATTTACTTCCTTAGAAAAATCCCAAAACCAATATTTGTCACTTTCACCGATACTACATCGGGTAATTTTATCCGGGAAGTTAGCGGTACCGGCAATATTGACGCAAAAACGTATTCACTCACTTTCACCCGAACAGGCCGAGTCGCGGTAATAAATGTTGACGAAGGCGAAGATGTTAAAGTTGGTCAGGTACTGGCTGAGCTTGATGTCACCCGCGAATTGCGCGATATCAGCGCCGCAAATGACAAACTCACCGCCCTTAATGCTTCAATATCTGCCCGTAAAGATGAAGAAGACGCAGCCAGAAATAAAGTGAATCTGCAGGTACAGCAGGCAAAGCGCGATTTGAAATTAGCGAAATCACTTCTAAGTGCGGGTGGTTCATCTAAAAATGATATTCGCGAACTTGAAGATAAAATTGACACCCTGAATAATGACCTTTCCGCGCAAATCGCCGGTTATCAAAGCCAGCGCCGTGATTTGCAATCCCAGTTAATAAGCACCAACGCAGAAATATTGGGGTTGCAGAGAACGATAAAGGAAGCGAAATTGATTTCTCCGGTAAATGGTACCGTATCTACAAATGACTTGCGTATCGGTGAAACTGCCACTGGAAGTATAAAAGTAGTCAATAAAGAAACCATAAAGGTGAAAGCGCGCCTTGCTGAGGCTGACACCATTGATGTAAAAGTTGGCCAAAAGGCTAAAATAGAATTAGATGCTGACCCCGACCATCCAATACCGGCAGTAGTAACTAAAATTGGCGTTTCCGCCGAGGTGCAGGGCACCGGTTCATCGTCATTATTGCCGATAACGCTGGAAATTACCGACAGAAAAGCATTGAATAGAACTACTCCTGGCTTTACAGTGACTGTGAAAATAACCACATTAACATTACCGGCCACTGCACAGGTTCCTTTAGAGGCGTTAGTTGAAGAGAGAAAAGGCGAAAACAAGAGTTATTTCGTATGGATATATGATGCCAAGACTAAAAAGATAAAGAAAAAACAGATATATGTACAGGCGAAAAACTTGATTAATGCTGCTGTTACCGGAATAAATAGCGGGGTAAAATTAATCAGCCTGCCATCTGACACTTTGAAAGATGGCGATATAGTTATGGAATTGCCAACAGGGATGAAGAAATGACATGCGAATCTGAGCCAGTAGTATCAATGCGGGGAATCACCAAAATCTACCAGTCCGGCAGTAAAGACCGGACGGTGGATGTTGAGGCGTTGCGCGGGGTAGATATTGAGATATGCCAGGGTGAATATCTGGCAGTGATGGGACCAAGCGGCTCCGGAAAATCCACTTTGATGCATATTATTGGCTTGTTGGATTCACCTACTGAAGGTGAATATATATTAGGTGGTGAACCAGTAGTTGGCATATCAGAAGTAGAACTGGCAAGAGTCCGTAACCAGAAAATAGGCTTCATCTTTCAAGCGTTTTTTCTGCTGCCCCGACTTACAGCTTTGCAGAATGTTGCCCTTCCGCTTGTTTACCGTGGTTACAACGATGCTAAACGCATGAGTATGGCGAAGGCTTCCCTCGCAGCTTGCGGGTTGGAAGACAGGATGCATCATTTTCCAAATGAATTATCCGGCGGGCAAAAACAGCGTGTGGCAATCGCCCGTGCCTTGGCACAGGAACCTGAACTGCTGCTGGCAGATGAACCTACCGGCAACCTTGATTCCCACGCCTCAGATGAAATATTAAATCTATTCGACCATCTTCATAATGAAGGTAAGACCATCGTTATGGTAACTCACGAACATGATGTGGGGGCGCGGGCAAAACGAATTATTCGTATGCTCGATGGGAGGATAGAAGCATGAATTTGCTTGAAAATATCCGCATGTCGCTGTCGTCCCTATGGTCAAATCGTTTGCGCAGTTTTTTGGCGCTGCTTGGTATCGTCATTGGCGTATTTGCCGTCACCGCGATGGTCAGTTTGGGTCAAATGGCAACGGCAGCGATTAACAATAGCCTTGAATCAGTTGCGGGGAAAAGTATCATCATCCAACCGGATTATCACAATGGCGGTATGAACTTCACCCGCCTTACCGAGGAAGATATAAATGCCCTCAGCATGCTGCCGGTAACGCTGAATCCGCAGTTGAATGTATCCGGCTTTTACGAGAAAAAGCCGGGTGACCGCCGTTCTATTCAGATAAGCGGTACTCGCGGCAATCTGCCTAAGTATGATTCATCAATAAAAATTGCCCAAGGTAGATTTTTTTCCGATGAAGAAGCACGCGGTGGAACTGCTGTTGCGGTGTTAAATCCAAAGGCTGCCGAAGAGGTGTTGCGCACATCAAACCCTGTCGGTAAAAACATTCGCATCTTCTTTCCAAAAGGCGGGCGTGCTGACTTGAAAGTTGTCGGAATGATGGAAGCGCTGCCGGCGATGTTTGGCGGCAATCAGCCGCTGATAATTATGCCAACACCATTTTTGTGGCGCACTCACCCGGATGTGGTAAGGGGAAAGTTTGATTTTTGCGTTTTAAAAGTAAAAGGTAATCTGGATGTGAATGTCCTGCAAAAACAGGCAACAAAGATTATCGAGTCACGATATAACAAAGGCACTTTTATGATTGAATCAACCGAGTCTTTCCAGACGGTTTTACAATCAATCACTATGGTGCTGCAGGCATTTCTTGGCGCAATCGCCGGGTTCTCGCTGGTGGTTGGCGGTATTGGCATTATGAATATCATGCTGGTATCTGTCACCGAACGCACCCGCGAAATCGGACTTCGCAAAGCACTGGGAGCGACGTCGCAACAGATCCGCCAGCAGTTCATTATCGAGGCGGTAACGCTGACCACTGCAGGTGGTATAATTGGGGTGGCGTCCGCCGCGCTGATATTATGGCTTATTTCGGTATTTGTGCCGTTCTTGAATGTATTTATATTAAATCCGCTTACGATAGTGCTGGCACTCAGCGTCAGTGTATTGGTAGGCTTATTCTTTGGGGTGTGGCCGGCGGCACGGGCTGCCAAGTTGGACCCGATAGAATCTTTGCGGTATGAATAGATTTTTTTGACATGATTAACATGATTGACATGATGAAAGCATAAATAAATACTGCCCATCCTGCCTATCCATGTTAATTATAGTTATTGTAATTCGCTCAGTATTTAATTCAGTATTTAATACTGATAAGGAGAAATGAAAATGGAAAAGAAAATTTTACAGGTTGCCCTTGATTTTGTTGATTTGAATCGCGCCATGCAAATGGCCGAAGAAGCCGCCGCTGGTGGCGCTGACTGGCTGGAAGCGGGAACACCGCTGATTAAGAGCGCTGGTCTTGATGCTGTCCGCCAGTTAAAATCCAAATTCCCGAATCTCACCATCGTTGCTGATATGAAAATTATGGATGCTGGTCGCACCGAGGTGGAATATGCCGCCAAAGCTGGCGCCGGTGTTGTTACCGTGCTTGCAGCGGCGTCTGATACAACTATAGCCGAATGTGTGGAAGCCGCCCGCCAGTACGGAGTGAAGATTGCCGCTGACCTGATTAATAACCCCGACCCGGTATCCCGTGCGCAGGAATTGGTGAAGTTAGGTGTTGATTACATCGATGTTCACACCCCGATAGATATGCAAATGCAGGGAGTTTTCCCATTTGATATATTAAAACGCATCGCGGAAGTGGTAGATATTCCGATTTGCGTTGCCGGCGGGATAACCAGCGAGACCGCTGCTGACGCGGTAAATGCCGGCGGCAGTGTAATTATCGTTGGTGGTTCTATTACAAAGTCGAAAGACGCGGTACAGGCAACTAAAGATATGCGCCAGGCTATTGATAGCGGGGTGGGGATAGACAGTTCTTCTTTCCGCCGTGCCACCGCGGAAAATATCCGCGAAATATTGATGCAGGTGTCATCTGCCAACGTCAGCGATGCTATGCACCGCGGCGGTGTAGCAGTAGGGTTGAAATCGCTGGCGCGCGGCATGCGCTGCTGCGGTCCCGCCTTCACTGTGCGCACTTCCCCCGGCGACTGGGCAAAACCAGTAGAGGCTATCGACCTGGCAAACCCCGGCGATGTGCTGGTGATTGACGCCGGCGGCGTACCGCCATCACCATGGGGAGAATTAGCCACCACCACCGCCAGAAACCGTAAATTGGCTGGTGTGTTAATCGACGGTGCCGCCCGCGACACCATGGAAATCATCGAAATGAACTTCCCTGTATTTTGCAGCAGTTACTGCCCCAATGCTGGCGAACCCAAAGGCCATGGCGAAATTGGCGTGAACCTGCGGATATGCCACGGCATGGTGAACGTAGCCCCAGGCGACTGGATATTGGCAGACGACGACGGCGTAGTAGTAATCCCCTCCGCCCAGGCAGTAGAAATAACCAACCGCGCCATGGACGTCCTCGAACGTGAAAACCGTATAAGAGAAGAAATCAACCGCGGTTCCACCCTGGCGCAAGTTGTAGACCTGCTAAAATGGGAAAAGAAGTAAAAAGGTAGGGGCAGGTTCCAAACCTGCCCCTATTCTAAACCTGCCCTTGTTCCAACCTGCCCCATTTCCAAACCTGCCCCGGTTTTAACAATCGTAGGGAACGCCGTCCCCGGCGTTCCGAAAAGGTGGTTTTTATGAATAAAATTGGATTGTTGTTACTGATAATCTGTGTGATATCGAGCATCACATGGTCAGTCGATGCGCCACCGGAACCTGCAAAAGAAACGCTGCCTGCAACAAAAATCAACCCCAAAGATGGCGCGGAAATGGTACTGGTGCCTGCCGGTGAGTTTTTGATGGGAAGCAAGGATGATGATAAACCTGCTAATGATAATGAAAAACCACAGCATAAAGTCTATCTGGATTCCTATTATATCTATAAAACTGAAGTAACAGTAGCGCAGTTTCGCCAGTTTTGTCATGCCACCGGACGAAAGAGTATGCCAGAGAAACCGAAATGGGGATGGATTGATAATCACCCGATAGTAAATGTAAATTGGGATGACGCAAAGGCATATGCAGACTGGGCAGGGGTAAAATTACCAACTGAAGCTCAATGGGAGAAGGCTGCACGTAGTACTGATGGAAGAATATACCCCTGGGGTAATAAATGGGATGTTGCAAAATGTGTGAATAAACAAAATTCAAAAGGTGGTACGAAACCGGTTGGATCTATTCTGACAGGTGCAAGTCCTTATGGATGTTTAGATATGGTAGGTAATGTTTGGGAATGGTGTGCGGATTGGTATGCAGATGATTATTACAAAAAATCACCTTTGAATAATCCAACTGGTCCAGAAAAAGGTGAATCCAGAGTTATACGTGGTAGTTCATGTTTTTGTCTTGATGATCGTACTGCGCGCAATGCGTATCGCGATAACTTTTTCCCTGCAGACTGTTTCCGTGATATAGGTTTCCGTTGCGCCTCGCCAGCAAAGTAATTGTCTGAACCACGATTTTTGGGATTTTACGATTTTGGGATTTTTTATAATCCTCTAATCTTATAATCCAATAAATCGTGGTTCAGACAAAAGATGTTATATTTATCGATTGAAATCGAAAGCAATCGGTTTAACCGTAATTTTTAATTTTACATTTTTAATTTATAATTCTCTCTCTTATCTCTTCCTACTACCATCCCTTCGCCTTCGGATACATTGCTGCTCTGCCGCAGCCGCCTTCTTTGCATTTCCCCCAGGCGCAGTCGGGGCCGAGGTTGTCGAATACTACCGGAACGGTTGCCTGGGTTATGGTGCGGATTTGTTCGAACATGGCGCGGATTTCCCATTGGGCGCGGCTGCATAGGCGTTTGCAAGATATTTCGGTCAGTTGCCTTCCGTTAATCGTGACCACGATTTGCGTCTCGCAGGCATTGGGAATGATGAATCTTGCATCTTCATTTATCTTTTCGTTATTCGCTTCCGGGTTTGCGGTTCTCAAAATTCCCTGTAGTTTCTCGTATTTCTCTCCCAACTCGTCCATTAACTCGCGGTAAAATTGTAGCGCTTCCGGGTTTTCCGCTACAGATGGGGGAGTGATGTATTTGAAATCTGCTTTGTCTACATATCGCTGGCTTTGCTGGGCGTAACTGGCGATACGGTGACGTACTAACTGGTGCGAGCAGGCGCGGGAGATGCCGCTGACGCCGAAGGTGAAATGTATATGTTCAAGGATACCCCAGTGACCGCGTTTCAATACCCTATCGCGCAGCCATTCACCCATGGCGGCTTCGCTTTCCAACGGCTTGATGCCGTCAAAACCTACTTTGCTGTAACAGATGCGTGCCGCTGAATATGCGGGCAATAATGTCCCGGTCCAATGGAGTAATTGTACAGTAGTTGCTACTTCGCGGCTGTTAGTTGCTGACATGGTGTATCCTTCGCTTTTTATATGGGACAGACACCTGCCTGGCTTCGCCATTTGGTGTCAGTCCCTTAATTCGCTGATAATTTATTTCTTTGGAATATTAGAATTTCCTTTAAATACATTCGTTGTATGCTTTGGATTTTTTATATCAATTGATTTTACAGGACTTATATTTACCACCTAATAAGCCCCACCCCAACCCCTCCCCAGCGGGAGAGGGGCTATTATTTTAATC
>Ga0194053_10000463_pt1 | contig 30983 bp, 35 predicted proteins | sample SepL228m_MetaG_FD_161684 | JGI IMG/M metagenome (GOLD analysis project Ga0194053, IMG submission 161684) | Anoxic zone freshwater microbial communities from boreal shield lake in IISD Experimental Lakes Area, Ontario, Canada - Sep2016-L227-8m | ecosystem: Environmental > Aquatic > Freshwater >... | reverse complement strand
CCTGTCCAACTCCTGAAAAAGCATCGTGACATCGTCAAACTCCTCAAAAATGGTCATTCAGTGAGGCACACCACCAAAATCACCGAAAAAGGATTTTCCACAGTTCAGAGGGTGAAAGCTGTATGGCTGAAAAATCTCGATCCAAGTCCTATAGCGGCTTGAATGACTTTTGAATCAGTCACAAATTTTGTGCCGTTCTTAAGAGTGCTATGAAGCTCAAAGTGGCAACCAAAAAACGGCAACCAACAGATTTAATCGACACTCTTGGCAAGGTTGCACTCTACCAACTGAGTTACGCCCGCATAAACTCAGCAGAAGTGATAGTCGAACCCACTCCGCCTGTCAATCCAGCTTTTTGTAAATTCAAGTCACCAACAAGGATGCGATAGTTGGGGAAAGATGTCGCTTGCACCACGCCTCTAGGCTAATTCGGAGTGATGTGGAATATGACTCTGCCCTGGTGGGAATTCGTTCTGAGGGGGATTATCATCTATATTTTTCTGATTGTGATCCTGCGGGCCACAGGCAAGCGGCAGATTGGCCAGATGAGTCCGTTCGATCTGGTTCTCTTGCTAGTCCTCAGCAACGGTGTCCAGAATTCCATGAACGGTGGCGACAATTCCATTTCGGGAGGAATCATTCTTTCAATCACGTTGGTCACCACGAACTGGCTTACCGGAAGGATTACTTTTGCCAGCAAGAAGGCGGAGCGCTTTATCGAAGGGGTTCCACAAGTTCTCATGCATGATGGCAAGGTCTATGAAAAAACACTGGCTGATGCCCAATTGACCCGTCATGAGCTGATGGCGGCGATTAGAAGTGAAGGATATTCTGATCTGGCTGAGGTGCGAGCAGTCATGCTCGAAAATGACGGTTCTATCAGCGTGATTCCCAAGCATTGACTGAATCATGAGTCTCAGATCGCCCTTCCCTCATTCGATGCTAAAAACTCTCCGACGAGAATGGGTGCTGCTAGCAAGCTACGCCACCACGACTGCCTTTCTTGTGAAGGGTCATGATTGGCTCGATCACAATCCAGGGATGCTCTACGGGTCCTTTATCTTTATATGGCTCTTTGTCGTGATGCTACTGGCTTCGTTTGCAGTCGTGCGGCATGCCGATCATCTCGCAGAGCAACTACGGGAACCTTTTGGAACACTGATTCTAACTCTGGCCGTGACAAGTATCGAGGTGATGATGATTTCCGTTCTGATGCTCAATGGAAACAACCCGGCGCTGGCAAGGGATACGATGTTTGCCGTTGTCATGATCGTCCTGGGTGGGTTACTCGGCACGGCCCTGTTAACCGGAGGATTTCGTTTCAGAGAGCAGCAGTTCAACCTCAAAGGGGTGAATTCATTCATCGGACTGATTCTTCCGCTCTCGGTGCTCTCGCTGGTGATGCCAAACTTCACCGCATCAGGAGGCGACGGCATGTATTCTCCGTTTCATGCCGTCAGCATGATTTTGCTCTCACTGATCATCTACGCTGTGTTTCTGGCTGTGCAGACGAGTCGACATCGAGATTTTTTTAATGAAGCTGACTGGGAACCCCAATCCGAGAAGGAGGTTCCCCATAGCGAATCCGCATCTCTCAATGCCCTATTCCTTGTCCTTCATCTGATCCCAGTCGTGTTGCTTGCAAAGCAACTCGCGCACCTTCTTGATCATGGCGTGAAAGGAGGAGGTTTGCCGGAGGCACTTGGTGGAATGGTTGTTGCTATTCTGATACTTGCCCCCGAGGGGATGAGTGCGATCCAGTCTGCCGCACGCAATCAGGTACAGAGATCCGTGAACATCCTCCTTGGTTCAGTTCTGGCAACCATCGGACTGACGGTTCCCTCAGCACTCACGATCAGCCTAATCTACGGCAAACCTGTCCAGCTTGGACTCTCGAATTCCTCCATGACCCTTCTGGCCGTGACGCTCGCCACCTGCATGATCACTTTCGGACAAGGGCAGACAAATATCCTGCAAGGGTTCGTCCACCTACTCCTCTTCGCTGCCTATATCGTCCTGATGTTCCAGTAGGGAAAAATGATTTTGAATGGATCTTCCGTCATCCTTTTTCTTACTGAATTCTAATTTCCTATTTCTGAATCCTCTTTGTCACATTCACGGCCACCCATTCCACATTGGGAAGTATGAACTTTTTGATGCTTAGCTCGATCCAGCACAGGGAGAATTCTTTCAGCAATCTCTCGGAGATTTCATCGGCAAGTGTTTCAATCAACCTGCGTGGGCGTTCCGATACGATCTCTATGATCCGTTGACTAGCTGCAGCATAATCGACAGTGAGCGCAAGATCGTCGTCGAGTGAATCGGGTTGCAATATCGCGGCAAAACGGAGATCGAGGAGCAGGCGTTGAGATACCCGTCTCTCTTCGTCGGGAACACCCACCCGGGCCATCACCTCCAACCCGTGGATGCAGATGATTCGTTCTCCGAAGTTCATAGGATAAATCTGATCTCCCGGATCGTTTTCTCTCCGAACCGCTCCCTTAGCTTGCGGATGATCTCGTGTTTCCAGACCCGATCCAATTCATAGCGGACGCTCGACTGAATCACCCGGATATGAAGCGTACCCGAGACGAGACGATCCGGTTGTGAGTGCAGGGCAATGAAGTCTCCGACGATATCCTTCCATGCTGCGCTGATGTCCGCTTCCCTGATTCGGGTTGCTATGCCCAGCTTGGGAAGCAATTTTTCAAGCACCTCACCAACGCTCACAGCACTATCGGGGCGAACTTCATCGGAAAGCCCCCTCCATTCCTCCAGTAACCTGACTGAAACCGTTTTCTTTTTTGGAAAACGGCTGACCGACTTGACCGACGGTATGTACTCTTCCGTCAGAGTAAAAAACGGATAAGGTTCTAGCCGTCGTTACCAATCGCCTCAACAGGGCAGCCTTCCATGGCTTCCTTGCAAAGAGCCACCTCTTCAGGAGTCTCAGGTTGTTTGAAGACATAGGAGTGGCCACCATCTTCATTGCGCATGAAGTTGGCGGGTGCCGTCTCGCGACACAGGTCGCAGTCAATGCACTGGTCGTCGCAGTAGTAAGCACCTGCGGCATTCTCTGGATACTTGTTGGATACATCAGCCATAGTGGTTGGAAGATTAAAATGCCCTGTCGCGATTGCAACGGTTTTTTCACTGCTTTGCTAATTTTCACAAACCAGACAATATTTTCCCCGTGAGCAATTCACTCTCCGTAATTTTTCCGGGAAGCGCGGAAAAGAACTTTGGCGAGGTATCTCTTGAAAGCAAGGAGGCCGCCCTCCGGAGGATACTGCATCATCATGCACCGCTGCTCATCGCTTACTCTGGAGGTGTTGACAGCACGCTTTTGCTCTCCATCGCCCATCAGACTCTTGGTGATCAATGCATGGGAATCATCGCCGATTCCGCCAGTCTTCCCAGAGCCTCCCTTGAAGCGGCACTGCAAGTGGCCGGACAATTTGGCGTCGCCGTCGAGGTTGTCTCCACGGGCGAGCTTAATGACGAGCGCTATGCCGAGAATCCGCCCAACCGGTGCTATTTTTGCAAGGCTGAGCTTTTCGCCAGGATGGAAGAGGTTGCCAGAATGAAAAATTTTCCCGCCATCGCCTACGGGGAGAATGCGGATGACCCCGCGCATCTGAGGCCCGGTTCACAGGCTGCAAAGGAATATTCCGTCATCGCCCCTCTCAAGCAGGCCGGGTTGACAAAGACCGAAGTTCGGACACTCTCCCTCCGTCTTGGATTGCCTACGGCAGATGCACCCGCGCAGCCCTGCCTCAGTTCCCGCATTCCCCATGGAACACGGGTAACGCATGAAGCCCTTGGATTTGTGGAACGGGGTGAAGCGATCGTCCGACAGTTCGGTTTCAAAACCTTTCGTGTCCGCTACCTGCCGCCTGATAGTTCTGAAATCTCCCGACCTGGTGCAAAAGTTCAGGTCGCACCGGAAGAAATGCACCGACTGGATAGCCTAAGTACCACTTTGATTGCCGCCCTTTCGGCAAGTGGATTTGGAAAGATCGAAATTGATCCCGAAGGACTGAGGAGATAGGAACTCTCAAAGGGATAAAAATTCGAACCGACTCTTTTTATTTGCTTCAGGCACTCAGAAACCGTGATTCACACATCCAAAGAGCCGGACCGAAGTCGGCAGTGATGCGCTCCCGAAGGTCGCTCACACGATCCGAGCCGACCTCAGGCACGAGGATCACCACCATCGTCGAACCCGAGCCACTCATTAATACCGACTCCACCTCCGGCTGCCCCCGCAGCCAGTTCTTCATCACAGCAAGAAGAATGAATTTTTCAAAAACAGGGGCTTCAAGATCATTCACAAGCTTTATGTTCCCCATCCACTGGGTGTTGTCCCGTGATGGGTTGTGCCCTGCTGGTTGCATTGCGGCGTACCGTTGATAAGCCCATGCGGTTGACACCGAAAAAGGAGGTTTAATCAGCAAAATATCTCGATCTAGCAAGATCTCCGCAGGTTCTAGAATCTCCCCCCTCCCCCTACACCATGACGGCCCATCACCGAGAAAAAAGGGAACATCCGAACCGAGCAAGGCTGCGATCCGATGAAGTTCTTCGCAAATAAGGGGGTAATCGAAAAGTTCATTGAGGCCCAGCAAGACGGCGGCGGCATCGCTGCTTCCACCACCGAGACCTGCTCCATGGGGAATACGCTTCATGAGCGTGATCACCATTCCGTGATCCAATCCGGTCGAGTCGCGAAAGGCATTTGCCGCCTTGACGCAAAGATTATCAGAACCCGAGGGAAGATCGGGATCATTGCATGTGAAACTTATCCCATCCCCAGCCCCGTGCATGATCTCCACATCATCGTGCAAATCAATGCGGGTCATGAGTGTCTCCAGTTCATGAAATCCATCCTCCCTCTTGCCGAGAATTCGGAGAGAAAGATTGATCTTGGCGTGCGCGGCGAGTGTGATTCTGTCCATCTACCTTCATCGTGTGAAACTACCGTCCCTCCCCCAAGAAAAAATCATTATTGCCCTCGATGTTCCTGACACCGACGGTGCGCTCCGCTTGCTCGATTCCATCGCTGGAGATGGCCAATTTCCGGGCATCTGCAAGATTGGACTCGAACTTTTTACAGCCGAAGGACCTTCTGTCGTGAAGGCAGTTCAGGCTCGCGGATGTTCCGTCTTCCTCGATCTCAAGTTCCACGACATACCCAACACAGTGGCTCATGCCGTGCGTTCGGCAGTCGGACTTGGAGTCGCCATGACCACGCTCCATGCGTGCGGAGGACCAGTAATGCTCGAGGCTGCCGCCAAGGCTGCCGACGGGGCTGATCTTCTGCTGCTGGCCGTCACGGTACTGACCAGCATGGATATGCCACAACTTTCTGCGACAGGCATCTCCGTGGAACCTGAAGCCCAGGTTCTGCGCCTGGCGGGACTTGCCGCGACCACGGGCATCGGAGGCATTGTGTGCAGCCCTCGTGAGATCACGGCCGTGCGCGATGCCCATGCCGGAAGACTCCGTCTTGTCACGCCAGGGGTGCGTCCGAGTTGGGCTGCCGCCGGAGATCAGAAGCGCGTGATGACACCAACGGAAGCAATCAATGCCGGGGCCGATTGGCTGGTTATCGGCAGGCCCATCACTGCCGCACAAAACCCCAGGGAAGCATTTGATCGGGTGATAATGGAGATTCTTTAGTTTGTTGGAATCAGGAGCGATCTGGCCCGTTCGCAATCCTTGGCTATCTGCTCTGTCAGGGCAGCGAGGTTGGGATATTTTTCTTCCCCACGAAGGTACTCGATGAACTCGATGCCAAGTTCCTGGCCTGTGAGGACTTCAGAAAAATCAAAAAGGTGGACTTCCAAGGTTCGATGTGGAGTTTGGGAGTCGATTGTGGGACGAAGCCCGATGTTCGCAACGGCGTCCAGGATGGTTTCGCAGCGATGCACCCTCACCGCATAAACTCCATCGGGGGGAAGTTGCATCCCCTCGATTTCGATATTGGCCGTAGGGAAACCTATCGTGGCTCCGATTCCCGCCCCGCTAACAACCCTGCCAACCAAGAGAAAGCTTCTGCCAAGGCAGGCCGAAGCTTCTGTAAAATCCCCATTGGCAACGGCTCTCCTGATCCGCGTGCTGCTGATCGGCTTCCCTTCGACCTCCACCGGGGGAATGCTTGCCACAGCAAATCCAAGCTTTTCTCCCAGTTGTTTAAGCAGCGTGATATTCCCTGCACCCCGATGACCAAACGACCATTGCGATCCAACGCAAATTTCGTGAAGGGATGCAGGAAAACCTCGTATAAAATCCTCAGCGGAAACCGAAGAAAGCTCGGGAGTGAATTCCAGTAGCAGCACAACGGGCACCCCCATCCGTTCCAACAGTTGCATTTTTGTTCTGTTGCTTGTCAGCAATCTGGGCGCAATCTCTGGTCGCGTGACGCAGGCAGGATGACGGTCAAATGTCATCACCACAGGAATTCCATCAATGCGCTCCGCTTTATCCATTGCACAACGGATCAGTGCCTGATGACCGAGGTGAAGTCCGTCAAATGTTCCTGCCACCAACACCAGCGGTCCGGAGACACTCTTGAGATCAGCGATGGATCGCAGAATTTTCATGGATGCAAAAAACACACCAGATAAGCAGGATGGCAAAAAAGCAGAAGTCTCGATCTTGCTTATCCCTCCATCCTTGTGAATGTTTTTTCACTCCGGGTTCCGCCTTCAGGCTCCACGAAGGCGTGAGACCTGGGGCAGGGTCAGCAGTTTGCTTAGGATTTCCTCGCGGGAAGCAGTCTTGAGTTCCGAGGCAGGAAAGGCCTGATCGACATCGAGGCGGCCCGATTTGGTGCGGCGGAGGGCGCGGAGATGAGCGCCACAACCGAGGTCATTTCCAATGTCATGCGCGTAGGTACGCACATAGAATCCTTTGCTGCAGATCACGCGAAAGTCGATTTCAGGAAGCCTGGCTTCCAGTATTTGATGGGCATAAATGTGGACAAAGCGTGGTTCCCTCTCAACGGTTTTGCCTTGACGGGCAAGTTTGTAAAGGGCCACGCCATCCTTCTTGATTGCAGAAACCATGGGGGGAAGCTGATAGAAGTCCCCATCGTATTTTGCGAATGCGGACTCGAGCTGCTCCAGCGAAATCTCCGGTACCAGAAGGGATCCGACCACCTCTCCATCAGCATCCTGTGAGTCGGTAATTTCACCCAGTTTCATTGTTCCGACATACTCCTTGTCCTCACTCATGAGAAGATCCTGTATCTTGGTGCCCCGCCCAAGCGTCAGTAGCAGCAGTCCGGTGGCCAACGGGTCAAGTGTCCCGCAATGACCTATCTTCTTGGTTCCAAGCACTCTCCTGGCAATGGCCACGACATCGTGGGAAGTCATTCCCGAGGCCTTGTCAATCGGCAGGACGCCATCAATCACTGAATCAGTACGCATGAGGATAAAGGTTGTTAATGCCCGGTCTTTTTGATCGCCGCACAAATGGCACAAAGAACCCGTTCCTCGACTTCGTGCAACTGCCCTTTGATTCTGGCTCCGGAGGCCATCCTGTGACCGCCACCACCGAACAGTCCACAGAGTGCGGAAGCATCAAAGTCTGCATCCTTGGAGCGCAAGCTAAGGCGAACCTTCCCATCTGGAAGTTCCTCAAAAAAAGCCGCAGCCTTGACTCCCTCTACCGAGCGCAGGTGATCGATGATTCCTTCGTTATCTTCGGAAACGATCCCAAGACGGGCAATATCAGCCAAGGAAAGACAAAAACTTGCCACGCGGTCATCGCAGGTGAAGCGCGCATTGATCAGGGCATGACGAAGCAGTTCTAGGCGGCGACGCGGCTGACTCTCGTAGAGCAATCTGGAGATTTCAGCAACATCGACTCCATGACGGATCAAGGCCGCGGCAAGCTCGAAGGTTTCGGCTCCAGTACCCTGATATTGGAAGGAACCGGTATCGGTGGAAATCGCTGCAAAAAGATTCACCGCCATTTCCTGGGTGATGGAAATATCCTCTTCGAGGAACGCCTTGGTCAGTATTTCTCCCGTGGCCGGACGATCGGGATCAATAAGGTTAAGATCTGCATACCCCTCATTGCTCCTATGATGATCGATACAAATCCAGAGTGGGGCACTGGCAGCAGAAGCCACGGTGCCAAGCCGTTTTTTTATCGATGTATCAAGGGTCAGCACAGCGTCAAAAGATACCGTCGAATCACTGGGCTTTGTCACCAATTCCGAGCATGGCAGAAAGGTAAATTTCTCTGGCATGCCATCTTCATTCCACGCAGTGACTTCGTGCCCCTCGTTACGCAGCCATATTGCCGCGGCGATCGTGGATCCCAAGGCATCTGCATCAGGTCGCAGATGACTCGCAATCAGAATGCGGCGGCATCCCCTCAACGAATCACGAATTTCTGCAAACGAGGCATTCCTCATCGTGCTCCGGGGTGGTCTTGCTTGTGCTCATCGCCAGGTGCCTCATCGGGAGGGAGTGTCTGTTCAATTTCATCGAGAAGGTTGAGTACACGCGTTCCCCTCTCGATCGATTCATCCAACTGAAAATGCAGATGAGGCGTATACTTTAGGATGACCCTTCTGGAAAGTTCATGCTGAAGGTGCTGGCGCTTCTCATTGAGCACTTTGAGTGCCTCATCCTTCTGCCAGTTGGTGCCAATCACACTGATGAAGACATGGGCATTCTTGAGATCAGGCGTGATATCCACGGCGCGCACCGACACGAGAGGTGCTTCAAATTTGATTTCCCGTCCGATGATAACACCAAGTTCCCGCTTGATCAATTCACAGACTCGTAGCAACCGGAGTGACATAATGAGATAGATGTCCCCGGAGAGAGCCGGGGAATGTGAAAAATTGAGTTACAGTGCCTGGGCGACCTTCTCAAGCGTGTAACACTCGATGATGTCACCAACCTCGTATTCCGAAAAATCCCCGAGTCGAATACCGCACTCAAGGCCGGCACGCACTTCTTTGACATCCTCGGTGAAACGACGAAGCGTGGAAAGACCCCCGTCATACACAGCTTGACGGCGGCGAAGAACACGGGCGCGGGCGGTACGCGAGATACGGCCATCCGTTACCATGCTGCCTGCGACCACTCCCTTGGTGAGATCGAAAATCTGCTTCACCTCCGCATGGCCGATAATGGCTTCGCGAAGTTCCGGATCCAGGAGTCCTGTCATCGCATCGCGCATCTGATCGACAAGTTCGTAGATAATACTGAACAATTTGATCTGAACACCTTCCTTGCGGGTCGCGCTGTTGGCACTGTTCTCGACCTTAACACCGAAGCCTATGACGATCGCATCGGAGGCACTGGCAAGCAGGACATCACTCTCGGTGATCGGTCCAACGGCGGCATGAATCACTTTGAGATCGATCTTCTCCTGAGGGATGTCATTGAGTGTTCCTATGATCGCTTCGAGAGATCCCTGCATATCGGCCTTGATGATGATCTGAAGAATCTTTTTCTGATCGGCCTCAAGATTGGCAAAAAGATTCTCCAAGGTCGCCCTCTTCGGTGCTGCCAACTTCTCTTTGCGGAGGGCTTCCAGCCTCTCCTCGCTGAGTTGCCGAGCGGAGCGCTCATTCTCCATGACCACAAGTTCGTCGCCAGCGTTGGGAAGACCGCTCAGTCCAAGCACTTTGGCGGGCATCGCAGGGCCTGCCGATTTGAAGGGTTGCCCCTCCTCGTTGATAAGTTGCTTCACTTTGCCCCAGTAGCAACCGCAGATAAATGAATCACCCACGAATAGTGTGCCGGAATTCACGATCACGGTGGCTGTCGGACCCCGACCGGCCTCGACCTGTGCCTCAATCACGCTTGCGCGGGCGGGTTGATCAGGGTTGGCCTTCAGTTCCAGAACTTCGGCCTGAAGGGACATCATCTCAAGGAGATTCTCAATACCGGCACCAGTGTGGGCGGAGACTTCGCAAACGACGGTTTCACCACCCCAGTCTTCGGGAACGAGTCCTTTTTCCTGAAGCTGCTGCTTCACGCGATCCGTGTTTGCCGTCTTGAGGTCGCATTTGTTGATGGCGACCATAATGGTGACTTTTGCCGCCTGGGCATGACTCAATGCCTCCAGAGTCTGGGGCATCAGGCCATCATCGGCTGCCACGACAAGCACCACGATGTCAGTGACATTCGCTCCACGCGCACGCATGGCGGAAAATGCGGCATGACCCGGCGTGTCAATGAAAGTAATGGGGTTGCCCTTCCAGTCGATGCTGTAGGCTCCGATTCGTTGAGTGATGCCACCGGCCTCCCCGGAAGCAACCTTGGCGCGCCTGATCGCGTCGAGAAGAGAGGTTTTGCCATGATCAACATGCCCCATGAATGTAATGATCGGTCCGCGAAGTTTTTTCTCCTCTGGTTTTTCTTCAATCGGCTTGGGAGGTTCAACAATAACCTTCTCTTCCTTGTGAACCCCTCCTCCTGCAACACGTTTTTCGCGCTCAAAGACAAAACCATAGGTCTCGCAGAGCTTGGAGGCGATTTCCGGTTCGACGGACTGGTTGATATTGGCAAAAATCTGCATCCCCATCAGATCCTTAATAATCTTGAAGGGAGGGACTTCCAGTTGCGTTGCAAGCTCCTTGATCTGAATCGGAGGCTTGATGTGAATGACCTTGCGCGGATCAATGATCACGGGAGCCTCCGCATCAACAGCGACCTCCTCGCTCTTCTCAGCAGAGACAGGGACCCCCAGGGTCAAAGGTGTCTCATCATTCCGCTCTCCGATTCGCGGCAGAGCCTTGCCGGTCGAACTAACGCGCTTTTTTGGCGCAGGATCATCAATGAGAGAGAGCGTGGGAAGTTCCGCGGTCTTGAGCTTCTGGGGTTCGTCAGCCAGTCCATCCGATTTTCCCTTTACTTCAGCGGCTTCCTTGGAGGAAGAAGCTGAAACTTTGGCTGACCCCCTTGATCCTGAAGATCGGGCAGACGAAGATCGGACTCCGGTTTTGGAAGTGGAGTTCCTGGATCCCGGCCCGGTGTGGGATGAGGATTTGGATTGGGAGAGTTTGGTGGCCATTATGAAATTTGAATTGTGTGCGGTTTCTTTCCCACAAAGGGAAATGGACCGTTACAAGGCCTCAGAAACCTCCTGCTGGATTAGTGTCGGGTCAGTACGGTTTCCGCCTGCCTGTTTTTTTGCGGCGCTCAAGATGGCCTCTGCCTTCTCGAGACCGCAACCGATCGATCCATCAATGTCGGATGGCTGAGCCGTAAGGATCGCTGCAATATCGTTCATGCCTGCGGCGGCAAGAGTCTTGGCCTCTTCTTCGCTAATGCCAAGTGCCAAGGCGAGCTGATGGGCAGCACCACCCATCTGTTGCTCGAATGCCTGCGCAGCAGTGCGATCCTCGGCAATATCTATTTCCCAACCGGTGAGTCTGGATGTCAGGCGGGCATTCTGACCGCGTTTTCCAATGGCCAGGGCCAGGTCTTCCTTGTCCACGGCAATTCGCAGAGTGTGTGTGGCCTCATCAACCTCAATGCCGCGGATGCGGGCGGGTTTGAGAGCCTCCCGGGCAAACTCTTTAGGATCCTCATACCACCGAATGATGTCGACCTTCTCGTTGTTAAGCTCGCGGACGATATTCTTCACGCGGGCACCGCGCATGCCGACGCAGGCACCGACAGGATCAACTTTTTCATTGGAGCTATGAACGGCAACCTTGGTGCGAAAACCCGCTTCACGTGCGATGGATCGCAATTCCACGGTATGGTCTGCGATTTCACTCACCTCAATTTCAAAAAGGCGGCGGATAAAGTTGGGATGGCTTCGGGAAAGAATGATTTCAGGGCCGCGCTGACCGTTTTCAACAGCCACGACATAGGCTCGGATACGATCTCCTATGGAGTATTCCTCGGTGCTCACGCGCTCACGCGATGGCATGATTCCCTCGAATTTTCCCAGATCAAGCACGACATCACTGCGATCAAACCTCCTGACCGTACCGCTTACGATCTCACCGGCCCGATCCTTGAATTCCTCGTAGATCATCTCTTTTTCGATCTGGCGGATGCGTTGAGCAATAGCCTGACGGGCAGTCTGGGCAGCGATGCGGCCAAAATCACGGGGAGTGACCTCAATCTCAACCTCCTCACCAATCCGGACCTCTGGATTGATGAGGCGCGCCTTGGAGAGAGAGATCTCTTCCTGCGGATTGACAACTGTTTCCACCACAAGCGGTTTGGCAAAGGCACGGATCTGGCCGTTTTTGGGATTAATATCGATGCGAACCTCACGGGAACAGGCAAAGCTCTTCTTTGACGCGGCAACGAGTGACGAGGAAATCGCCTCAATGAGGATTTCACGTTTAATACCTTTTTCGCGCTCGAGGTAGTCGAGCATGGCGATAAATTCAGAGTTCATGGAAGTAGAAATTCCCGACGCACAGGTCAGGAAGTGTTCCAGGACAGTGTGTCGGGGGTTGGTGATTATGCCCACAGATAGGCAGATGGTCAACCGAAAGAACTATGAATCATAACATCTGATCGATAAGTTCGAAAAAAATGAGGCGGTCATTCCTATGTGTTGGCAAGACTAAAGACAGATGACTGTCTCTGATGAACAGATCGCTAAAGTCACCGATGCGGGTAGAAAATCAGGGAGTTCAGCTGAAATAAGGGTAGAAAGGCCATCACCTCCATCCCTGTTTACTCAAAAGTTTTGACCTATCCGCCGGGTGACTTCATGGTGCCGACTTCGTCCATTTCTGATCACAGTTCATTTCTGCAATGCCCTCATCCTTCACCTATCTCTCGACCGTGCGTCAGGATCATCACGCAGGCTACTCCTGGATCAATAAATCGGAGTGGTTTTGGGCTTTGTTATTGCTAGTCACCCTTTGGAAGGTTCTTGCGGCTTCGAAAATGGGTCTCATTTTTGATGAATGCTATTACTGGGAATGGTCGCTGCATCCCCAGGCGGGTTATTACGATCATCCCCCGCTTACAGGATGGCTCATCGCCTGCGGTCGTTCTCTCTTTGGACACAGCACATTGGCAGTGCGGTTCTGGGCTATTGTTGCAGGTGTGATGCTCGCTTTAACCGGGCGACTGCTGGCCTTTCAAATGTTCGGGCCGGAGACAGGAAATCGTGCAGGCATCTTCCTGCTTCTCGCACCGATTTTTGCTGGCAACTCGCTGCTGATGACACCCGACACCTTTCTGATGCCAGCCTGGGCTCTTGCGGTATTTTTCGCTTGGAAGGGGAGCCGTGAACGCTCGGCCTTTGCCTGGTGGTTGGCCGCCGGAGCCGCCGCGGGTCTTGGGATGCTCAGCAAATACACCATGGTACTCTACTACTGTGCCCTGGGGGTGCTCTGGGTGAGCACACCGGGACGACGGGGGCGCCTCTTTCTTGGTATCTCCGCAGCGGCCCTCGTGTCGCTACTCTTCTTCCTCCCCGTGATGTGGTGGAACAGTCAACATGACTGGATCTCATTCCAGAATCAGATGCGGCATGGATTTTACAATGAGCACGGGAGTCTTATTAAATTCCAGAACCTCACCGACTACACCGCCTTTCTCGTCATCCTTGTCTCTCCGATTCTTGGTCTTTTCTGCTTTCGCTCGGCAGCAACCCGTCTTCTGGATGAACGCTATAGGTTTCTGGCGATCTTTTACTGGACGGTGGTACTCTTCTTCGCCTTTGCCGCCGCAAAAGCCCATATTGAGGCCAACTGGCCGATGGCTGCATTTGTCACCGGACTTATTCTTGTAGCGGCTGATTGGGAACGCTATGGAAAAGCATGGCGTCATGCAGCATTGATCCTTCTGCTCGTTGCCGATGGAGGTGCTGTAATTGGGGTTGGATATCTCTGTCTTCCAAACGATTCGCCGATTGCGATTCAAAATCTTTCCTTCAACACGGAATTTCTGAAAAACTGCCTCAGTCCTATTCCGCAATCGGAACAACTTGCTGTCTCGGCGCAGAAAAATTTCGGTGAATTGCAAACCCGCCTTGAGGAGTTCCTCAGTCCTCAGACCGTGGCTCGCACCGTGGCGGAGGAATTCAAAAAGTCAGGCGCAGACTTTCTCTGTCTTTCAAGCTATCAGCTTGCGGGAGTGATCTCTTTCTACGCACCGGAACTGGAACCCGTGATGTGGCTCCCTTATCTCGGGCGCTATCGGTTTCCCTGGATCAATGATCAGGGATGGGCTGGAAAAACAGGCCTGACCGCCGAGTGGCCTCACAGTGGACCCGATTACAGCGTCCTCTTTCGCGAATACTCCCAACAGAGCCTGCTGGATCTGCCAGGCATCAATCGTCCGGTAGTTCTTCATATCGGAAAGAACTACATGCCCGAACGGGTGAATTATCGCCCCGGACATTGACGACGATGACGCGCAAGGAAAGATCAACGGTATTATCGGTGGAACTCCCGCGAATCTATCCGACTGCCCACTGTGAGCTGAAGTTCGCAAACCCTCTCGAACTTCTGGTCGCCACCATACTCTCAGCCCAGTGCACGGATGTCCGCGTCAACATGGTCACTCCGGTTCTCTTTGCCCGCTGCCGTGATTCAGCAGACTATGCATCCATCCCTCAGGCCGAACTCGAATCGATCATCCATTCCACCGGATTTTATCGTAACAAAGCCAGATCAATCCGGGCGATGGGAGCAGCTCTGATCGAAAAGCACGCAGGCGAGGTTCCTCAAAGCATGTCGGAACTTTCAGCCTTACCCGGAGTCGGGCGCAAGACTGCCAATGTTGTTCTGGGGAATGCCTTTCATCTCAATGAAGGAATCGTCGTCGATACACATGTGAGCCGAGTCTCTCGACGCTTCGGCCTCACCACCAATACCGATCCGGTGAAAATCGAAAAGGACCTAATCCGCCTCTTCCCCCGTAATCAGTGGTGTGATTTAAGCCACTGGATCATCTGGCACGGACGTCGTCGCTGTAACTCCCGCAATCCTGACTGTACGGGGTGTGAACTTCGAATGCTTTGCCCGAGTGCTGACAGACCAGACCGATTCCTCGGAAGCTAACGACGAAAAAGGCCGGGCTTTAAAAATTAGCTTCTGTAAAAATCATCCAAGGCGATCCGGATTTTTATCGCTAATTCGTAAACAGTCGGAGCTCTCAGGAGATTGCCATAATGCCGGTGAACCAGGGTGTTTACTCCTCACCTTTTGAGAGCTTTGTCAGGACGCTCAGATCCTCCAGCGTAGAGGTGTCTCCCGTCAGGGAATGTCCACCGGCGACCTGCTTGAGAAGACGGCGCATGATCTTGCCACTGCGGGTTTTGGGAAGCATTTCTGTGAATCGGATCTCGTCGGGTTTGGCAATGGGGCCGATCAATTCTCCCACATGTTTGCGGAGTTTTTCCTTGAGGTCACCACCGGGTGCATGACCTGCACGCAATGTCACAAAAGCCACGATACCCTGCCCCTTGATCTCATCAGGGCGACCGACAATGGCCGCTTCGGCAACAGCCGGATGACTGACCAAGGCGCTTTCCAATTCGGCTGTGCCAAGGCGATGTCCGGCCACATTGAGGACATCGTCGATACGGCCGACTATCCAGAAGTTACCCTGCTTGTCCCGCCGGGCTCCATCTCCTGTGAAATACACCCCCTTGATTTCGCCCCAGTATTGTTTCTTATAGCGGGTCTTGTCCCCGTAAATACCACGCAGCATGGAAGGCCATGGCTTGCGGATGACGAGTTTGCCTCCTTCTCCATGTGGAACTTCATTTCCATGATCATCAACGATGGCGGCATCGATCCCGAAGAATGGCAGCGTCGCTGTTCCGGGCTTGCAGGGCGTGGCTCCGGGAAGAGGGGTGATCATGTGCGCCCCTGTTTCAGTCTGCCACCATGTGTCCACAATGGGGCAGCGACCATGTCCTATATGATTGTAGAACCACATCCATGCCTCAGGATTGATAGGCTCACCGACTGTGCCCAGAAGACGGAGTGACGATAGATCATGCGCGTCAGGATATTCATCCCCCCATTTCATGAAGGCCCGGATGGCCGTGGGCGCGGTGTAAAAGATGGTGACGCCGTATTCAGCGATCAATTTCCAAAAGCGATCGGGTTCGGGCCAATTGGGGGCCCCTTCGTACATCAGGCAGGTTGCTCCATTCGACAAGGGGCCATAAACAAGATAGCTATGGCCGGTGATCCATCCGACATCCGCCGTGCACCAATAGACATCATCCTCACGAAGATCGAAGACATATTTGGTCGTTGTGTAGGTACCGACAAGATATCCTCCCGTGGTATGCAGAATCCCCTTTGGCTTACCCGTTGATCCGCTGGTGTAGAGGATGAAGAGTGGATGCTCGCTATCGAGAGGCTCGGGCGGGCAATCGGCGGTGACATACTCCATCTCACGGTGCCACCAGACATCCCGCCCTTCCTCAATATGAATGTCACTATGGGCACGGCGAAACACAATCACCCGTCGCACGGCATCGCTGTCCTTGAGCGCATGATCGACATTTTGCTTGAGCGTGACGAACTGACCGCGACGGTATCCTCCGTCCGCTGTCACCACCACCTTGGCCCCGCAATCAGCCAGTCGATCCTTGATACTCTCCGCGCTAAAACCACCAAAGACGACGGAATGAACCGCCCCAATGCGGGCGCAGGCGAGCATCGCTATCGATGCCTCAGGTATCAACGGCATGTAGATCAGGACACGATCACCCTTCTTCACATCATTTCGTTTGAGAACATTGGCAAATTTACAAACCTCACGATGAAGCTGATGATAGGTAAGAACCCGCTTTTCTCCGGGTTCGCCCTCCCAGATAATCGCAGCCTTATTGGCTCGAGGAGTCGCAAGGTGACGATCCAGGCAGTTCTCAGACGCATTGATCTTCCCTCCGACAAACCACTTGGCATAGGGCAGCTTCCAGTCCAGAACCTTACTCCATTTTTTCTGCCATTGAAGCTCACCTCCCTCACGGGCCCAGAATTTGTCGGGCTTCGAGATTGATTCGGCGTGAAGCTTCCTGTACTCGGCCATGCTTCCTATGCGGGCTTTTTTGGAAAAAATCGCCGCGGGCTTGAATACCCGGTTTTCAACGAGGTGGGATTCGATGTTTGTTTCGGTATTGTTTTGTGACATGGCAAGTTTGGAGGTCTGCTGATTGAACAGAAAACAGCGAAAAGTGGAAGCGTCTTTCTTGCGCTGATATGATTTTTCCTTTGAGCCTTAAGGCTTATTCAGCATAAGGCTGGAGATGATTTCTGATATCCCATGATGAAGCCCTTTTTCTCACTCATTCACGCAATCCTCTTACTCTCTCTTGGCACCTGTGTTGAGCTAAGGGCAGAACCCTCTCCTGTTTCGGCGCTTCCTCTTAAAACATTATCCGGGAAAAGGAAACTCGTCGTGGGGGTCTACATTAATCAACCGTTCGCCTATCAAAACAAGGAAGGGTATCAAGGGTTCTGCATCGATCTCTGGAAGGAGATCGCAGCCAATCTGAATCTCCAGTTTGAGTTCGTCCCCTATGCCACGGTTTCAGAGGTTCTGAATGCAGCCGGGCAAAACAAAGTTGATGTGGCGCTTGGCAACATCTCGATCACCAGCGACCGCTTGAAGATCGCTGACTTCTCACAACCTTATCTTCAGGGCGGTCTTCAGATCATGGTGGATGAAAAGCGGGCTGCCTCCTGGCAGAGACTTTGGAACGGATTGCGCGACAGCGGGCACCTCAAAATATTTGGAATCGGTATCGCCGTGATTCTGATAGGAACCCTGCTTCTGACCTTCGGTGAACGGCGCTGGAACAAGGAGTTTCACCCTGACTGGCCGAACGGAATGGCCGAGTCATTCTACCATGTGATGTCGATCGCCATGACCGGAAAGAGCACACACAAAGGATTGCCCGGTCCCTTTGGAAAAATATTGGCGGGAATCTGGCTCGCCTTTGGTGTCGGCGTGGTTGCCTATATCACCTCATCGTTCACGAGCGTGATGACGGTCAACCGGTTGCACGGAATCATTGATGGCCCTAAGGATCTGCCGGGCCATCATGTCGGGGCGATCGGAGGTACTCTCTCCCAGAAATACTGCGAAGATCAGAACTTGAACACAACTGTCTACTCGAATCTTCCCGAGGCAGTGAAAGCGCTGACCCGCCATGAAATCGACGCCATCGTCTTTGATGCCATGACACTTCAATGGTATGACAATGCACACCCAGAACTACCACTTACGGAGGTGGGTCCGACCTTTTTGAAAAAGGGATATGGCTTTGCTGTTCCCATCAAAAGCCCGCTCCGCCACGACATCAACCAGTCTCTTCTCAAGCAGCAGGAATCAGGTTTCACTGAAACTCTGCGCAAGCAGTACTTTGGTGAAATCGAATAGGGCACTTTCATCACCGTACAGCCGATTCCACAAAGTGATTTCTCCGCAGTCACGGATGCGAAGCCGCCGCCGGGACAGCAATCAGATCAGAGGAGATTTAATATGGAACTCAAGGGAGACCCTCTTTGATGACCTACTCTCTGCGATCTCAGCACTCCTGTGAGAATACCTCTCCTTGTTTGCCTTAGGTTCAAGGTTGTATCGAGCCGAATCAAAAAATGCTCTGGAACCGTTATCCGGCCTCAATTTTGAAAATCTCCAGCCGAAATCGCTCATGGTAACGGCCTCCATGATGGAGTTGGCAGCAGGCGAGACAGGCAACACGGCGTCTTGGCGCTCTCACCCGTTCATGACTTTCCCCGCAAACCGGGCATCGTAGGCGGTAACGGCGTTTCATGGTGCGACGCTGAAATGGCAGCTGGTGGGTGCGTGCTTCTCCTTCTAAACCAAGATCCCTACAAGCCTGTTTCCATTCGCTTCCATGGGGCTGTGGACGGGGTGAACGGCGTCGATCATGACGGTGCATGGCCAGCAGGTGCGCCAGTTCATGTAATAGGGTTCTTTCGACCTCCTCATCAGAAATTCCGCTCAAAGCGGGATTAAGCCAGATCTCATATCGTGAATGGATTGCTACTCCCGCGGTTGTTCTCATACGGGGGTTCCATCCCACGATAAGTCTCGGCACAAGTTCGGGCGCCAGAGTGGAAATCATCGACCTGGCCCTCTTCTCCAATCCGGAATCACGGTGCTTGGAGTGATGAGATCGAGCAGGTTGAGCGGTTCCTTGGGGCTTTACTCCTCCAAAAAGGAACCGCAGCTGCTTAAAATTCATACACGCACCTGACGGTTTAATACCCGACCCAACGCAGCCAGCGTCGCATCGACATCTCCCTCTGTCGTGTGGCGACCAAGAGAGAAGCGGACGGTGGCCCGTGCCGTTTCCTCCGTCAAACCCATCGCCACTAGCACATGGGAAGCCTGAATGGAACCCACCATGCATGCTGATCCACTCGAAGCGCCGACTCCTTCGAGATCGAGTGCCATAAGCAGCGTTTCGCCATCACATTTTGGGAAACTGACATTGAGCGTGTTGGCGACCAGCATACCACCTTTGCCGTTCCATAAAGCGGTGGAATCAATCGTTGAGATCCCCTGCCAGAGACGATCTCTTAATGAAACCTGACGCATCGATTCGCTCCCTTCTTTCACCTCTCTCCCGGCGCGTTCTGCGGCTGCAGCCATCCCTGCGATCGCCGCCACGTTCTCGGTACCGGGACGGCGTTCATTCTCGTGATATCCCCCATGCTGAATCGCCTCGATGGAGACCCCCGAGCGAAGCCAGAGCAAACCGGCTCCCAATGGGCCGTAAAATTTATGGGCTGTAAGAGAGAGAGCATCGACACCAAGCTCATTGGGAAAGCAAGGAAGTTTGCCATACGCTTGAACCGCATCAGTGTGAAACAAAATCCCGCGCTCCCGGCAGAGTGAGGCGAGTTGTCGGATTGGCTGGATGACTCCGGTCTCATTATTGGCGACCATCACGGAAACGAGCAGCGTCTCCGGCCGTAGTGATTTTTCAAATGCAGGAAGATCAATCAAACCGTCGCTGCCAACCGGAATCTCGGTCAACTCGTACCTATCCTTTTTCGCAAGCGACCGCATGGTGTGAAGCACCGCATGATGCTCGGTCACGACCGTCAGCAGATGATTCTTCGTTGCCGAACGATGCCTGTGGGCCAAACCCGCAAGCGCCAGATTACAGCTCTCCGTTCCACCCGATGTGAAGATAATTTCGTGTGGTTTGGCACCTAAGAGCGAGGCTATCCGGTCACGTGCGTGATCAATGGCCGCACGGGCTTGGCGACCGGCAGCGTGGATGCTCGAGGGATTTCCAAAAAGTTGTCCAATCCAGGGCAACATGGCCTCACGGGCCTCGTCGCAAAGCGGAGTCGTGGCGTTGTGGTCAAAATAGAGCATCTCCGGGATGTTTCCTACGGACGGTGTTACCTATGAGACATAGCCGTTGATCGTCAGCGCACCGTCAGCAAGATCACAGTTGAGCACCCTGGCATGATTCCCGCTACGCTGCTCATACTCCCTGGAAATATCTTCTCCGGCTGCGCTAGCTGTATCACGCCGTACGAGGACAACAATGGCCCCTCCAAATCCCCCACCCGTCATACGGGCCCCAAAAACACCCGGAGTGGAAATGGCGATCTCGACGAGCAGATCAAGCGCGGGGGTGCTATTCTCAAAATTGAACCGCGAACTTTGGTGCGATTCGTTCATAAGTTTCCCCACCGCGGAAACATCACCACGGGCGATCAACTCGATCGTCTGCAGGACGCGTTCATTTTCACCGATGACATGGGCGGCGCGGCGATACTCAAGATCGGACAGGGAACTTGCGGCAAGCATGGCAGAGGTGGCGTCCCGCAGGAAAGAAACTCCAAGTGATTTGGCAGCTGCAAAGCAATGCAGGCGACGTTCATTGTACTCTCCACCAACCAAGGCATGAGGAACACCAGTCTGGATCAGAAGCAGGCAGACATCATGAGGAAAGGAGACCGTCTGAACCTTGTTATCCCTGCAATCGAGAAAAATCGCGTGATCCTGTTTTCCAAAGAGACTGGAAACCTGATCTAGAATGCCGCATTGCATGCCGACAAACTCATTTTCCGCACGGCGGCAAAGCTTTGCCAACTCGATGCCAGGCAGAGCAATATGATGCAACTTCTCCAATAGCATGATCGTGGAGACTTCCATCGCAGCCGAACTGGAGAGGCCGGCTCCGGAAGGAAGGTCTGCCACAAACTCAGCATGAAACCCGCCGACATTGATACCGGCCTCACGCAATGCCGCCACCACCCCCAAGGGATAATCATACCACTCACCACTCCGCACAAATGGTGCGGCGACGGAAACTTCGTGTTGGAGCAATTCACTCCCCATGTGGGTGGAGAGACGAATCGTCCCATCATCCCTCTTCGAACCAGTGACCCGGATACCGTAGGGAAGAGAGGCGGAGAGTACAAATCCCTCATTATAATCGGTATGATTGCCAAGGATTTCTACACGACCGGGAGCAAAGCAGGTGATGGAGGACATTTTCCAAGCCTATAACATACCGAAACAAGTCTGCTAGCAGTTATACCAACGACAACAAGAAGTCCGAAGCCGAAAGCGCTGTAACCTTAAAAAATTGAAATCGGACAGCATCTATCCAGATCGTCATGGGTATCCCCATCGGATCTTTTTCACGCTTCCCTTGCGTTCAGGGAAAAGCTGCGACACGATCATTCACATTTCATGAGTGAAAACATTATTCTTCCAGACCTGCAATCCGCCATCCTCTGTGAGGATGTGAGAGCTGAAATCAGCGGCCAGCAGACACTTGTAGGAGTACTCGGCGCGATACCAACCCCATCCCTGCCGATTGGTTTTTTCAAACTCTGCCTCTGGACCCGCTGGTGCGGGGGAAGCGGCGACTTCGTCCAGAAATGTCTCATCTATGATCCCGAGGAAGACCAGGCCATTGCTCAGGCCGAGATACCCTTCACTCTTGCCGATCTCAATGCCCATGCCACCAATGTCCATTTCTTTGGGGGGGTGCAGTTCCAGAAATATGGCACCTACCATGTTGAAATTCAGCTCGATGACGAAATCCGCCTGCGAATTCCGCTTCCTGTCATTCAAGTGACCCATCCGGGAAACCACCCCCAGTCGGATCGCGGGTTCTAAAAATCAAGGGTCTCTCCATCCTCTGGAATAAGGACATCCTGGATGCTAGGCAGAAGTTCTTCCATCTGGAGTCGGAGAGTGGAACGATTCTCTGCGTAATCTTCGGAGAGATGGACAAGACAGAGTGTCTCGATGGACGCTTCCTGGAGCACTTCGGCCAATTCCTCGGCACGGAAATGAGAGAGTTCGCAGATCAGAACTGAAACCAACCTAACCCCCTTCCCAGAGGATTTGGGAAGCACCGGAACAAGATCCCGTGCCGATGCGAGATCACCGCTGAAGAACGCACAAAAATCCCCGACCACAATCTCCAGCGAATAGGAATCACAAGGACGATCCCTATCAGCTCGAGGCAGTGTACGGTAACATTGCTCGAGATGGAGGTTTCTCTTGGGTGTGAAAGACAATGTCTCTTGGATTTCCACCCTCTCACCGTTTACCCATGGGTACCAGAACAGGGTGAAACCGAGCCCCTCCTCCGTAAGGTAGAGAGCCTCGATCCATGCACGCACGGGAGCTATCATTTCTCCGGGAAGATAGATAGGAAGCGGTTTGGTGCGCTCCCTCAGCATGCACCCCTGAAGAAATGCTGGCAATCCGCCGATATGATCGACATGACCATGGGTGATAAGCACGGCATCAATATCACGCAGCAGGGAACCTCGGTTCTCCAGGAGATGAACACACGGCTCCCCTGTATCAATGAGAAGGTGAAATCCTCCGGCACGAAGGAGAGAACTCGAAAAATAGCGGTCTCCAGATGGGTAGCCTGAGCCTGTCCCCAAAAAACTGATCGTTGCAGTCGTCGTCATCCCTGCAAAATAGGGTTACTCCCTATGGTGGCGAGTGAAAATCAGTTTTGAAGAATTCGCAAAAAACCCGTTCAGTAAAAAATCGCTTTTCTTCTTTGACAGGAGCCGGATGATCTCCTAATCTCTCCAACCTTTCCCTAATTCCGAATGAGTACTTTTTCCGCAAAAGCCGCCGAGGTAAAACGCCAATGGTGGGTAATCGACGCCAAGAACCAGCACCTTGGCCATGTTGCCGTGAAGGCTGCAAACCTGCTCCGCGGCAAGCATAAGGCCATTTTCACACCCCATGTTGACACAGGTGACTTCGTCGTTGTCATCAATGCCTCCGACATCCAGATCGGCGGTAAAAAGGAGACTCAGAAGACCTATATGAGTTTCTCTGGCTTTGTCGGGGGACACAAATCCGAAACCTTCCGTCAGCGCCGTCAACGCCGCCCCGAACTTCTTATTGAACGCGCCGTCAAGGGAATGATCCCTCACAATCGTCTTGGCAGTACGATTTACGGCAAACTCAAGGTCTACAGTGGTTCCGAACATCCTCACGCTGCCCAGAATCCGCAGCCGGTGAAGCCTCTCTGAAACTGATTTCCCCATAACACAAAGATTTTCCAACATGGCCACCGCAACAAAAGCTTCAGAATCAACAGCAACAACGGGTCGCCGCAAAACGGCTGTCGCCCGTATTCAGATCGTTTCCGGAACAGGCAAGATCCGGGTTAACGGACGCAGCTTCGACGAATATTTCCCGACTGTCTCTCAGCAGAACACCGTTCTTAAACCTTTTGAGGCGGTCAACGCCATGAAGAGCTATGACATTGAGGCTAAAACCACCGGTGGCGGACTTCAGGGGCAGGCAGGGGCACTTAGCCTTGCCATTGCACGCGCACTCAATGAATTTAATCCCGAGCATCGTGCAGCCCTCAAGGTTGACGGGCTTTTGACCAGGGATCCTCGTATGCGTGAGCGCAAAAAACCAGGACGCCCCGGCGCCCGGAAGCGCTTCCAATTCTCCAAGCGTTAAAAGCTTGTTGTTACCCTTTCTGCAAAGAGCCTCCCAATTCGGGAGGCTCTTTTGCTTTTTAGGGAGACGCTGAATAAATCCCATGATGGCCGCTGTAGAGCATTTGGGTGTTTTCCTAGGAGTGAAGCGCAGAGGCAATACCCGTGCGGTCTTGCCCCAGCGAGCAACATCGGAAAACGGACAAATACTCACAGCCCCAAGGGGTTGTAGGGATAACAGGCCGGAGGCCATGTTGGCTTCGCGCTTACAGCCCGCATGGGGATGCGCGCGCGAAGCCGTCTTGCCTTGCGGCCCATGGCTTGCCCGGCCGTTGCTTCGCATCCGTTACGGCTTCCCGCAACGGCCTCAATGCGATTTATTCAGTGCTTCCTTAGAGAGTTTCACGCATCATCCCAAGCCCATCTCAGATCCCCATCGAATCCGGACAACCAGATGATATCCCCCTCACCACCCCTGGTTCAAAGATCATGGCTTGAGGCCCTGAAAGCACTCCGGGCCAACCTGCTGCCGGGCATTCTACTCCAACTCCTCATGGCCTCGATGGGTGCCGCCTATCTCTGGAATCCCGCGGCAAGGCATTTCTTTGAAGAGTTGGCCTGCCTGCGTTCTAACTGGGGACTACTATTTTCGTTTTTGGGTACTTCGTTTGCCTCTGCGATCATGCCCGAAGCATTAAGCTTTCTACTTCTGCGGAGGAAGCAAACAGGCACCTCGGGCATGGGTCTGGGAACTCGGCTGCTCTTCGGCATTCCCTTTTGGGGAGCGATCGGCATGCAAGTGGACCTTTTTTACCGTTTGCAGTATCTGATTTTTGGCCCTTCGGATTCCATTTTCATCATCATGAAAAAAGTGCTGGTGGATGCCTTCATCTATTGTCCCGTTCTGGCGGTGCCACAAGCGGTATGCATTCTCCTCTGGAAGGATCACGGCTTCACTCTTCATGGCTTTGCAAACCATACTCCGGCACGATTTTATGCATTAAAGATTTTCCCGGTTCTTATGGCAAACTGGATGGTCTGGATACCGCTGATCTGCATCATCTATGCACTCCCCTCTGCGCTTGGTGTCCCATTTTTTATCGTCGCCCAATCCTTCTGGGTTCTGGTCCTGACGACTCTCTCCAGCCCTTCACCCCAAAATTCCTGAGAACATACCTATAAAATCCCTCGAAGCACATTTAGCATGCGCTTCTGCTTACGGGAGATTGCCAAATCCCTCGGAAGCAACTTAACTCCCCCCAACACGATTCTATGGAACCCACACTTCTTCAAATCCTCCTTCTCGGTCTGGTCCAGGGTGCGGCGGAACTCCTCCCCGTCTCCAGCTCGGCTCATGTAATTGTCGCGGAAAAACTGATCGGTCTCGATCCCGCCAGTCCGGCCATGACCTTCCTGCTGGTCATGCTGCATACCGGAACGATGATTGCGGTCATTGCTTACTTCTGGAAGGCATGGTGTAAAACCTTCTTCGTGAATGCAGCCAGCTTCAAGACAACCGTGTGGCATGTCGGCGTTGCAACCATCGCAACGCTGGTTGTTTTTGGCATCCTGAAGGTGCTCATCGAAAAGGTTCTCATGCATGGCACTTCGCACGATGAAATTGAGGATCTCTTTGGCCATCTACCCCTTATCGGAACGGCCCTGCTCGTTGTCGGACTGTTGATCCTGATCACCGGCCTGATCCGCAAGAACGACGGGACACGCCCGCTTGATCTGACCTCTTCGTTCTGGATCGGCGTGTCTCAGGGTATCTGCCTTCCATTCCGTGGTCTCTCACGCTCGGGTACAACGATCTCAACCGGCGTGCTTCTCGGTATCACCCGTCAGAGGGTTGAGGAGTTTAGTTTTGCCCTTGCCGTCGTCATCACTCCACCAGCGATCGCCAAGGAACTGATGCGGGTATTGAAACATGCGGATTCTGTTTCTTCCACTCCGATCACCCATGTTCAACTGCTGCATCTTCTCGGTCCTGGTCTCTTTGGCATGGTCGGCTCTTTCATCGCCGGAATTCTGGCCCTGAAGCTTCTCTCAAATTGGCTTGAAAAGGGTCACTGGGCATGGTTTGGCTACTATTGCATCGCCTTCTCAGGATTTGTTTTCTTTCTTGCTTCGAGGGGATACTAGAAATTGAATCAACCTCTATGAAGAAGCTCTCCTCCCTACTTCTACTCGTACTTGCCATTTCAGGGTGCAATTCCCTTCAGAAAAAGGAACAACTGCTCAGCGTGGCAGGATTCCGATCAGTGACTCCCTCCACCCCGGCACAGACTGCCCGATTGAAGTCACTCCCCCAAGGGCACCTCACGCCTGTCTCTAAAAATGGAAAAACGCTTTTCGTGCTGGCCGATGCAAAACAGAACCGGTTGTTTGTGGGAAATCAGGCTCAGTATCAGGCCTACAAGCAGCTACGACTCAGCAATCAACTCTCCAGAGATCAACGCGCCACTGCGGATCTCAATGCGGATGCCACTGCGGAATGGGAAGCATGGGGTGGTCTGGACACCCCCTTCCCCTCACCCGATCCCAACTATTAATTACCCCTCCAATGCCATGAAATTAAACCAACTGCACAAACTCGTTATTTGCTCCTCTCTCCTTGTCCTTACCGCCTGTTCCAATGTCGGGGAAAAACGAACCCTTCTGGCCGCAGCGGGATTCCAGACCGTTCCAGCCACCACTCCGGCCCAGGTAGCCCGGCTTCAATCAATCAAATCATCCAAAGTTGTGCCCATGACGGGCAAGAAAGGGACTGTGTATGTCTTCGCTGACAAGGCCAAGAATACACTGATTGTCGGTAGTCCCGCCCAGTATCAGCAATATCGCTCCCTCAAACTCAAACATCAACAGGTGGAGGAGAAACTACTCGACGCACAGGTGAACATGGATAACGCAGACTATAATGCCTGGGGTGACGGTGCCAACTGGGGATGGGGCGTCGCCTCCGATCCCCTCTAATAAAGGCTAAGCCCCTAACGCCTGATCAGGCTCTGCGTTCCTGCGTTATTGATCACAAGATCCAGGATCCGATAACCCGGAAGGGGTTTGGTGCTAAGGCAGTCGAGATTCCCATCCCTGCCAATCACAGCAATCGCGAATCCCTTTTGAACATCGTATGCGGCGGCGGTTGATGAAGGATCGTTTACGAGAGTGAACGGGATGTTGGAAGGGATTCTTCCCCCTTCCTCAGTAAAGGCGGCAAACGCGATGAGTCCCTGGGATGCAAGTCGCTCGTAGCGGCCTTTCAGCTCTTTCATCTGTTTGCGGAAAGCCCCGTCTTTGGGCGATGGAGCTATCACCAAAATCACAGGCTTGCCACGATAGGATTCAAGAGTGAGCTTTTTACCGGCATCGGCACCTCCGGTGAAACCGGGTGCCTTGTTGGCCAGTATTGAAGCCGTTTCTGATGCCGTGGCGGCGATCAAGGGAATGCCTCCGACCATGAATAAGGAGAAGATTCCAAGACAAAGTAGGCGATGGTGTATCATGATGAAATTCACAGCTGGAACCGGCCCCCCTAGACCTTCATGAGTTCCGCATCCTTATGGGCGACATGCTTGTCGATGTCAGCCACATTTTTATCGGTGAGCTTCTGAATCTCCTTCTCGGTACGATCCAGGTCATCCTCTGTGATTTTTCCTTCTTTCTGGAGCTTCTTACTCCCATCCATCGCCTCACGACGGCAGGCACGAATGCGGACTCGTGCTTCTTCGGCCAGTTTGTTGACCGTGCGCACCAGATCCTTGCGTCGTTCCTCAGAGAGTTCGGGGATGCGAAGTCTGATCAACTTACCATCGACGGCGGGAGTAATACCCACATTGCTCTCCAGAATGGCCTTCTGTATGTCCTGAACGGTTCCGGCATCAAAAGGCTGGATCACCAGCAAACGGGGCTCGGGAGATGTGATGAGCGCGAGTTGCTTGAGCTTCATACTACTTCCATAGGTGGTGACATCCATGTTCTCAACAAGGGCGGGCGATGCCTTGCCGGTGCGGATAGCTGCAAATTCATGCATCATGAATTCCACGGCTTTCTCCATGTCGGCTTCTGCTTCAAATAGGATTTCTTCGGCGCTCATAGGTATTTTATTATTTGGCGGGGGTATCATCGGTAACAAGAGTACCGACTTTTTCTCCACGCACTGCACGGAGGATATTCTCAGGATTGGACATGTCAAAAACGATGATCGGCATTGCATTGTCCATGCAGAGGGAGAAAGCGGTGGAATCCATCACATTGAGACGCTTGGTGAGAGCCTCGGTATAGGTGATGGACTCATAGCGCACAGCATCGGGATTACTCTTGGGATCACTATCGTAAATTCCATCGACCTTGGTTGCCTTGAGGATGATCTGGGCTCCTATTTCATTAGCCCGCAGGGCGGCGGTAGTGTCGGTGGAAAAGAATGGATTGCCGGTACCCGCGACGAAAATGACGATGTGTCCATGTTCCAGATGGCTAATTGCTTTGCGCACAATGAACGGTTCGGCGACATTGTTCATCTGGATCGCCGTTTGAACCCGCGTGGTATGTCCGAGGTTTTCCAAGGCGCTCATGAGTGCCATGCCATTGATCACCGTGGCAAGCATTCCCATGTAGTCAGCCGTGGCCCTGTTCATGCCACGATGGCTGGCAGCTAGACCTCTCCAGATATTGCCACCACCCACCACCACGGCCACCTGAACTCCCATTTTTTGGACTTCAGCAATCGCCGCGGCCATACGCTGTACGATCTGAGGGGAGACACTGTCCGTACTGCCGGCCTCCTTGAGGGCTTCCCCACTGATTTTGAGAACAATGCGGCGGTATTTGGGCGGGGATATTGTATCGACCATAGATGATGATGAAACCGCAGGAATGCTTTCGCGCAAAGGCAAATTACACGAAACCCAAGGTTAACGGATTTTTTCTTATCCGGCGATGCTCAATGCAGCACCTCTGGCATAGGCGCTGGAATGCATTCGTCCCCTCCCTTCGGGCTGAATTTCGCCGAGCAGCATCCCCTCTTCTCCGCAGGCAACTAGGATGCCCCGCGAATCCGAGCGGAGAATCGTTCCCGGCTTTCCACTGGCTTGGCGGGCTACAATGGACGAATGAATCTTGATCGTGATCGTACCTCCCATTGCCAGAGGAAGCATTGCCACTGCTGCCGGCCGCGGTTGAAGCGAGCGGATCTTGCATTCCAGCTCGCGGGCCGATCGATTCCAGTCAAGCAGGCAATCCTCTCTGGTAATTTTTCCAGTTACGGTTGCAAGCCGATCATCCTGCGGTATGCGCGGTGCCTTACCCTGTGAGAGCAGAACAAGCGATTCGTCCAATGCAAGCGGAGCCAACTTGGCAAGCTTTTCAGAGAGGGAGCCAGCCGTTTCTCTCCGGCGCAGTGAACATCTCTTCTCCAAGAGGACATCCCCGGTATCTAACCCTTCGGCCATATACATGATGGTGATGCCACTCACCTTGTCCCCGGAAGCAATGGTGGCCTGGATCGGTGCCGCACCACGATGTCTGGGTAGAAGCGACGCATGAATATTCAGGCAAGCCAGCGAGGGTGACTCCAAGAGTTCGCGGGGCAGGATGCGTCCATAAGCCATTGTAACCATCACTTCGGGACGAAGTTTCCCGATCCATTCAGCAACCCCGGGAAGTCGCGGGGATTCGGGCTGAAGCAGCGGAACATCAGGATCCAGATGGAGGAGAGCCTCCTTGATGGCGGGAGATTTTAGCTCCCGATGTCGTCCGGCGGGACGATCCGGTTGGGTCAAAACCCCGATCAGAGTGTGATTTTCCGCAAGAAATCGAAGCGAGGGAACGCCGATATCCCCTGTGCCAACAAAGAGGATACGCATTGGTCAGATCCCCAGACGGGAGCGCCGCATACCACCCCTGCGCTGCTCTACGGCAGCGCGGGACATCATCAACTCTCCGACACTCACTTCCCGCTGACCCACCGAGGAAGAACATCCTGTGCAGAGATAATCATAGATTTCCTTGTCCGGCAGAACCAGGAGCAACGATTCGCGCACCGGCATCGCTTTGGCACACTTCTGACAATAGAGCGATGAGGCGCGGAAACTCTCAAACTGGCTCATGGAAACTATTAGGAGTGCACAGGGGCGCCACTCTCTTCCAAAAGGCCCTTGATGATTTCATGAATGACTTCCAAGGGAGTCATGGATGCATCAATATCGTGCCTCCTCACCCCCGAGTAATGCAGGAGCATTGGTTTGGACTCCGCATCATAGGTTGCCAATCTACTGCGGATAACCTCTTCATTGGCATCGTCAAGGCGGTTGTCGCGAAGGGCGCGTTTTTTTAGGCGGGCCACAAGCTTGTCGCGGTCGGGGCATGAGAGATGAAAAATCCGTTTTACTTCAATCAGCTCCTCCATCAGGACAGCTTGGGCAACATTGCGGGGAATGCCATCCAGAATCAGATAATCACGCTCGGGCTTGAATTTTCCCGATTCAACCGTCTTACGGATCGATTCATGCCAGAGCCTCACCGTCATTTCATCGGGAACGAGAAGCCCTTTGCTGGAATATTCCAAAAAAGCTGATCCCAATTCAGTGGCTGTGTCCAAGGAACGAAAAACATCGCCGCAAGCGCAGTGATAAAATCCCGGCAGCTTACCGAGCGTTTTGCCCTGTGTTCCCTTGCCGCTTCCGGGTGCTCCAAAAATCAAGATAGTGCGATAGCGTGACATTGCGAAAAACCCTGATATTACTGCCATTTGAATGAAATTGGAAAGCTCCGAATAAATCACTTCCTTTCATCAGCACTCAGTTGACATTCTCAACAAGGATAAGGAACTATCACCTCCTTCCCAACTTACCCTCCTCCACCGGACAATGCCAGCCAACGACGACTATGTGATCGAGATCCTCAAGGATGTCGGTCTCCTGACCCAGACACAGGTTGAGGATGTGATGACAAGGACCGGCGGGGTCAACATGGTCGACACCCTTATCCGTGAAGGGATCGTCAGCAGTGAAAACATATCGCGCACCCTTGCCTCACAGAACGGGATGGATTTTGTGGATCTCTCGAAGAT
>Ga0194053_10000461_pt1 | contig 31024 bp, 22 predicted proteins | sample SepL228m_MetaG_FD_161684 | JGI IMG/M metagenome (GOLD analysis project Ga0194053, IMG submission 161684) | Anoxic zone freshwater microbial communities from boreal shield lake in IISD Experimental Lakes Area, Ontario, Canada - Sep2016-L227-8m | ecosystem: Environmental > Aquatic > Freshwater >... | reverse complement strand
CCCCAACCCCTTCCCCGAAGGAGAAGGGGCTTATATATGATAGAAATATGATTTAAATGATAGCCCCTCTCCCATTGGGGAGGGGTTGGGGAGGGGCTTTTATAGTGGTATTTCTTAATCATGTCTAAAAAATATGGAGCAAAATATGGCTGATATATTACTCAACGAAGTCAATCCCGACCTGGTGCCAAAACGCCGCCTGCCAAATGGCGACGAAATGCCGGCTATCGGACTGGGCACTTTCGGCAACGACTCGGTGGATGCACAAACTATTGCTGATGCGGTATACGATGCGGCGATGTCGGGTTATCGGCATTTTGACTGCGCTGCGGTGTATGGCAATGAAAAAGAGATTGGCTGCGCATTGCAAAAAGTGATGGCTGCTGGAATAAAAAGAGAAGATTTATGGATTACCAGCAAGTTGTGGAATGACAAACATAAAGACAGCGACGTGGTTCCAGCATTCCGCCAGTCGCTGGATGACCTGCAATTGGACTATCTCGATTTATACCTTATTCACTGGCCTTTCCCCAACTTTCACCCACCCCATTGCGACGTTACATCGCGCAGCAAAGACGCCATGCCGTATATTCATGACGACTACATGCGCATTTGGCGGCATTTGGAAAGACTGGTACGAATAGGTTTGGTAAGACATATCGGCACATCGAATATGACAATTCCAAAATTGCAATTACTGCTGCGCGACGCGGAAATCAAGCCGGCAGTGAATGAAATGGAACTTCACCCGCATTTCCAGCAACCGGAGCTTTTCAAATTTGTCACCGACAATGGCATAATTCCTATCGCCTACAGCCCGGTTGGCTCACCTGCCCGTCCGGAACGCGACCGCACCCCGGAAGATACCGTAGATATTGAAGACCCGGTAATTATAGAAATTGCCAGCAAGTATAATATCCATCCTGCCACTCTGGCGGTAAAATGGTCGCAGCAGCGCGGCAGCGTGCCAATTCCTTTCTCGGTAAAACGTCGCAATTACCTTGCAAACCTGCAATCAGTGATAAGTGAACCGCTGACCGCCGAAGAGATGTCACGCATTGCCGCCATCGACAAAAATTGCCGTCTGATAAAAGGCCAGGTATTCTTATGGAAAGACGGGCAGGAGTGGATTGATTTGTGGGATTTGAATGGCGAAATAACTAAGTAATCTTGTAATGAAAAAAAATAAAAAGGGGAAACATAAAATGCAGAATAAAATGACCGGTGTGGTGTTGCCGGGTAACAGCACTGTTGAATTTAGAGAATATGATGTGCCGGTGCCGGGGCATGGCCAGGTGCTTATTAAAATGAAGGCATCGTCTATTTGCGGCAGCGATATTCGCGCTATTTACCGCGAGCACCTGGGCAAAGGGCCGGAAGGCTACCAGGGAGTTATCTCCGGGCATGAACCTTGCGGACAAATCGTCCAGGTCGGTCCTGGCTGTAAATCATTCAAAACCGGCGACCGCGTGGTGGTTTACCACATCAGCGGTTGCGGAGTGTGTGATGAATGTAGGCACGGGTACATGATTAGCTGCCGCAGCACCCATCGCGCCGCTTATGGCTGGCAGCGCGATGGCGGACATGCCGATTACATGCTGGCAGAAGAAAACACCTGTATCGCTTTGCCAGACACACTAACCTATGTAGATGGCGCATTATGCGCGTGCGGATTTGGCACTGCCTACGAAGCGTTGCGGCGCATGCAGGTAAGCGGTCAGGATAAAATGCTAATCACCGGACTTGGCCCGGTAGGCTTGGCGGCGGCAATGCTGGGACGCGCGTTAGGTGCCACCCAGATAGTCGGCACCGACCTGTCGGACAAACGCATGGCTATCGCCACCGACCTTGGTCTGGTCGATAATGTGGTAAAGGCAGACGAGAACGCGCTGGACAATATAATGCGCGTCACCAATAACAAAGGATGCGAAGTTGCCATCGATTGCAGCGGTGCCTCTTCCGCGCGTTTGCTGGCGTTGCAAGGCACTCGCGATTGGGGCAGATGCGCCTTCGTCGGCGAAGGTGGCAGCGTAACTTTTGAAGTATCAAAATACCTGATTCACAAACAAATCACCCTTTTCGGTTCCTGGGTAACATCACTGAAGCACCTGGAAGAACTGGTAGAACGCGTCGACCGCTGGGGAATCCACCCCGACCGCACATCCGACGTGCGTCTGCCATTAGCCAGCGCGTCAGAAGCCTACGAAATAGCCGCCGAGGGACAGACAGGCAAGGTCTGTATTGTGATGGAATGACGGTTAATTGACAATTTATGGCAGTTTTGGGACTGATACAGAGTGGCGAAGAAAGGAATGTGTCTGTCCCAAACTGATGCCAAATGACGAAGTCAGGTAGGGGAGATGTATAGCATTCTACATATCCAATAAAACAGGTTATGTATTTTCACAATTCTTATAAAACTCATTTAAAGATGTGTATGATAGGAAATTATTTTATAAAATTTTAATTTACAGTTCATCCACCACCCACCATCTGGAAGCCAACGCTCCGTGTAAAACTATATTAAATTTCTTCTTTAAAAATTTTAAATTCCAGAATTCAAGTGAATTTGCTAAAGAAATTTTTTAATAGTTCGATAAGTAGATAGTGGGTTGAAATAGTTCAACCAATCTACCGCCCTGCGGGGCAAGTGGGACCAATCAAAGTATAAATGAAAGGTCCTCAAGGAGGAAAATCCCATGTCATTGCGAATCAATCAGAACATCAGCGCCATGAGCGCTCATCGGTACCTGACATCTAACGATGCCAGTATGTCCAAGCAGATTGAGAAGTTATCTTCCGGTCTGCGCATCAACAGTGCGGCTGACGATGCTGCCGGTTTGGTCATCAGTGAAAATCTGCGAACCCAGATTTCCGGCCTTTCCCAGGCATCTCAAAACACTCAAGATGGCATTAACATGATCAAGACTACCGAAGCAGCTTTGAATGAAATCGAAGTCCAGCTTCGTAATATCCGCGACTTGACAGTGAATGCGGCCAATACTAATGGCAATACCCAGATGCTGGTAGCCGATCAGGCTCAGATTACCCAAGGCCTGGCATCGATTAATCGCATTGCTGACCAGACTGAATTCGCCGGTATTAAGCTACTCGGTTCAAATAATATAAGCGGGAAACAGTTCCAGGTCGGCGCGAACGCTCAACAAGTCGCACAGTTTTCATTAACTGGCGTAACTTACGACAATGTGGCATTAACTGCCGATATGCATGCTTCAGCACTCGGTTTAACCAGTGCGAAAAATGCAACCGCTACCGCATCCAAAGCCTTTACCGGCATTGGTGCTACAGATGCCGTCACAAAAGAATCATTCACAGTAGTTTGGACTACAACAGGCGGGACAGTTAAGACTGCCAATGTTGCCTTAAACAACGCAACCGGCGATACACTTGCCCATGCCGTTACAGCCATCAACACAGCATTAAACGATGTTGGTAATATCGAAGCTATTGCAACTGATTCTACTGGTGACAGCACCGCAGTAACCAAGAATTATCTGACCATCCGTCAGAAAGCAGCCGGCGACCAGGATGCGAAAGCAAGTGTTGTAGTATTGACCGATAAATCAAGTACCGATTCGACAACTGGTTTTACCAGTAGTCCAGTAACATCAAATGGCCGCAATGCATCACAATCAATCGATGTGTCTGCTGCAGGTGCGAACTATGATAATATCTTGAATCAGGTTGATACAGCCATGAAAATGGTTAACGGATTGCGCGTGAATCTGGGTGCATTCCAGAAAAATAATATGGAAAGCAACCTGGCCAGCTTGTCAGTAGCTAAAGAAAATCTATCCGCTTCCGAGAGCGCGATACGCGATACTGACATGGCATCTGAAATGGTTTCCTTTACCAAGAGCCAGATTCTGATGCAGGCATCACAAGCGATGTTAACCCAGGCAAACCAGGCACCACAAGGCATCCTCCAGATGCTCAAGTAGTACCTGCAAGAATTGCCCCCGCTACGCAGTGGGGGCTTTTTTGTTTGGTGAAAGGCTTGGGCAAATGGCAAATTGTAAATTGCAATTTACCAGCCTATCTCGATCAGCGTTGCCCCATCCGGGGTTACGAAATTGGGGGTGGTTGGGATTATGTCAGTGTGGCCATTGGTGAAATGATAGCGGATTACCCGCGGGATATGCGGCAATATTACAGTCGTACCCGGAGTGTCAACAGTCAGCAGCGAGGTGTCGGGTTCGGTAATATATTCCCAGGTGCCGTTTTTCAACGCGATATCAAGAATGGTATTGCCGGCAATTTCCACATGGGTAGTACCCATCATACCATCGGTCGTTATGGGGGCAGTGCCAAATGCATTCAACCGATATGGCCGGTTTTTTCCGGTCACTTTCGATACTGACACACCGGAATTAACCGCGCGGGTACTCATGGCAATGCGCAAAGATTTGCTGGATTGTATTTTCTCTTTATCAAGAGATTCCACCGACAGGGTTCCTATCGGGGTATCTGTTCTCAGTATTACATTTGATGTGCGCAGCGACATCCCGGATAACTGACCGGTAATTATTTGAATATTCGGCGTATCAACAAACAGTCTGCCATTATTGGTATCACGAATTATTTCACTGGTATCATTGCGGTATACGCCGCTTTCTATAGTTCGATGACTGAACGGGGCGTCATTCCATTTATGCAGCATATCCAGTGCCACTTTCATCGCCAAATCTTCACGAAGGGTGCGGAATCCGGCATTTTGACGTACATTATCGATAAATCCAAGCGAACTGCCGCCATTTACACCGATAGGAGATAATGATTTTCTCAATAATTCAGCAGTTGAAAATGCCGGCCATGCCTGGTAAGTGCTGGTAACACCCGTATCAGCACCAATACCGTTGAATACAAAACCAAACTGTCCGCTTCTGCCGGAAGATAAATTATAGCCATTCATAGCATCCGCACCGGTAGCAGAATTTTGAAATGTCAGGTCGGTGTGATTATTATTTGACATCAGCAGCAAACGATTTGAGTTCCATAATGTGCCGACAGAACGACCGGAAGTTATAAGCAAATCATAAGGATGCGGGGCGTCGGGCCAAAAATAATTATCCACCCGGGTAAAAAATGACAACTGATAAAGCGGGGTGTCATAGGAAAACCAGGTATTTAAATCCACATCAGAAAAGCCGATGCCGATGCTGTTTTTTGCTGGTGAAATCTCATTTGACATGAAAATTCGCGCCGCTGTGCCTACTTGTCCCCAACGCAGCGGATCATTATGCACATCAAAAAATGTGATTGATTTCATCTGTTCAAGCGCGCCATAGGTGAATAAAATCAGCGCGTCAATATCAAGAAACGCGCCATAAGCCGCAGCTTCTATCATACCGGTACCGCGATATGGATTTGGGTAGCAATATCCCCATTCCCGCACCACCAGCGGTTTGCCATTCACCCGCGCCTCGCTGATTACTGCCGGGAAAGAATATTGCGGCGAGGTGATAAGCGGATTATTCAGCGAAATATAACCGGGCATCACCCAATCTTTGCCGGAGTCCCACCCCGGGTGATCCCAGTAATAATTAATACCAATATAATCAAGGGTTTTTGCGGTTGCTTCCAGGTCGGGCATTATTTCCTGTGCGCCGACAGCAGTTATCGGTATTCTCACCCCCATAAGCCGCAATGCGCTTTCCATTGATTTAAAATATTCCTGCTGTATATATGACAGAAACATCACGCCATCGCTTTGCCGTACCGGCATCAGCAGCGGATTGTTTAATGGGGTCAGCGAGGTGTTAATATCCATTTTCGGCAAAGCGATATTCATTGAAACAAGCGACTCGCCAGCCAGCAATGCGGAAACGCCGTTTTTATCTACCCAACTATTTTGCAGCATGATATCTGTGCGGTATTTTTCTTTCAGCCAGTTATTCCACATATTTTTCAGCGCAGTGGAATATGGCTCTTTCAAATTAGATATATCATTGCGGCGAATAAACAAGCCATTTTCGTCATATATCTCCAGCATTGCCACCGCCGGGTCATTTGCATACGATAATTCTGTGTAGGGATTTTTATGGTCTACTAAAAACATGCGCGCGTATTGCTGCTGAAGGTTGATCAGTGTGGTATCGAACACTGCGTATGGCTTGGCTCCGCGTCCCAGTTCTTCACCTTTAACAACACCTTCGGCAGCGCGAAATGTCCGATAATCGTTTAAATCCAGGCAAACATATATTCCGCGCGCCTTCAGGGTGGCAATCCAATAATCTATCAAATCTATTCGTTCGGCATTAAATTGTGCGGTTCCATCGGTAGATAATATGCCGCCTACAGTATCGTCGATATGGTGGATTCGCACCAAATTTATGCCGGTTCGAGCAAAAAGGTCGGCTAATTTCACTATCTGGTCTTTTGCGATAAATACGCTTTCTTTTGCCAGATTTACACCAAAGAATCGTACTCGCCTGCCATCGGTAAAGACAAAATGACCGCCGCGAGTAGTGACAAAACCATGTTTTCCCGCCGGGGTTTCTAATAACGACGACCTGTTCAGCAATGACGAATCGGGAAAAGATGATTTACCAAAAGCAGGTATTGGCATACGACCGGTAATCTCCTGGGTGACAGGACCGGCGGAAACTAATATATGGATAAATACAAATAGCAATAAGCAATAACGCGGCATGGGTATATTAATATATGACAAAAAGTGAGTATCACCTGCTTTTTGTATGCAATCCGCTATTATTCTGCTATAAAAATAAAGATTTATGGCTTTTTTATAACTTTATTGTGCAGTAATGTTTTATTTTTTACTAATTGTGTGTATAATTCTCTTATGATTTTAGCATCACAGCATAGAATATCATTATCGCTGGCAGCATTTACTATCGCAGTTGTTCTGGCGGGGGTAATAACTGTACAGCCGAAAGAGTATAGTTTACTGGTGTCATTGCTTACGGCACTGGTAATAATTATCGTTGCCTGGCTGCAAGGCCCGTTATATGGCGGTCTTACTGGTATTCTGGGGATTGTACTAATCGAACCTTATAAATTAATGTATATTATGCCGCTGGTTAAACCGCCGGTTGACCCCATTATCTGGCTTTTCCTGTCAGTCTGCTATTTTTTATTAGGTATTCTCGTCGGTATCCAAGGCTCTACCTTCCGCAATTTAGAAATGACAAATGAGCGGCTAAGTTTGCTGCAGGTTTTAAACTCATCAATTAACCGGCTATTTAATTCCAGCCAGGTGAAAGCGACTGTATTGGCACATATCAGCAATTTAATGCGGCCAGACGTTATTCAGTTATTTGAACTTACCGATGATGGCGACAACTTTACTCTGATTTCTGCACGACCTTCATTGCCGGAACAAGAACAGCGCATACCAGTAATAATCAGTGCTAAAGAAGGATTGTTTAAAGATATCGTAGTAAGCGGCGATGTGGTGATGCTATCTAAATTAAACGGCAATCTTGATAAACTGCCATCAACCATGCCAAATACCATCATTAGCATGCTGGCAGTACCGCTGCGGTCATCATCGCGGGTGGGAACCATAATGCTGATAGGCAGAAACAATAAGAATTACAGCGAAAATGACCAGCAGTTAATGACTTCCGTCGGTGATGCATTAGCAGTAGCATTGGAAAACTCGTTATTGTTTGAACAGGCAAAAGAGCAGTCATTCTCTGATGATTTGACCAAGCTTGGCAATCGGCGCATGTTTAACCTGCGTTTGGAAATGGAAGTTGATCAGGCATTAGTCAGCAATTCGCCGCTTTGCCTTGCTATCATAGACCTTGACCATTTTAAAGCGGTAAATGATAAACACGGTCATTCTGCCGGTGATGCTGTATTATCGCAATTTGCCAGTCGCGCCCGCGAACAGGTGCGTACTACCGACCTGCTATGTCGAATCGGTGGAGAGGAATTTGCACTGATAACCCCTAATGCTCCGATGTATATTGCAACGGCAGTAGCAGAACGTATAAGAGCCAGCATTGAGTCATTTGACTTTACAGCGCCAGATGGCACTATCATTAAAATTACCGTCAGTATTGGTGTCGGAATATTAAAATCGCCGGTACTATCAGCACATACATTAATGGAAAGAGCAGACAGCGCATTATATGCATCAAAGTCTGCCGGCAGAAACCGCATAACAATAGATCCGCAACTGCATAATGACGATAAATGGGATTTGGAAGAATAAATTTTTCGTTTTCAAAAACTGCAACATAATTAAAGTAAAATTGAAAGGAAAATGCAATCATGTCATCAATCATTGGAATTGGTTTGGCTGCTGGCAGCGGCATCCGTATACGCCCATTAACATTAAAAGCCCCCGGATATCTGCGGTCAAAAGCAGCTATTTCATTACTGGGACGCAGATTGATGGATTGGATTATTGATTTGCTGAAAAGCCAGGGATTGGATGAATATATCATGGTGACAAAAGGCAAGGAGAACCGATACCAGATAAAAACCATCGTTGGATACGGAGAATCCAGCGGAGTAAGCATAAAATATTCTCCGGTATCATTGGATGCCGCCAACACCGGCAGCGGCGATGCCTTGCTGAGCAACCTTAACTTCTTTGACATTGATAATACCGTAGTGGTATTCGCCACTGACACTATTTTTGATATTAACCTGAAAGGTATGCTGAAGCATCACGAAGAGACCGGTGCTGTCGCGACTATCGCCGCCGCGTTATTCACCCCCGAAGAGATTGCTGGAAGATACGGAATGATGACGGTGGATGATACCGGAAGAGTTACTGGATTTATCGAAAAACCACCTTTGGCTGAAATTCACCGGGTATATGGAACAGATATTAAAGATAAATTGCCCACTAACGCCGGTTTTTATATATTTAATGGCCGTATATTGCGCGAACTAATTAACCATGTTGAAATAGCGGAAAAACGCAAAAAACAGTTTGATATCGGCGGCGATTTACTGCCATGGCTGGTAACAAACGGCTACCACGTTGAAACTTTCGCCATCAGCCGTATGGGCGACCTTGGCAATATACCCAGCTATCTCGAAACCATGCTGGATGTATTGCACGGCCGGTTTTATTCGGTCAACCCCTGTCTTAACAACCAATATGAAGAATGTGAAGGGATGCTGATAGACCCGATTAGTATGAACTTGACTGACCCGATAAGCCGCATGACCCTGAAAGAAAAGATAGAGCGCGGAGTTGTTACCATTAAAGCACCTATAAGAATCGGCAAATATGTACGAATTTACCCGGGTGCAATCCTCAGTGAATGCAATATCGACGATGATGTCGAGATATTCGAACACGTCACCATCCGCCGTTCCACTATCGGTGCAGGCAGCCAGATAAAAGCCGGCGCGGTAATTGAAGACGCCTTGCTGGGATGGATGGTTGAGGTAGAATCTACCCTGGAACGCCCAGTACGCATAACCGGCGTGGTCGCCCTGGGTGATGAAGTAGTAGTGCGTGCCGGAGTGCATTTACGCGACCACATCACTATTCACCCGCGCATAAAAATACCTTATGGCATTAAAATACCACCAAATAGCGATATAGAAAACATCTCGCAACTGCACGAATTGCTGTAAAAAATTATGAAAAGCACAACAAATGACTCAACAGGAATATAGATAATATGACTGAGCGTGCTTATGGTATGTCAATGCGTTATCCTGCTACCCGTTGGCAGGATGCTCTGCCTTGCGGTAATGGAACGGTAGGAGCATTAGTTTATGGGAATATTCGCAATGAGCTTATCCTGCTGAACCATGAGAATCTCTGGATTCGAACACCTAAACCGACACTGCCGGATACTGCGCGATACTTGCCGGATTTGCGCGCTTTGATTGATGCAGGACGTTACTTGGAGGCATCTGTTTTTCTCCAAAAGAAATGGGATGAAGTTGGATATCCTGGAACAAAGATTGATCCATATCATCCTGCTTTTGATATTGCAATTGATACTGAAACCGATGGCGCATTTACACACTATCGCCGCAGTGTTGATTTCGAGACCGGTATAGTCACTGTAATGTGGCAGGAAAAAGATATCGTTTTTACCCGAGAAGTCTTCGTATCCCGCACAGATGATATTGTGGTTGTAAATGTCACTGCCAGTACCCCGGGAGCAATCAACTGCCGTCTACGCCTGCAACCGCATGACTTGCTGGGAGCTACAAGCATGGGAGCGGGGAATGACATTCCCGGCAAATCAGTACCAATAACCTTTGATGCTTCTGCAGATGGCGATACCATGATAATAATTGGTCGATATGATAACGGTAATGAATTTGGCGGTGCAGCAGTTGTTTCTCTGACTGGCGGCACCATGACATCAGATGGCAAATCTATACAAATTAGTAATGCTGATGAATTATTAATACGACTTAAAATGTTTGCCAATGAAAATAAAACAGCGATAACACGTCTTAAGAGAGAGATTTCTTCATCATATACTGATTATGTTGAATTGTTTGCACGCCATCTGTACAAGCATCGTAAATTATTTCTTCAACAGCAGATACAAATAAATTTAACGATGGATGCAGCATTACCCAACGAAGAACTGCTAATGAAAGCGTATGATGGCGAAGTTCCTGTTTCGTTAATTGAACGCATGGCGCATTATGGCCGTTACCTGCTGATTTGTAGTTCGCGTCCCGGTGGTTTGCCGGCAAATCTACAGGGATTATGGAACGGTGATTATAATCCGGCGTGGGCATCGGATTTCCATAATGATATTAATATTCAGATGAATTATGCGCAGGCACTTGCTGGTAATCTATCGGAAGTTACTTTGCCCTATTTTGATTATTACGAAAAAAGTCTGGATGATTATCGTGAAAATGCCCGCAAAGTTTATGGTTGTCGTGGTATACTCGCAGCTATCTGCCAAAGTACTCATGGGATGATGTATGGTGATATCTGGTTCAGTTGGACAGCCGGTGCTGGTTGGCTGGCTCAACTATTTTATGATTATTGGCTTTATACCGGTGATCGCACCTTCCTTGCTAATCGTGTCGTGCCGTTATTACTGGAAATTGCAGAATTTTACAAAGATTTTCTATTTGAAGATGCTGATGGAAGTTTGTGTTTCTCACCGTCATTGTCACCGGAAAATTTCCCCGACATCCCAAATACTGCTATTGCAACAATTAATGCAACTATGGATGTGGCAGTAGCAAAAGAGGTATTGACCAACCTTTGTGCTGCTTGCACAGAGTTGGATATACATAGCGATGATATTTCCCGCTGGCAGTCAATGCTGGCAAAAATGCCTGCTTACCAAATTAATGCCGACGGTGCTTTCAAAGAATGGCTTCATCCGGATTTGACAGACCAGTACCACCATCGTCACATGTCGCATCTTTACCCGGTATGGCCCGGATTGGAACTCATTGAAGAAGACAATCCTGTATTATTCTCTGCTGTTCGAATAGCAGTTGAAAAACGGCTGCAGGTTGGACTAACCGACCAAACAGGATGGTCACTGGCACAAATGGCCAATATTTACGCACGACTTGGTGAAGGCAATAAGGCTTTGGCATGTTTGGAGCTTATCACCCGCGCCTGCACCGGACCAAATCTATTTACTTATCATAATGACTGGCGCAGCCAGGGAATCACCATGTTTTGGGGTCATGGCAGTCAACCGCCTTTCCAGATTGATGCTAATTTTGGTATCACTGCTGCTGTGCAGGAAATGCTGCTTTATTCCCGTCCGGGAATGTTAAAATTGCTTCCTGCGCTTCCTGAAAAGTGGATAGATGGGCAGGTATCAGGTATGCAGGCACGTGATGGAATTACTATAGATATCGCATGGAATCAGCAATCTCGCAGTATGACAGCAAGATTATTCACAGATTCGACCCGAGAAATTACGATAAAACTGCCCTGGGCTGGTAAAATATTTTCAAATACGACGATAGAACAATCTGAGTTTGGAGCTAATTATTGTAAAATTATCCTTAATGCGGGTGAAAATGTCACACTCTCGTTGTAGCTATTACCTATTCAGGTGTAATGGAACATTATTCATTATACTGAATTCTAACTGATATCCTTATTTGGTTGGGTGGTAATTATGCACCTAACAAATAGGGACAAGACACCAGCACGGCCTTATAACTTGATGTCAGTCCTGGTTATACGCCTTTTTCGTATATTCACAATTTATTTTCATTTTCAAATAAATTTAATATAAAATTCACAAAATAGTGGTAGAATAGATGTAAATTAATGCAATTACCAGTATTTTTTGTACTGGGGTAAGGACATGTGCTATGACTAATGGGGAAAAACAGTGGCATTTGCATAATAAAGGCAATGATGTCGAATCAATAAAAACATCTATTTTAAGCAATTTGGAATATAGATTGGCGAAAGATAAATATGGTGCCACTACTTATGACCGTTTTTTAGCGACCGCGTATGCAGTACAGGAACGTGTATTGGAACGCTGGATTAACACCCAACAGAAATATCACCATGCTAATCCAAAGCGGGTTTATTATATATCCATGGAATTTCTACTGGGTCGTTCGTTATCAAACAGTCTTATAAATTTGGGACTTTATGATGAGTTCAAATCGGCAGTAACCGCTCTGGGAATGGATTTTAACGAGATAATTGAGTCCGAGTTTGACGCCGGACTGGGCAACGGCGGGTTGGGACGATTAGCCGCCTGTTTTCTGGACAGTATGGCAACAATGGGCATACCGGCAGTCGGTTATGGTATCCGTTATAACTATGGGTTGTTTAACCAGAAAATCATGGATGGACGCCAGATGGAAGAACCGGATAACTGGCTAAAAATGCCAAATCCGTGGGAAATAGAAAGACCGGAATTTACCTTTAAAGTTCAATTAAACGGTACTGTGAGTCGTCCGCTGCATCACGAAAATGATCCTAAAATGCCGTCGCTCTGGGATACGAAAGAGATTGTAGAAGCTGTAGCATTTGATATGCCAACTCCTGGCTTCAACAAGCAAAACGTCAACACCTTGAGATTGTGGACTGCGCAATCCGCGGCAGAATTCAATCTGGATAACTTCAACCAGGGTGATTATATGTCAGCCAGCTATAACCAGGTTATGTCGGAGAATATCTCAAAAATACTGTATCCCAATGACCATTTCTTCGTCGGCAGGGAATTGCGGTTGAAACAGGAATATTTTCTGGTTAGCGCCAGTATTCGCGATATTATTCGTCGCTTTAAATCAGACAATATGACAGCTTGGATAACATTCCCAGAGCATGTGGCAATACAGCTTAATGACACCCACCCGTCGCTGGCAATACCAGAATTAATGCGGTTATTAGTTGATGAAGAAGGATTAACCTGGGATATCGCATGGGATATAACCAAGCGGACATTCAGTTACACCAACCATACTGTGCTGCCGGAAGCGCTGGAAGAATGGCCGACAGATATGATGGAAAAACTGCTGCCGCGCCACATGGAAATAATCTACCTGATTAATTACTACTTCCTACAGGAAGTATCGCGCAAATACCCGGGTGATGTAGAAAGACTTCGCCGTATGTCGATAATATCGGAAGAAGGTGTCAAACGAGTAAGAATGGCATACCTTGCCTGCGTTGGCTGCCATAAGGTGAATGGCGTGGCGGAGTTGCATACCCGCCTTTTAAAGGAAACTGTTTTAAAAGATTTTGCCGATTTTTGGCCGGATAAATTTATCAATATCACCAATGGCGTCACTCCGCGTCGATGGATTCTAAAAGCGAATAAGTGCTTGAGCGGATTGATAAAAGAAACTATCGGCACCGGATGGATAACAGATTTATTTGAATTGCATAAACTGGAAGATTATGCCGATGACCCAGCGTTTCACGAGGTTTGGCGCATAGCGCGCCAGCATTGCAGCGCACCTTTAATAAAAAGATTGTTCAAAGATAACAACATCATTGTACCGCAGAATTCTATTCTTGATGTACAGGTTAAACGTATTCATGAATACAAACGCCAGTTGCTCTTTGCCTTATTCATCGTCGCACGATATCTGGATATTAAAGATAATCCGAACGGCAATTTTGTCCCGCGTACCTGTATTGTTGGCGGCAAGGCGGCACCGGGTTATTGGATGGCGAAAAACATCATCCTGTTCGTAAATCGTATCGCCGACATGATAAACCACGACCCGCAGGTAGAAGGTAAATTGCAAATTGCATTCATGCCAAATTACGGCGTGTCGCTGGCGGAAGATTTAATACCTGCCGCTACATTATCAGAGCAAATATCCACCGCCGGCAAAGAAGCAAGCGGAACCGGCAACATGAAACTCGCATTAAACGGAGCCGTAACCATTGGCACTATGGACGGCGCAAACATTGAAATTCTCGAAGAAGTAGGCCGTGATAACATGTTTATATTCGGCCTGAACGCAAACCAGGTGTCAGAATTAAAATCAAATGGCTACGATCCTGCAACATATATTGGTAAATCAGAAAAATTGCAGCGGGTGCTGCGATTAATTGAATGCGACTTTTTCAGCCCGGGTGATTCGAATTTATTTCGTCCGATTTACGAACATGTCACCAGGTATGACGAATATTTGATAGCTGCCGATTTTGAAAGCTATCTAAAAACCCAGGCTCAGGTAGACGAAGCATACCGCGACCAATTTAAGTGGACAAAAATGTCCATTCTGAACTGTGCCAGATGCGGCAAGTTCTCCAGCGATCGGTCAATAGCAGAATATGCAACAAAAATATGGGATGCTGAAACCCTGTTCATCGCAGAATCCGACACGGTAGGGCTAAGCGCAGACTAAACAAAGTTGCACCTGACAGAGGAAACATAATGGCGAAGATTTTTAATAGAAATTATACTCGACGTGAATTAGAAAGCTATAGCGGCGATATTATACAGTTTGGCGGCATTCGTCCTGTCGTACTGGCATCCGGTCGCGGCAACGGGGTAAGAGCATTCGAGGTTGATACCGGCGGCGGTCTGTCTTTCACAGTATTAACCGACCGCGGACTGGATATAACCCGCGCATCATATAACGGCATGTCGCTTTCCTGGCATTCCTGCAGTGGTCCGGCGCACCCATCATATTATGAATCGCAGGGTTTGGGATGGCTGCGAACATTCCCCGGCGGGTTGGTAACCACCTGCGGGTTGGAATATGCCGGTGCACCAGAAATAGATGAGGGTAAAGAGTATGGCTTGCATGGCCGTATCAGCCACCTGCCAGCGGAAGAATTGGGATATTGGAGCGTATGGCGCGGTGATGACTTGCACTTTTTCATTCGCGGCACTATTACTGAGGGTGTTATCTTTGGCTATCGATTTTGTATGACACGCACCATACATGTTATGCTGGGCAGCAATGTCATTGATATTAATGACGAAGTTATAAATACCGGCGCATCCGCGCACCCGCACATGATGCTGTATCATATTAACTTTGGACACCCGCTATTATCCGCGGATACCAGAGTTATTGTGCCAGTCAACTCGATTACCCCGCGTGATGAACATGCGGCAAGCGGATTGCAGGAAGCGCATCAATTCGACGAACCGACAGCCGATTATCGCGAGCGGTGTTTCTACCATGATATCCTTACCGACTCCACAAATGTCGCGCACGTTGTGCTGTTGAACTCCATGCTCCGCGATGGCGTGGCAGCATATATTGAATACGATAAAACAACTCTCCCCTGCTTTACCGAATGGAAACAGATGGGATTCGGTGATTATGTGGTGGGATTGGAACCGTCAAATTGCCGCGTTGAAGGCAGGTCGGTTGACCGCGCTGCCGGCAGGCTGGTTACCCTTGAACCTGGCGATTCACGGCAATACAGCTTGAAAATCGGCGTATTATCCGGTGATGCCGAAATAGATGGATATCTGGCAGGAATGCCGGGAGGATAAAAATGAAAACTAAAAATTTAAATGGCTTGACATTAGACTTTACCGGTCCATTTGAATTGGATATTGCCATGGAACGCGAATGGCTGCTGACAAATGGCATTGGCGGTTACTCATCGTCAACTTTCTGCGGCATGAATACCCGGCGATACCATGGCCTGCTGGTTGCCGCACTGAAACCGCCGGCACAGCGAACATTGTTAGTCGCAAAAATGGAAGAAAAAATCACTACCGGAGCATCAACATACTTGTTGTCAACGAATATGTATCCCGGCGTCATTCACCCGGATGGTTATAAACTGCTGCAGGATATCGAAATAACCCCTGACAGCGTTACTACGAAATTCGCTGCCGGACTTGTTCGTATGGAGAAAGAAGTCCGCATGGTGCAGGGTGAAAACAGCACCCTGATAGAATATCGCAATACCGGTCCGCAGCCATTTACTCTGATGATTACCCCGCTGGTAAATGCCCGGGATTTTCACGGGGAAACCCGCGATGGCAGCATTCCTTTTTCCATCGATGTGCCGCGTTGGGAAGGGGGGACAATTGTCCACGTCAAGCCGGGCTGGCTGCGCGATGGATTCTGGCTGCGCAGCAATATTGGCGCCTGGGATGCCGACCCGGATTGGTACAGAAATATTCGACATATATGGGAAGAAAGACGCGGATTATCAGCCACTGACAACCATTTCGCCCCCGGACATTTTATCGTCGAATTGCGTCCCGGACATTCACTAAGCATATCGTTATCAACCGAAGAAAGACGCCTGCCAGAAAAATTCAAAGCATTGCCGGAAATAGAAATAGATGAGCCGGTAGAGATTGCTTTCCTGCGCCGCACCGCCGACACTTTTCTGGTAGACAGAACAATTGACGGGCAGGGAAAACCTGGTAAAACGGTCATTGCCGGCTACCATTGGTTTGGCGATTGGGGACGCGACACCATGATTGCGCTGCCCGGGTTGTGCATCAATAGCAAGAAATACGATGTTGCCACCGATATATTGCGCACCTTTGCCGCGTCGCTGCGCCGCGGGTTATTGCCCAACTTATTCCTGGATGGCGGGGATGGCGAGGCTTACAACACTGTTGACGCTTCGCTGTGGTTTGTCAACGCTGTTTACGCGCTATATAACGCCACCCACGACAACGCTTTGCTGGAAGAACTGCGGCGGCCATTGGAAGAGATAATTTATTGTTACCGGTTCGGCACTGATTACGGCATCCGCATGGACAAAGACGCGCTGATTATCGCCGATGCCCCCGGATGGCAATTAACCTGGATGGATGCCAAGGTTGGCGACTGGGTAGTTACTCCCCGCACCGGCAAACCTGTCGAAATTAATGCGCTGTGGTACAACGCGCTATCCATCATGGAGAAATTCTCCAGTGACCTTGGATGGGGTGGCGACTATGGCAAATTAGCCGACCGCGTAAAGCGCAATTTTATAAAATTCTGGTATGAACCCGGCGAATATATGTATGATGTGCTGAGTGAAAAGCCAGATATCAGCCTGCGTCCAAACCAGATTTTTGCCGTCAGCCTGCCATATTCGCCGCTGCCATCCGCGCAGGCGTTCAGTGTAGTTAAAACGGTAGAACGATTCCTGCTGACCCCCTACGGACTGCGCACCCTCCCCCGCCACGACCCGTCATACCACGGATTATATGTAGGCGGACCACTGGAACGCGACGGCGCATATCATCAGGGTACCATCTGGGCATGGCTGATTGGTCCGTATGTTGACGCTTACCTGAAGGTACACGGATATACGAAAACAGCGAAAAAACATTGCCGCGAAATATTGAAACCGCTGATGAAACACGTATGGGATGCCGGCGTAGGCACCATATCAGAAATATTCGACGCCGAACTGCCGCATTACCCCAAAGGCACCATCAGCCAGGCCTGGAGCGTGTCAGAACTGATTCGAGCCTGGGATAGCTGTGGCGACAGTTGACAGTGGGCAGTGGACAGTTGAGAGTGGACAGTTTTTAGTTTTTAGTTTTTAGTTTTTAGTTTTAGTTTAATGCAAAGTTAAATAGGTTATTAATAGTCAGTCACCGTGTGGAAAGGGACGCAAGTCCGGCTCGATTTACGAAATATTCCTTTCCACACAGTGACTATTTACTATCAAATTCCAAAAAAAATCAGTTTCTATCTTCTCTCTTCTCCCTTCTCTCTTCTCAATGTGGTATCATATTACTGGCATTTTATTATTATTTCCGGGGGAATTATGATTACTGAGCTTACTGATGATGTGATGGCAGCGTTGACTATTCAGCAATATGGTCCGCAACCGCAGATTGACGGGGTATTTTATCATCCGCTGAAGAAACATCGCGCACTGGAAAGCGATTTCATGGAATATATGCGGTTAACCGGTGGTACCATGGATAATTTTCCGCATCAGTTTGAACCGCGTCAGATTTCCCTTGCCACTGCCGCACCGGGACGCATCAACGCATTTCACCTGCATCCAAAGGTAGAGCAAGACGAGATGTGGTGCGTGATAGCCGGTCGCATGAAGGCATGGCTGGTAGATATTCGCAAGGATTCCCCTACAGTTGGTCTTAAACGGCAATTTGTTCTGAACGGCGAGGAGCCTGGTTTTCTCTTTATCCCCACCGGAGTGGCGCACGGATTTCAGGCCGGACGCGATGGCGCAACATTGCTGTATGCCATGAACTCGCAATTCAATTTTGACGACCCTAATGAAGGACGGCTGCCATGGGATTTCTTTGGCGCTGACCTGTGGGAGGCAGACCGTGGCTGAATACAATAAAATTCTGGTTACCGGCGGAGCGGGATTCATCGGCAGCAATTTTATCCGTTATATTTTGCGCCAGCGTCCAGATACCATAATTATCAATTTTGACCTGCTCACCTATGCAGGCAATCCCGATAATATGTCAGATTTTGATAACTTGCCAAATTACCATTTCATTCAAGGCGACATCAGCGATCAGGAAGATGTTAAAAATGTTTTTGATACCTTCCGTCCAGATTTTGTAGTACATTTTGCCGCCGAATCGCACGTAGACCGCAGTATCACCGACCCATCAGCATTCATCCGCACAAACTTCGCCGGCACCGAGATGATGCTGCGAGTAGCTAAACTGCACCATATCAAAAGATTCCTCCACGTCAGCACTGACGAGGTTTACGGATCGCTGTCCATGACTGACCCGCCATTTACCGAGAATACTCCTATCGCGCCTAACTCACCATACTCCGCCAGCAAGGCGGCATCCGACCTGATAGCCCGCGCCTATTACCAAACCTATGATATGCCGGTGGTAATAACCCGATGCAGCAACAACTATGGCCCATATCAGCACCCGGAAAAGTTGATACCATTGATGATTACAAATGCCTTAAATGATGTGCCACTGCCGATATACGGCGATGGTTTGAATGTGCGTGATTGGATTTATGTTATCGACCATTGCGCGGGAATACTGGCGGCACTGGAAAGAGGTCACGACGGTGAAGTTTACAACCTGGGTGGCAACGCTGAAAAAACCAATTTGGATGTAGTGAATAACATCCTGAAAATCCTGGGCAAATCAACCGATCTGATAAACTTCATCATCGACCGTCCCGGTCACGACCGCCGTTACGCCATGAATATCACCAAGGCTAAAAACGAACTCGGTTGGACCCCACAATACACATTCACCCGCGGCCTGTCAGAAACCGTTGCCTGGTACAACTCCAACCCGGAATGGATAGAAGGCGCGTTGAAGAAGGACTAAAAAAGCCATAGAATTAAAACTCCCGGGACTGACACCAAATGGCGAAGCCAAACAGGTATCTGTCCCAATGCGATTTATATATACTATTCCTGATATATTTTTACCTTGCATTTCGGGCAAAAAACATCGACATTGCGATATAGTTGATCAGAACAATAGGGACAATTGTCTGTTATTGGCTTCACTTGTTTTCTTACTTGTTCATTATTAAGGTCGCCATTCTTATGGGTGCACAATGAATATATCATATATATTGTACCTGCTAACATAATTATTCGCAGAACCCAGGCCTCAATAGCATCTTCACCTGCCGGTATTAATAAAGTCCCTACAAAAAACAGTCCAAAAATAATAGAACCTGCCAATTTCATTCCCCATCCGGTGTCAACACGCTGACGTGGATCGTTATTACACTCTGAACATCGCCAGTATTTATAGAATCCCAGCGGAATTAACGGAATATAAAAAAAGTGAAAAAAGTAAAAAGCACGCCATTGCTCGGAAAGTATCTCTTTTTTACAATGATTGCAAAAATCTTTCCGGCAACCAACGATTTTTCTCCAAAATCGGTATTTGCCATATACTATTGCGGCTATCATATTTGCTCCTTATGTATTTTTATTTAATATTTGTTAAAATTAGTACAATTAAATCGTTTTCTCACATAATAATTTGAATGAAAATATAATAGTGTAATGGTCTTTGTATGTCAATTTATCAATTTTAACTTCCCACTTAACAACTATCCCCGGTCTTTACCTTTTAGTAAGGTAAAGACCGGGGAAGATTCTTTATTTAGAATGAAAAGGGTGGTTTATTTTTTATCTTTTTTATCTTTGTCACCTTTGTGATCTTTCTTGTCGTTCTTGTCATTCTTGTCATTCTTATCTTTTTCATTGTCACCATTATTCCCATGCTGCATGTTGCCTTTCATCTTATCATTTTCACGCTGCATATCGCCTTTTTTACCCTTGTCGTTATCATTATTTCTATGCTCATCTTTTTTTGACGAGGTATTGCCTTTCATATTATGAAAATCCGGACTTGGGGGTCTGTCGCCTTTCATGTGGCTGTCTTCACCAGGTGAAATACCATGTTTTTTAGCTAATCCCGGTGGGAATCCGCCTTTTTTAGCTAATCCCGGTGGTACTCCACCTTTCTTCTCTAATCCTGGCGGGGTATGCCTTCTCGTATGCATATAAACTTTCTTACCCTTATGCTCGATACATACACGATTGTCACTGCCAAAAGATATTGTAGCTCCGATAACGACACTTACGAAGCGTGCAGGTACATAAGTAACTCCTGCAACTACTACTGGTGCTTCATCAAGAATCACTACCTTGTTGTCGACTCTGGCTGTTTTGCTGCCAACCGTCATAGTTGTTTTTTGATAGCCAATACCAAAATCGACTTCTTTTGTCCTTGAATTGTATTGTATGCCAGCACCAAATGATTCTGACACGACGCGAAGCGGCATCATTGAATGTCCGTTAATGACAATCGCTTCCGGCTCGTTAGCCAACGCCGGCAGAATAAATCCCGCCAGCAGTACGAGCATTCCCCAGTTTTTTAACATGGTATGCCCCCCTTTTAAATATGTCCCGAAAACTTTTTCGGTGACCCTAATTAGATATAATATACCTAATTATTAATATTGTCAAATAAATTTTATATTTTAGACTTGTTCAACAGTAAATTTAGACATACCTATTAAAGGGATGGAACAGACTGTATTATAAACTATTCAGTGCTTTCTCTGCAGCTTTTTGCAGAGTTGCAATTTCAACATCAGTCAGCCATTCGGGTTTGAATGTGTTGCCTACCGGACTTTTTCCCGTCAGAAAACCACAGAAGACAAGGCCGCCAAGATATTCACCGGTACGATTTGCGTGATGTCCGTCCATTTCCAGGCAGTATTCGCTGGTTTCCTCATTTTTTCGCCAGTAATAACCCGCGTGCAGCGAATTTTTCTGGTCGGGTAATTCCGGGAATACCGGATTGGTGAAGTTATAATTGGGATCGGGAGTATATATAAACTCGGGGTCATTAGATGCTATCTGGAATGCGTCACCTACCGGAACAACCCGGATATTCAATTCAGCGGCTACTGCCTTATACGCGGCGGATAAATCTTTATACATGATATCCATACTGTCATTCACGCCGTCAAAACGCGGGTCATCTTTGCGATATGCCCAGGTTTCATGCATTATCACCTCTACCTGTGGTGCATATTTCTTCGCGTAATCACGCAAGTACCCCGCGTATGGCTGATATGTGGCGATATCGTTGCTTATCCAACTGAATTGCTGAATGGTGACAAAATCCCACTTATCCATCACCAGTGCCTCTTTCAATCCCAGGTTGCGTTCATCGGTTTGCGGGTTGTAATAAGGCATGCCTTCCGGGTCTGTAGGGTCAGCCTCATGAATCTGTGCTAATCTCCAATGCTTATCAAACGGGCATCCGCCAATATTAGCGCGGCCAATTAATATATCATCATTTGCACCCAGCATAATTTGCGGCAAATACGCTGAAATGTTATCAGCGAATGAGTTGCCAAAAGTCAACATGCGAATCATAATTTTCTCCAAAAAAGAAGTGGAATTGCTGAGTAATTATAACATTTTTTAAAATGGCAAATGGCAAATTGTAAATGACAAATTATTATTAAAAGTTTTATTTTACAGGACTTCGCTTACCACCTTATAAGCCCCACCCCAACCCCTCCCCGGAAGGAGAGGGGCTATCATTTTAATCTTAAAACTATCATATATAAGCCCCTTCTCCTTCGGGGAAGGGGTTTGGGGATGGGGCTAAGCGAGTCCTGATTTTACAAGATTAACATGATAAAATTTATCCTGCCTATCCTGCCTATCCATGTTAATTTTTATTTTATTGTCAATCGTCAATCGTCAAATTGTCAATTCCTCAAATGTGCACCTATTAACATTATTTTGAAAATTAATCTTATTTTGCAAAAATTCCTCTTGACCCTACGGATGTTTAGTAATACCATTTATTAAGAAAGTTACAGAACAGTGCTTTCTATATTGGGGGAAGGGTAATGTTGCAAGGTATTGTAACTGACATACAGAGATTTTCTGTGCACGATGGGGACGGTATTCGCACTACTGTCTTTCTGAAAGGCTGTCAGATGCATTGCTTTTGGTGTCACAACCCGGAAACCATCTCTCCACAACAAGAACTCCAGGTAAACGAAAAAGATTGCATTGGCTGTCTTGCCTGTATATCTTTTTGTCCTTACGGCGCATTATCTCAGGTAGACGGCAACCCGCAATACTCCCGGGAGCGTTGTCGAGCCTGCGGCGCATGTGCAGTGGCTTGCTACGCGCATGCACGGGTCCTTATTGGTCGTTCCATGTCTGTCAATGAAGTTGTAAATGAGATAGTTCAGGACAAAGAGTTTTATGACCGTTCCGGTGGCGGCATCACAATTTCTGGTGGTGAACCGCTGTTGCAGATGGATTTTACTATCGGTATTTTAAAGCGCTGCCAGGATATTGGGATAAAAACAGCAATTGAGACAAATCTGTCTTGGCCGTGGGAACGAATAGCCACAATATTGCCGCATTTGGATATGTTGATGATGGATGTTAAATTAATCGACCCAATTCGCCACAAAGAAGCAACCGGTGCCAGCAATCGGCAAATACTGGATAACTTGCGGCGATTGGCAAATGAAAATATTCCGGTTATCATTCGCACCCCGATAATCCCCGGCGTAAATGACACGGCTGAAGATATCGGAGCCATCGCAGACTATCTCAGCGATATGCCGAACCTTATTTATTATGAATTATTGCCTTACCACCCATTGGGAACCGGTAAAAATAAAACTTTGGGCAATTTTGAAACAAAAAAGCTTACTCCCCCCTCTAATGAACTTATGCAATCACTCGCTAACGTGGCGCGTCAGCGCAATATCAAGGTGCGTATCGCGGGTGAAGCAGCGACAAATTAAGGAAACAATATTTTGACAATAGCAGCAGCAATTAACTATGCAGAAAGAATTTCGCGTCTTCGTGAGAAAAAATTAGCGCAGACAGCAGAAAAAAAACGTCGTAATGGATACATGAACGCTGACGACCACGGGCTTGTACCGCCACCGTTGGATTTCAAATGGGAACCTATTCCCAATCATCCCAATGGCGGATTTTACGGGTTCAAGGGTTGGGGCGACAACTACCGGTCACTGCTGGACGTCCATCCCACCTACGTTGACCCGAATGACGCATTGGCGGGCCGATACATGTTTTACTTGTCATGGATGCAAAGAGGCGGGTGGAAACCAGAGTTCGATTTTTCTTTTCTGCATGAAGAGCAAAATAAATACGGCATTGTTCATGGCATTGGCGGACCGCAGCATTTTGCCCCGGATTTAAAAATGGGACTGGAACTTGGCTGGGGTGGCTTGTTGCAGAAAATTCGCCGCTATCGTGAAAAAAATGGACCGGAATGTGCTGAATTTTACCAGGCGGAAGAAGATATTGTCATTGGTATTCAAGGCTTTATCCGTCGGACAATTGACACGATAAACGAAGCTGAAGAGATAGAAACTGTACCGGAACTGCGCGATAATTTGCGTGAAATGGCAGAAGTAAATAGCTGGCTGGTGGATAATCCTGCCCGCACCATGCGTGAGGCATGCCAGTGGATAGCCTGGAACAACATGATATCGCGAATGTTTAACGGTGATGGCGCCGGCGGACAGCTTGATGAGTTATTGCGGCCATATTACGAATGCGATCTCGCAACTGGGATAATTAATGATGACATCGCCACCTATTATATCGCTTGCCTGCTGCTTAATGACCCGCAGTATTACCAATTATCTGGTGTAACCGCGGATGGCCGCGATATGACCAGCCGGGTGTCATACTTAACACTGGACGCCGCACATCTTATCAGCATTCCGTGCAATTTGACTATCCGTCTTCATGATGACATTGATGAAAACTTCTTTCAAACTGCGGTGAAATACCTGGTACAGGATCGCCAGGCCTGGCCGCGTTTCAGTGGAGAGAAGGGATTAACCGATGGTTTCATGTGCAATGGCTATTCCAAAGAACTCGCCCGCCAGCGCATTGCGGTTGGCTGTCACTGGATGGCGATACCCGGACGCGAATACACCCTTAATGACGTAGTGAAAATAAATACCGGCATGGTTTTTAATGTCGCATTATGGGAAATGCTGGATAATCCTGCGATAGAAAACTCCGTGGAAACCTTGTGGAATGGTTTCATACAACATCTTAAACGCGCTGTTCTCTGTACTGCCCGGGGAATTGATTTTCACCTGGCGCATCAAAAAGATGTAAATCCAGAATTAATGCTTGATCTGCTGTGTCATGGCACGTTAGAGAAGGGACGCGACGCGACGGATGGCGGCGTTGAATTTTACAATATGTGCGTAGATGGCTCTGCGCTGGCAGTGGTGGCAGATTCTTTCGCCGCCCTTGAACAGCGAATTGAAAAAGAAAAAGTGCTGACCTGGGCAGAAGTTGCGGAACATCTGAAGAATGATTTTGCGGGAATTCCCGGAGAACGAGTGCGGCTGATGCTGAGCCATAGCGAAAAATATGGCAGCGGCAATTCACTTGGCGATAAGTGGGCACTGCGTATCTCGCAAGCCTTCACACAATTAGTAAAAGCTCATCCCACCCCGGCCAGCAAAAATATGATTCCCGGCTGGTTCTCCTGGTCGAATACCATTCCCATGGGTAAAGAACTGCCCGCTACCCCCAACGGCCGTCACGCCGGCTTGCCTATTTCTCACGGAGCCAACCCCGACCCGGCATTTCGCAAAGATGGTGCTCCCACCGCCATGGTGCGCGCCATCGCCGCTATTCAACCGGGATATGGCAATACCGCACCAGTACAGATGGAAATTGACCCGGGCATATCCCGCGGCGACAATGGCCTGCGCAATGTAGCGACCCTGATAAAAACCCATATCGACCTTGGCGGCACATTGTTCAATATCAACGTGATAAATAAAGAAAAAATCCTCGCCGCCCATAACGACCCGTCGCTATACCCCGATTTGGTGGTGAGAGTAACCGGTTTCACCGCCTTCTTCGCCAGCCTGTCACCGGAATTTAGGCAGTTAGTTGTTGACAGGTTAATGGAAGGATGAGTTGAAGAGAGAAGAGAAATTCCACATGGCAAATTGCAAATTATGTCTGTTAAATCAAATAACAGTTTATAGACCGGAATAATAATCAATAAAATTAACCAATCTATCATGTGGGGTCAGCAATGACCCTGCATAACTATTTGGTGATATACAAATATTTCTCTATTTGTGATGAAAATGTGATATTTACGACGTATTCTATTATACAAAAGGAGAACTTGATGCTTAGAGTTTTTCATAAAATTGTAATTTGTGTAGTTTTAATAGCACTTCCCATTTCAATCTTTTCTCAAGGTGTTGGAAATAAAGGCAAAGGCGGTGGTAGACAGCCTTTTCTGGAACAGCAACTTCCCACTGTGGTAGTCGCCAATAAATCTTTGTCAGTAATTTTGGGACGACCAACACAGAACTCAATCACAGCAAATATACTTTCAGCAAATGGTCTGGAAGGTTATATTGAATATGGCACCGTAAAAAATAGTTATGTTAAACAAACTGTAAAAATCAGCATTACTGTCGGTGTTCCGGTTGAACTTCTTCTGGATAATCTGACTGCGGATACTCAATATTACTATCGCCTTCGCTCACGACGACCAGGCACTGTTCCTTTTGATACCAGTGAAGAATGCACTTTTCATACTCAACGCGCGGTTGGCAGCGCTTTTACCTTTGATATCCAGGGTGATTCGCACCCGGAACGCGCGCAACAGCATGACTCAGTCTTTTACGCGCAAACATTAAAGGCCGCTGCCGCGGATAAACCAGATTTTTACATGGCTATTGGCGACGATTTCAGCGTAGATACATTACGTACTCTTGATGCTGATTCGATAAAGAAAGTTTATCTTCACCAGAGATATTTTTTATCACTGATAGGACAATCCGCGCCTTTGTTTCTTGTTAATGGCAATCATGAACAGGCTGCCATGTGTAACCTGGACGGAACTGCGAATAACGTCGCAGTGTGGGCACAGGTCAATCGTAATTCACTGTTTCCCCAACCAGGTCCAGATAAATTCTATACTGGCGACACCCAAACCGTTGATAATATCGGACTGTTGCGCGATTATTATGCCTGGACATGGGGAGATGCACAATTCATTGTCATCGATCCCTATTGGCATTCAACAATGGCGGTAGACAACCCCTTGGGTGGCGGACAGAAAACACGGGATTTGTGGAATACCACCATTGGAGACACCCAATATCAATGGCTGAAGAAAATCCTGGAAGATAGCAAGTCGAAATATAAATTTATCTTTGCACATCATGTTCTTGGTACTGGTCGCGGCGGCATTGAAGAAGCCACCATCTGCGAATGGGGTGGCTATGACAAGAACGGAAGATATCTTTTATCCATAAAACGTCCAACCTGGCCTTTGCCTATTCATCAATTGATGGCAAAAAACGGTGTAACAATATTCTTTCAGGGACATGACCATATTTTTGTCAAACAAACTCTTGATGGCGTCATCTATCAAACCTTGCCGGAACCGGCAGACCCAAATTACGCACTGTATAATGCGGATGCCTACTTTACCGGTGACAAATTTCCCAATACCGGCTACACCCGCGTCGTTGTTGCCCCTGACAAAGTAACCGTGAATTATGTAAAACAATACCTGCCCAAAGATGAAACAGATAAACAAAAAAGTGGTGATATCGCGTTCAGTTATTCAGTAACGTCGAAAAAACCATGATAAAAGGACTTGAATTATGAAAAAATATGGGTTGCACATATTTTTAATATTGTTGTTGGGAATAATCACATTACTAATCAGCGCGCAGGACCAACCGTCTCGCGGTGGACAACAGCAAACCGGGACATTTTGTACAGAAGTGCCGGCAAGGTCGTATGACATTGTATTGGCACGGCCCACCCGGGATTCTGTTACTATCAGCATTCTCGCATATAAAGATTTTGATGGCTATATTGTATATGGCACAAAACCCGGCGGCTATACTTTGCAAACTCCATTGCAAACTTTTGCCAAAGATAAGCCAAACGAAATTGTACTGAGAAAATTACTGGCTGATACCCGTTATTATTACCAGTTGCGAATTCGGCCTGCTGTCGGTGCGCAGTTAACCACCAGTCCTGAATATACCTTTCATACCCAACGCGTACCGGGTGAAGCATATACTTTTACCATCACTGCGGATTCGCACCTTGATGAACGCACCACGCCGTCGCTATATTTGCAGACAATGCATAACGCACTCGCTGACAAGCCGGATTTTCACATTGACCTTGGCGATACCTTTATGACCGAGAAATACCCAAGTCGCGACAGCGCTGCGAAACAATACCTTGCCCAGCGTTATTACTTCGGGCAATTGTGCCATTCCGCGCCGTTATACCTGGTTATCGGCAATCATGACGGGGAAACAGTAAAAGAACAGGACGGTACCGCGAACAGCCTGGCAGTATGGTCGGCAACCATGCGTAAAACATATTTCCCCAATCCGGTTCCCGATACTTTCTATACTGGCAATGAAACGAAAAATCAACTTGCCGGTGATTTGCAGGATTATTATGCCTGGACATGGGGAGACGCTCAATTCATCATGCTTGATCCATACTGGTTCACCCCCAGCCAACGTGGTGGCAACGACAATTGGACTCGTACCCTGGGCAATACACAATACCAATGGTTGACGAAAACATTGGAAAACAGCAAGTCAAAATATAAATTCGTATTCATCCATCATCTCGTCGGCGGCTTGGGTAAAGATGCCCGTGGCGGCATAGAAGCGGCGCCGTTCTACGAATGGGGTGGTAAAAATACCGATGGCACCGACGGCTTCGCCGCTCACCGACCCGGCTGGACAATGCCAATCCACCAGTTATTGTTAAAAAATCATGTCTCTGCAGTATTCCACGGTCACGACCACCTATTCGCAAAACAGGAATTGGACGGGATAATATACCAGGAAGTACCGCAACCCGGCTGGCAAGGCAGATACGACAGCCGCCGCGCCACAGAATACGGCTACGAAAAAGGAGAAATCCTCGGCAGTTCCGGCCACCTGCGTCTAACAGTGTCAGGAAAAGAAACAAAAGTAGAATATGTCAGCGCAATGCTGCCAACAGATGAAAATAACACCCGGAAAAATGGAATGGTGGTGAGTAGTTATTTTGTTATGCCGTGAGAGATTCACAAATTATGGTGCGTGATCATCTATAGTTAACATCACGATGACCCCGTTAGGGGTCTCACGTCTATAGAATTAAACATCTACAAATATTAACGACCCCGTAGGGTGTCGCACATGCGTATGTCACCAATAACATTGTGGTGCGACACCCTACGGGGTCGAATGTAATTATTGTTCAATTTCTATAGACGTTTGACCCCTAACGGGGTCGTGCCATACAATCATTTTTTAGATTTACGTCATTTTTTCGATAAACCAAACTCATATTATCCATTTAAAAAGATATTCATCTTTATAATCAATTTCGTTCAATTTTAATAATTTAATATATTCATCTTTAAATGTATGTTTTGTATGATGCTCTTTCTGATTTTCTATGTAGTTAGCAACACTGCTAATCTGATTATGACTGTATGAAAATGCACCATATCCTTCCTGCCAACTAAAACAATATGGTGTAAATTTTTCATCATTTACAAATGAGTTTGATGATTTTTTTATTTCCCTAATCAACTCCGATAAATTACATGATGGTTTCATTCCAATAAAAAAATGAATATGATCAGGCATACCATTAATAGCAATCATTTTTTGTCCATTTTTGCTAACTATTCCAGTTATATACTTCTATAAACGTTCCTCCCACGAATAATCAATTAATGATGCACGATTTTGCACAGCAAAAACAATGTGAATATAAATCTGTGAATATGTGTTTACCATTTACATCTCCAATTTAAATAATACATTATGGTACGACACCCTACGAGGTCGAATGTGACACTCCATGAAACGCTTCGCGTATCCATTGGTATTGCGCTTCGCCCATGCCCAGGCTGGCGTAGTCTTCTATGTATCCTATAAAACGGCCGGTGTCGCCGCCTAATTTTTCTTTGAGCAGGTGAACATAGTCGAATATCTCTTTGCGGGTGCCGGTGATGGCGCGGCGCTGGTGGTCTACCGAACAGCAGAAGGTGACTTTGCCGCCGAAATCTGCCGCGAGTTTTTCTACTCCGAAGATATCTGGCTGCAACAGTTCCAATACATCGACGCCGATGTCGATTAAGTCGCCGAGGATGGCGTGAACCTGACCGCAGGTATGAAACCAGACTTTTTTGCCGCTTTTATGAACGCGGTCAAATTGCGCGGCATAGCGCGGTTTGAATATTTTGCGCCAAAGTGCCGGATTGATTATCAAATCCTGCTGGGTTCCCCAATCATCAGCGAACTTCACGCAGTCTATCGGCATATCTTTAAGCTGCTTGATAAGTCCATTCTCGAAATCAAAAACGTAATCCAGCACCCGGTCAGCTATCTTCGGCGCGGTATACAAATCGGTGAGAAACTGTTCAAAACCGCGCAGGAAAGTTGCCTGGTTAAAACCGGTAATGCCAAGCCCGAAAACGAGGAACTTATCAGCATTTGCGGCAGCCCAGCCGGGAATATGCGACATGCGTCCAGGCGTGTATGGATTTGGTAGAATATAAGAAGAAATGGTGTCATCATCTGCCAGCGGATGAGAGGCAGGCTGTCCCATTGTCCCATCCAGTGTCATCCAGGCATATCCCCATTCAGTCATGCCTGGCTGTGATGGTATAAAACCGACATCAACCCCGCAGCCAGCAGTCTGCACATCAGAATATTCAAAATCCCGATTGCAATAGAGCAGCGGCACCCGCGCCGGTTTTTCACCATTAATAGCCTGCAACACAATAGATTTACTGGTCATAATATGCCTTTTAATGCAAATTTTATGTTCTATAATCATACAAAGTTCAAGCTTAATTTACAAGAAAAATTTCACATTTTACTAACAAAACCTGATTGGACAGACACCGTCATGGCTTCGCCACTCGGTGTCAGTCACTGAAAGTCGTTCTTCCCCTCTCCAACCGGGGATGGGATTGAGAGGAGGGGCTATAAGCTATCAATCTATAATTTTAAAAAAACAGGTTTTGCAAAAGCAAGATTGAATCTTTTTTATCCTATTAATCAATGTAAAATAGTTCCCGCACGCTACCATATTGCCAAAATTCCTATT
>Ga0194053_10000460_pt1 | contig 31024 bp, 19 predicted proteins | sample SepL228m_MetaG_FD_161684 | JGI IMG/M metagenome (GOLD analysis project Ga0194053, IMG submission 161684) | Anoxic zone freshwater microbial communities from boreal shield lake in IISD Experimental Lakes Area, Ontario, Canada - Sep2016-L227-8m | ecosystem: Environmental > Aquatic > Freshwater >... | reverse complement strand
ACCATCCTGCACTACGATGGTGGCACTGACGCCGCGATAGCGGCTTTCGCGGAGGAAGTGCGAGTTGAAAATCCTGCCTGCCCGGATGCCCTAAGAACATTGACCGAGCACTTCGGTGATGAAAATGTTCCAGATCTTCTTTCTTACCAGCAAAGACCACGTAGCACGCGAGACGCTTTCTTTCAGTCAGCGCGCTCTTGAGGTAATATTTACTACGCGCATGATACCCTCGCCGGACGGAGAGAGGGGCTTCGCAACTCGCTGCCACCCAGGTGGTGTTTGTTTGCAAATCCCGCGTGGAGGAATCGAAGCCGGCCTGTGCCAATGCCTCCGCTATCTCCGGCGCTTTGGAGTCGGTGCAGGAAGCCACCAGCGCATTGCATTCCGGGTGGAAAGCCAGATCGCTCCAAGTGCGGCCGGCGATTTGCACAGCCGTAATCGCCTCCTGGTGCAGGATTTCCAGGCCGATAGCCGGGTTCCCTAAGTCCCCCAGAAACTCGACTCGCTGGACCAAGGCATCCGGCAAAAGCAAGAGATCATACTGAAAAGGGATTCCCTCCACCTCGCCCTGCCCACGCAACCCGAAGGGAAACAATTGAGTGTCATGCAAGATCGGATAATGGCGCTTTTCCCCAAGAACAATGGAGACACGAAACAGCTTGTTCCACGCCGTGAGCGAGGCCCCACGGAAGAAATGAGGTGCCCCCAAATGCTGATTTCCCCAGTAGGAGAGATCAGTGATTCCCCCGTGGGCGGCCATGGTGGCATAGAGGCGACCATTGGAAAAATGATTCTGTGGCAGCCCTCCTAAAGCATGAGAAGCTACGGGCGTGATCGAGTCAAAGTTGAGTGATGGCATAATAATTTATTTTTTATTCTATTTCTAAGGAGCGAAGTTGGGTCGCAATGATCTCCGCATAAATCGCATTGCCTGCCTTGGACAAATGAAGCCCGTCATCGCCCACGATCTCACGTGTCTCAATGCCTCGATCCGCCATCAATCGCGGAATATCGATCACCGGTAGGCCAAGCCCGTCGGCCGTTTCTAAAATGGCCTGGCGATAAGGAGCATAATTCTCCGCGTAGGTCTTCCCATTACCGGGAATGTAAACGAGACTCGGCACCGGCACGTGCTCCACGGCAAAGATCGCATTGCCTCCGCCCTCGGCTACCAGCCGATGGATTTCCCGCAAGTTGGTAGCGAACTCCGCGATCCCGACCTGAGGGGTCTGTCGATGGGATGGCACATGGGCATCGTTGACGCCGAGAGTCACAAGGACGGTCGCGGGCATGAGATAACCGGCTTCCGCAGTCATCCGCTGGAGCGCATCGAACGTTGTTGCTCCGTTCCAGGCACGGATAAACAGCGCGTATTGCTGGGGAAACTCTTTCTCAAGTTCCAGCGCAACCCTCACCGGCCACTTGTCGAGTTCCGCGCTGCCGATGGCAAGCGTCAGCGAATCGCCCAGGCAGACGATCCGTTTTGAAGTAGGAGAAATAGGACTTTGGTTCATGAGCATCAACTAAACCCGAACTCCGAAGTTAAAAAAGCATCGTTTTGCGGGAAGAGGTTTGGTTGAAAGGGGTTGCAACACCAAAGACAACCTCAACTTCCGCACAAAACGATGCAGACAACATTTCGCCCACTTTTTGGCATTCGCCAAGTTCAATTACGCAGCACGGAGAAGGCAGTGACCCCCTTTGGAGGACTGGCGAGCTTCTTCGCCTTTCTGGAGCGCATAGAACTTCCGGCCAAGCTCCAAGAGAGCATGCCCTTTGTGCATCGGAGTCCCAACTCCATCCCTCCTGCCCATACATTGACGGCGTTCATCTGCTCGGTAGTTGTAGGAGCCAGCCGCTTTGCCCACAGCGATTGGTTGCGCAGCGACAAGGCCCTTCACGCCATGCTGGGCCTCTCTCGTTTCCCTGGCACTGATACCATCCGCAACTTCTTTGCTCGATTCACCCAAGGCTCCATCGAAGCCTTTTGGCGACCTCTCTGGAGATCGATCCTGCCACTCTTCCTCATGCCGGAAGAGGGCTACAGTCTTGATCTGGATTCAACGATCTTCCAGCGCAGCGGTCATCAGCAGGGAGCCGCCAAGGGATACAACCCTCATCGTCCCGGTCGTCTGAGCCACCATCCGCTCCTGGCCATGCTGGCCGAGGCCCCATGCGTCCTTCACGCATGGCTGCGCAGCGGCAATACCAGCGCCAGCCGTGGAGTCTCTGAGTTTCTAAAGGAGGCTCTTGCCCTCATGCCTCCGGGCTGGAGGCTGCGCCGCGTGCGTGCTGACAGCGGCTTCTTCGCCGAAGGACTCCTGGAGTTTCTTGAGGATCGCTCTCTGCCTTATGTAATCGTCGCTCGTCTGACCAAAAACATCAAAACCAAGGCCGCAGCTCTCTCCAAGTGGACTCTCATCGACGAGGACTATGAGGTGGCAGAGTTTTGGATGCAGCTCTACGGATGGAAAAATGAACGGCGTTTCTTTGTCATCCGAGAGCGCATCAGGGAAAGCAAGGCCGCCATCGGACGCAAGCTCCTCCATGTGCCGGGCTATACCTTCCGCATCTTCGTTACCAATTGCAGCGATGATCCCCTCATTCTCTGGCGCGACTACAACAAGCGTGCCTTGATCGAATCTCGCATCGAGGAACTCAAGGCCGAGCTCAATGCCGATGGCTTTTGCATGAAGAACTTCTACGCCAGTGAGTCGGCTTTCCTCGCCGTGCTCTTCACCTTCAATCTCCTGAGTCTCTATGGGCAGGCTCTCCAACCACAGGCTCCTTATCGGCAGCCCGCCACTCTCCGTCAGACAGTCTTTTTAGGCGGAGCTATCCTCGGCCGTGCAGGCCACAAGGCTGTACTCCATATCTCTTCTGCCTGGGGCGGTATGGAAAAACATAAACCTCTGCTGGAGGCCATCTTACACTGGAAAATCCCAACTTCGCCGAAGTTCAGATCCCAATCTCTTTTCAACCCTCCCTTGTGCCCTTCTTAACCCCTTTCTCTTACCTCAACTTCGGAGTTCGGGTTTATTAGAGTTGAGAAGACAGGAGAGGGGGCTTTTTTCTGAAATGGATTCCTCAATTCGTCTTCTGGTTTCTCAAAATCACAGTAAAAAATTTCTAAAAAACTACTCAGCGCCACCTGAATCGAGATAGAAAATGAAGCTGTTTCAACAACTTTTCAATGAATCAGAGCGAATTTTTCACCTCATCTTTCCGTTGTGCTTTGGGTTTTCTCTACGAGCTCTCCGAATGGATTTTGGCATCAAAAAGACACTCTCCTGAGCAGAATTGCGAATGTAAACTTCTGCGCATTCTTTACATTCGTTGTGGCAAACAGAGGGGAAAACCAAAGCGGACAGTATCTTTTTGGATGCAAAACACTGGCTGTCGACCACTCACCTCAATGGAGTTTGACGCGATTATCGCAGCTCTGAATGGACGATTTAGAACGAGGAACAAGGCTCTTTTTACGCTCGCGAGGTACACAGGTTACCGAATTTCAGAGCTCCTTGCCATGCGCATTGGCGATGTCTGGGACGGAAAAATGATGAGAACTTCAGTCACAGTTTCTCGTGAAAACATGAAGGGGAAACGATTTTCCCGCTCCATGCCACTGCATCGAAGTGCCACAGAAACTATCTATTTTTGGATCAAAGAAGCAGAAATGACAGCTCCGGATTGCGAAAGAAAACCGCTTTTTCCATCGCGAAAAGGGGCTGCTTCAATGACCGCAATATCAGCATGGAGGATCTTGCATCAGGCAGCAAATTGGGCAGGAATTTCCACGGAAAGGCTCGGAACACATTCCTTTCGGAAGCAATTTGCCACGACAATGTGGTTGTCGCCATTCGTGAATCGGGACATGGCAAAGATGTCGAGACTCCTCGGACATGCTCATTTCTCGAGCACGATTCGCTATCTTCAATTCGTCGATGGGTCACTCGAATCGGCAGTTTTAGCCGCATAAAAGCGTTTTTTCTAATCTTCAAAAGAATTGAGGAATCCGGTCGCCTCAATCGTTCTAAAATGTATGAAAGATAATAACTGGAAGAAAAGCACGACATCGGATTATAGAAATTCCAAATGGGTCTGCATTGACTGGTTGCGGGGCGGATCTATTGAACGCCATGACGGCACGTATGGGGGCAGCGAGTACCCGAGTTTCTGGGGGGCTATATTGGCACCTCTGTTCTGGCCCTCAATTTATCGAATAGTGTGGAAGGTCGGGAAAATTAGCCACAAGAGGCCAAGCATGTAGTCATACAAGTTTTTTCTTTTTGGTTGGAGAGTTTTTTTGAGCTTGCCGCAGGCAAGACGGGCTTGAAGTTCCACCCGAGCGCCTGCCGCGGCGAGCGGTGCGGGGATTTGGGGCGCACAGCCCCCATCAAGCCGGTTTCTTTTCCTTTCATGAAGCTACCCCTTGACCAGAGGCCAGCATTCGTTTTTGGAGTTAGAGGACACACTCTGCAAGGCTGCTGGGTAGCCCATCTCTGCCCGGAGGTTCTTTCCAAGGATGACGATGAGTTTGTGGAGTTTGAGGGAGAGGCTTTTGTTCTCCTCCAGCATCTCGGGCGGATTACCGAGCGACTCGGAAATGGATGCTTGAACATCGAGTTGTTCTGGTCGCTCGAAGACGCCCGTGATAAGCTCGAAAAGTGGAGGATGGACTACAATCACCATCGGTCGCATAGCTCATTGGCAAACTTGCTTCCGTCTGCGTTTACTAATGAGCTTTTCAACACAGAACACCATACAAAATACGAGTACCCTCAATAGCCACTTAATAAAACTAGCAGTGGCTCAGAGATCGAGAGTAGTTTAATCCTACTCAAACATCTCCGCCGGCACCCTCTCTCAACTACATAAGACCCAGTATTTTTACTATGTTGCCCTCGCACCACCTTCCCCAGTTGATCCCAAATCGCATCCAAGCCGCCATCAACAGGCTCCAAGAGAGCCTTTGGACAGGATCTAAGCCTCTCCGGGTGGAGGCGTCTGAGCCGAGTCCAGAACAAGTGCCCTTGCTGGCAGGCAAGAAGCTGAAGCTGCGACCGATTGGGAACTGCTCATTTTGGGGAAAACTTTTTGACCAGCGGTGGTGCCGGGTCGTATTGCCTGCTGCTGCGGACGCCAATACCTGGCTGAACTGGAAAGACCAGGGCGAGGCGACCCTTTATGTCGGGGACAAGCCCTATTTTGGCTTCAATGTGGCGCACCGCTTTTGCCGCCTGCCAGCCGGGACACAGGAAGTCTGGATCCAGTCAAGCTGCATCCAGAGTGCGATCTGGCATTCCGAAGCGAATGGGATGGATCACAAGGGAAGCTATTTTGAAGGTGCCTTCCTTTGCCGCCGCAACGACGAGGTATGGAACGCCTATCATGATTTGAAGTGCCTCTTCGATCTGGCCATGGACCAGAGGCATCGGGAAAACCCCGCCCTCCCCACGACACTGAACGGATTCGGATTGCAGACACCAGTAGACAAATTCACCCCGGTCTACCGCCTCATGCTCCGATTCATGGACGAGGCGGTGGATGCCGCCGATGTTCAGGGAATTCCTGCGATGCATCGCAAGTTGGCGGATGCCTATCGTGAACTGCACATGGACAAGACCTTCATGCGTTGTGTCCTGAGCGGACACGCCCATCTTGATTTGGTCTGGATGTGGCCGGAGCGGATGGGCGAGCTGAAGGCGGTCAATATCTTCGCCACAGCGAACCGTCTGATGGACGAGTATCCCGAATTTCGCTTTGCCTACAGCCAGCCCGCAAGCTACGAGGCGGTCAAGCGTCGCGAACCGGTGCTCTATGATCAAGTGCGAGGACGGATTAACTCCGGACAATGGGAAGCGACGGGAGCGATGTATGTCGAATCGGACACAATCCTGGCCTGCGGCGAAGCCTTGGCGCGAAGTTTTGTGCTGGGACAGAAAGGATTTACCGAGCTCATTGGAAAACCCTCAAAGTTGACGTGGCTGCCGGATGTGTTCGGCTATTCTGCTTGTCTCCCCCAAATCATGAAGCTGACAGGGGTAGAGTATTTCTTCACCACGAAGATGACCTGGAATGCGATCAACCGTTTTCCTTACAGCAGTTTTATCTGGAAAGGAAACGACGGCTCCGAAGTACTGGCCCATGTGACGCAGGAATCGGGCTATGTCACGCACATGGAGATTGATAACATCAAGGCTCCGATGCTTGCGAACCAGCAGGCCGCCGTGCATGGGGAATACCTTCTGCCGACCGGCTATGGGGACGGAGGAGGAGGCCCTACCCGCGAAATGTGCGAACGGGCGCGGCGGCTTGGCTCGCTACCCGGCATGCCCGAAATCGTCTGGGGCCAGCCGGAGGCGTTTTTCGAGCGACTGGCAAAGGCACGTGGCCAACTCCCCGTACACCATGGGGAATGTTATCTGGAATATCACAGGGGCACACTGACGACGCATGGAAACCTCAAGAAAACATTCAGGGAGCTTGAGCGGGCGATGCAGGTTGCTGAAGCCGTGGCCTCGGTGACCGGAAAATCATGGGAGAGGGAATCCGCCTGGAAGCGCTTGGTATTTGCCCAATTCCACGACTACATCCCCGGAAGCTCGGTCTGGGATGTCTATTTGGAAGGTTTGCCAGAGTTGAAGAAGATTGCTTCCGAACAAACCGACAAAGCCGTGGAAGCGCTGCCCTCAGGGAAAAGTCATTGCCTCTTCAATCCCCATGCGATGGAAGTCCGTCGCTGGGTCCGACATCCTCAAACAAAAAAGCCGCTCTATGTGGCACTCCCTCCCTTGAGCGGAACCGCGCTGGAAGACGACTCGTCGGAGTTTCCCGAAGCGGTGCTTCTCAAAGGGAAAACAATCAACAACGGCTTGGTTGGATTTCGCATCAATGCCGCAGGCTGGATCGATCGGCTAGAATGGGAAAAGGTGCAGGTTCCGTTGCGATCCTCCTTGGGGCAACTGGTGCTCTTTCCCGACAAACCTGCGAACTTTGATACTTGGGACATCGACCGTCAGACGCTTTCGCTGGCACAGATTTGCACGGCCAAGGCATCGGTGAGCGCATTTCAGGAGGGGCCACATCGTGGCGGTTTCAAGGTGAAGCGGAAGATCGGCAAGCAGAGCGAGTCCATCGTGACCTTTGCTCTGGAATCAGGAAGTCATCTCGTCCACATCACCGTGGATCTCGACTGGCAGGAGCCGGAAACCTTGCTGAAGATGGTGTTTCCCACAAAATATGCGGCGACAAATGCACGTTTTGGGATTCCCTATGGCAGCGTATTGCGTCCACAGGTGCCAAACGGGTTGGTGGCAGAAGCGATGTGGGAGGTGCCTTTTAGCCGCCATCTGGAGGTTTTCGATGAAGGGGAGAGAGAGGGATTGTTCCTCCTAACCGAGGCCAAATACGGAGCCTGTGTGCGGGATGGTGAGGTGGGAGTTAGTCTGATCCGCAGTCCGAAGGTGACGGGTCTGGACGCACACAGACACGCATGGCCCGCACATTTGAGCAGGCTGAGAATTCCTTCGCTTTACAGCGACATCGGCAAGCAGACGATTCAACTGGCGATCGGACGGTATGACCTGACCTTGCCACGCGAACGCCAGCCAGCAGCCCTTGCCGAAACCTTCTTTACCCCTCCGCTTGCCTATCAGGGAAAGGAGATGATCTCTCCCATCGGGAAGATCTCCGGAGGAGAAACGCTCATTCCCTGCTGGGCTGTTCCGGCAGGAAAAACATCATGGCTATTACGGTTCCATGAGGTTGCCGGACAACGCGGTTCAGTCAACATTCAGGCGACAAAGGATTGGTCTGTTGCGGAATCCTATTTTGATGGTTCAGAGAAGGGGAAGGAGGGTGGGAATTGTTTTTCCTATGAGCCATATCAAATTCTCACTGTAAGATTCCAAGCGGTGTAACTTCGGTGTTTATACCAAACCCTAATAGGAAAGATACTTTAGATTGGAACGGAGTTGTTTGCTGAAGCAACGATGGAGTGGTTACCAAGAAGGGATCGTACTCTCTGTGCTTCTACCCTGAGAGGTTGAAGTTCCTTGAGGATGGCCTCCTGTAAAGAGTCGAGGCAGCCAAAGAGCTTATTGGCCATGGCATCCTTGACCAAGTCCCCCAGAGCTTCCACTGGATTGAGTTCTGGGCTGTAGGCAGGAAGAGGCAGGAGTCTTACATTGGAGGGCACTCCCATCTCCCCATCCTTGGGATGGAACCCAGCCTGATCCCAGACAACCAGATGGAGGGCTTCGGGATCGCTCTGTCCGATTTGATCTAAAAAAAGATTGCTCACATCCTTGCCCACCCGTGGGGCAAAGAAGAGTTCGATACGGTTCTCCCCGTCTGGAGTGCCCCCGTTTTTCGTACCATGTGCTATGAGAGACTTGGTTGTGTTTTTGGGGTTTGATCGCTGTCTTGCGGAGCTGAGGCCGTAGGCCGAAGCGTAGCAAGACAGCGTGCGCCGAACTCCGCCGGGCTGAGTATACCCAGTGAGGAGTGCGGTCTTAGATGGTTGTATTTTTCCTGGTGCTCCCTGCCAAGGACTTTTGCCTCTAGAAGACTGGAAAAAAGTTCCACATTGAGGAACTCGTCCCGGAAGCGTGCGTTGAAGCTTTCGCTATAGGGGTTCTGCCATGGAGCACCCGGTTCGATGTAGAGCGTCTTCATACCATTTGCTGCGATCCACTCTTTCACTGCATCGGCGATGAACTCGGGGCCGTTGTCACTACGGATGAACTCCGGTACCCCTCGCTCCTCCACCAGCTTCTCCAATGTTTCCAAGACATCCCTTGCCGTGATCGAGCGATCCACCTCCAAGGAGAGGCACTCGCGGGTGTATTCATCCAGAACGGGGAGCCACTTGAGGCGACTCCCTCTCTCGGTCTGATCGAAGACGAAGTCGTAGCTCCAGACATGATTGATCCTCTCGGCTCTCTTCCTCTGCGCCCCATTGGCACTCTCCCCAAGCCTTCTGCGCTTGCGGGTGCGTGGAGGTACCTTCAGCCCTTCCTTCTTCCAGAGCCGATGAACACGCTTCTCGTTCACGATCCATCCCTCTCTCCGCAGATAGCGGAAGACACTCCGGTATCCCGCACGGGTTTCCCGTGTGGCAAGGGGCAACGCAGGAAGCCGTGATCAAGTCGGCAGAAGCCGACGAGGCCCTCCGGTGAAAGCCCCGTTGGAGGACGTCGGCACGGGCCGGGAACAATTCAAGGCTCACCACACCGCCTCGGATCATGCACTTCTGGAGAAACTCGACTCCTGCAATGACACCTCTGTCCCCTTGAGGGACTTCAAGAGCGGGCCGGCTCTTTTGGAGGAGGGCGTCCGGCTTCCGTTGAGCTTAAGCAAACCGCCCAGCAATCGCTGTTGGAGACCTTTTCGCCGTGAGAACTGTTGCGCTACCTCACGAAGGGAGTTTCCTGTTGCTTGAGCGGTAGTGAGAGCATTTCCCTCTGATTGGCCGACTCGAAGAGCGCCAGCAGGATTTCCAGCCCGGGCAGCACGGTGGCAGCATCCAGACGGGAAGGCTCGCCGGTTTTGACAGCGTTCAGGATGTCCTTCAAAGCGCGGTCCACGTAGAGGTTTTTGTCCGTGGTTCCGTGATGGAAGTTCTCCTCGGTGTCGCAGACGGTGACTTCAGAGATTCCCCGGAAGAGACCGCGAGCTATTCCGGATTCACCTTCCAGAGGGGAGAGACGGAGTTCGAGGAAACCGTATTCCCCGTCGAATCGAATGACCGGAACGCGTCCGGCCTGGAGTTTCCCGGCTTCAATCACCATCTGTACGCCATCGGAGAAGTGAACAGTTCCAATGAGTTGAGTTTCGGTGGGAACGCCTTGGTAGAGGGAGTCAGACCATTCCACCGCTCCAAAGACCCGGACCGGCTGGCGCTCGAACGGGACATTCATCACGTTTAGGGCGGCATCAATGAGGTGCGGGCCAAAGTTGATAATTTCATTTCCTGGCTGGTTGATCTGGACACCGATAAGGTTACCGATGCGTCCCTCACCGACCGCTGCTTTGACCCATTCAAATGGCTGGCCGAAGCGGCGTTGAAAATTCACAAAGAGGCGCGCTCCGTGGGCCTCGGCGGCCTGGATCATTCGATGCGCGGCCCCCATGGAAGTGGCGAACGGCTTTTCGATCCATAGAACTTTTGCTCCTGCTTCCAGAGCGGCCGCAACCATCGCTTCCCGGTCGGGAGGAAACGCGCAGATGCTGACAAATTCCGGACGCTCTTCGGCCAGCATCTTGCGGTAATCCTGGTAGCCGCGAACGCCGGGGAACTCGGCGAGAAAGTCGGCGATGTTTTTTTCGCTGCGGCTTGCGGCGGCCACCAGTTCGACCTGTGCCGCGCGCATTGCCCGGGCATGGGCGTAGGAAATCGAATGGCCACCGCCCCGACTGGGTCCCGTGGGACCGCATCCAATAATGGCAGCGCGCATGTTATTTCCCTCCTTTCCAGTCGATGACGGCCGAGAAAATGCTCCGTTCGAGCAACCCGGCGTACGCCGCAGGTGCGTCCTTCCATGGGAAGATCTGGTCCACGAAATCCTGGGATTTCAAGCGCCCGGCGCGGATGTGCTCCACGACGCGCTGACGTTCCTCCACGCCGCGGTCCCGCGGGGTGATAAAGAGGGCGGCTTCGCCGGGCATGCAACTGTCGGGCTTCCAGGAGAGCGGTTCCAGATAGTTGGCCTGGAAGACCAAACGGGGCCAGTCGCCGCCATAAAAGCGGATCGGCTCCACTTTATATTCCTTCGAGTAATTTTGGGGCTTTTTGCGTAGGAGCTTCAATGCCATCTCCACGCCGGGGTGGGAGCCGGACGCTTCCACAACGATGTCCGCACCTCCGTTGCAGATGGTGAGGATGCGGTTGAGAGCATCCGGTTCCTTGGGAGAAACGGCATAGGCGGCTCCGTTGCGAAGCGCGCGTTCAAGGCGGCTGGCCTCAAGATCCACCACGATCACGCGGCAGCCGTGAGCTCCCAGCCATGCGGCGGAAAGCGCCCCAATGACTCCCTGTCCAATCACCACAGCTGTCTCTCCCGCCTTCGGAGCGGCGGCTTCCGCACCGCGAAGGCTGATGCTGGCAACTTCGGCCATCACATAATCGAGAGGATTGGCGTCGGCTGGAAGAAGCACCGGACGATCCTCCCCGAGGGTCGAGATCACCTGATGGCTGGCCTGTCCGCCCCACATGGAGTTGGTGCCCTCAAAAGGGGAGGGGTTGCGGGAACTGACAAGATCGCCAACCCGCCATCCCGGGGCGTTTTCGCCGACAGCGGTAACCCTCCCCACGGAACTATAACCTGGAATAAACGGAAATTTGTCTGCGGCTCCGTAGTGGCCCGCCAATGTTCGCAATTCGGTGCCTGGGGAAACGGTGGTATAGACGGTTTCCGTCACGATTTCAGTAGGGCCGCACTCTTTCAATTGCGCGGTTCCAAGCCCGACTTTGTTGATTCCCTCGAAGAGGACGACATTTGCAGAAGTATTCATAACTCCAGCAGCATGGAGGTTTTTTGCATTTTGACAACGGCCAGAAATCGGCTATTTATTCCACTTTCCGGTTGTTGAAAGAAAATGTCACCACTACGTTGGCGGATATGAAATCCGGGATCTCCGCCCCATTTTCCGGCCGAACGCAGCAAACTATCTCCCTGCCCAGCCAAGTACCCCTGCGTTTTGTGTGCGGGTGGAGGGGAAGCACGAGCGGATACTTTCCGATGCACTCGCATCCCGTAGTGGAGCTGGTCCATCATCCGCGCGGCTCCGGGGTGACGGCGTTTGAAGATGGGCGGAAGATCGGATTCCAGCCTCATGGAACGGTGATCTATCCGGCCCGCTGCCGGCATGACGAAAGGATGACCACGCCCGGAGTTGATATCTGCCTCCACGTCAAAGCCCCCGGAGAATGGTTATCCGAACCGCTCTACATACCGCCTGACAGCTCCGGGACGAAGCGGGCCGACCGCTTTGTGCGAACCGAATTTCTGCATCTGGCGCAGGTCCGCCCCGATACGGGCCGTCGGGTGGAACTCGACCTCCGCATCACCGCCCTGCTCGCCCGACTTCTGCAACTTGCGCCGCTGGCCGCGCATGAAAATCCGCCGGCCATCCCCGAAACTCATGTGGATCGCGCCCGGCAGTTTATCTGCGAAAACTATGCGAGAATCACGGGGGCAGGGGAGGTCGCCAGGCATGTCGGTGTGAGCGAGGACTATCTGCGGCACCTCTTTATCGAGCACGGTGGCCCCGGGCTCAACCGGCTGCTGAACCAGACAAGGGTCGAGCGGGTCAAGGAACTCCTGGTCCATTCAAGACTTCCGATCAAGGCGATCACCTCCATGTCCGGCTTCAAAACGGAACGCTATCTGTCAACCCGCTTCAAGCAGTTCACCGGAGTCGGACCAAGTGCCTTCCGCCGCCAGTCTCAACGGTAAGGCTAGAGCCTATTAATATTATACCAATCACAGGAAGAAATGATACTTTAGCGGCGAAGGAGTTTTGGTGTGTGGCAAGGCAATACATGGGCGTGGGAACGCCCTGGATAGACTGCACTCTGTGCAGCCCTGAGTGTAACGATGGGCGAGCCGAGCAGGTGCGAGCGAGTCAAAAGACAGATGGCTATTTGCCTCACCATCTCCCGATGGGTTCGCCTTTAAGGCTGCTACGCAGGCTACAACGCGCCTCCCGCCGCTCGTTGTTCTGATAACCAGAGGGATGACAACGCTGACACGCGCCAAAAGAACCAGCCGGGTAGTGTCATTTCTAATGGTGTTTGGTATTAAAAGGCAGGTGGCGGTGCCTGGAATTTTGGTTTCAGGCGAGGCGCCACCATCGTCAGATCAAGGAAGAGCTGCATGCTGTCCAAATTATGCGAGTGCCAGTTCGGGTTGATGCGCCACATCTGGGGTATCCGGTGGTGGGGCGAAGGGTTCATGGATCCAAGCCCAGAGGTCTCTGTGGACAAAGAGGTTCAGGCACAGGAGGGCTACCAGATTCGAAAGGTCCACCCCAGACGGCTGCGCATCTGGAGATACTTCAGGAGCAGGATAGCGATGAATGCTGTCCAAATCTGGATATGTACCGCATTGGCGCTGGTTCCCACGAAGGTTTTGATTTTCAGGTTCTGTTTGATGGCTTTGAAGAAGAGTTCGATCTGCCAGCGCTGCTTGTAGATGGAGGTAATCGTGTCGGCGATCAGTTTCATGTTGTTTGTCAGCAGGACGATCTCGCGCTGACCCATCGGATCCCAAACTACCACCCGGCGCAGCTCTCTACATCGAACCCGGCGCGCTGTGGCAAAACCCTTACAGTGCGAGCTTCAACTCACTCTTCCGGGACGAGTTCCTCAATTTGGAGCTGTTCTCCTGTCTCTAGGCACGAAAAACGGGGGGCACCCACCAGCACACATTCCTCCCCAAAGAAAAGTATCCGCATATCACTTCACCCCCATAAAGCGAGGGACCACACCAAAGTTTTTAGAAAGTTAGTTCGGCTAGCCCGCTCCGCCGCCATTCTTCTCCCCGGAGGACGAGGTTACGGGCTTGGATCAGTAAAGTGCCTGCACTTTTTCGAGGCTGAGGTAGCGGGTGGAGGGGAGGGTGTAGTCAGCTTGGTGGAGGAGCATCTTGTCACCGATACCGATGCTCTTCATGGCAGCAGAGACGGCGGCTTTTACGCCGGCGGCAGCATCCTCGATGACAACGCAGGATTCAGCGGGAATGCCGAGGAGTCGCGAGGCGAGTAGCAGGCCTTCCGGGTCGGGTTTGGACATCTTCGTATGCTCGCCGGTCACGACCTCATTAAAGCGTCCTTCCAGCCCGATTCGTTTCAGGATGACTCCGGCATTGCGGCTGGCGGAGACGATGGCTGTCTTGAAACCGCCCGCCTGTAGTTCGTCAAGGAAAGCGGAAATGCCGGGCAGGACATCCTGCGTGGTGAGGGTTTGAAGGGATTCGACGTAGATGTCGTTTTTTGTCCGCATCAGCACCTCGATTTCCTCCTCGTGGTAAGGACGTGGCGCATGCTCCAGGATGATATCCAGGCTCTGCCGACGGCTGACTCCCTTGAGGCGTTCGTTGACGTGGCTATCGAAGAAGATCCCTTCCTGATCGGCGATGTGCTTCCACGCACGATAATGCAGGCAGGCAGTATCCACGATGACGCCATCGAGATCAAAGAGGATCGCCTTGGGCTGCGGGCGCTTCAGGAAGGCGGAGGAGATCGGCGCTGTCAGAGGCTCGCGACTCAACTCCACTTCATTGCCATAAAGTTTCACGGCCATTCTTTCGCCCGCCAGCAGGCACAGGCTCACCTCGGTCCCCTTGACGCCGACCTGAATGGTGCGGTCCCGGTAAACAAACTTGAACCGGTAGGCAGTCCAGCCGGGAGGCAGGATGGGGGAAAACTCCAGCAGCGGCCCGGTATAGGTGAGCCCGCCAAACCCGCAGACAATGTTCAGCCACGTACCGCTCATAGAGGAAATATGAAGCCCCTCCTCGGTATTGTTGTTGAAGTTGTCGAGATCCAGACGCGAGCTCCAGAGGTAATATTCGTAGGCTTGGTTGTAGCGGCCGACATCGCAGGCGAGGATCGAATGGATGGAGGGAGAGAGCGATGAGGTATGGACACAGCGCTGCTCGTAAAAGCTGTAGTTCTGCCGCTTCTCGTGCGCCGTGAAGCGGTCGCGCAGCAGGAACATTGAGAGCAGGACGTCTGGCTGTTTGGAGATCTGCTGGCTGTGGATCTTCGGGATCGTCCATTTGCGCTCGATCGGATAGTCGCGGTCGCGGTCTAGCTCCTCCCGGCTCATTGGGTTGAGGGAGAGATAGATGTCGTTCTCGACGAAAACATCCAGCTCGGGGTTGTAGTTCAGGATGAGCTTTTCGGCGACTGTTCTCCAAAGGTCCAGCTCGGCAGGCTCAAACCCGGTCTTCCGCACCGCCTCATTGAAATGCTCCGGGGCCTCGGCCTGAACTTCTGTCACGGCTTGCAGGGCGTATTCCAGCAGCCACTTGGCCATGTAGTTGGTATACCAGTCGTTGTTTACCCCCTGCGCAAACTCGTTCGGCCCCATGACCCGGTTGATGGCGTATCCGTTGCGGAACGGAATGAATGTCGCCCGGCTGCTCCAGAATCTGGCCAACTCGATCAGCATCTCCGCTCCGTGGGTCTGAAGGTAGGACTTGTCGCCGGTGACATGGGTGTAGACGAAAATCGCGTATCCGATGATCGCGTTGATGTGGATCTCTCCCATCCAATATTCCCACACTGACGTATCCTCGGTGCCGTCCAAAGTGGTCCACGGAAAAATCGCTCCCCGATATCCAAACTCCTTTGCCTGAGCACGGGCCGCATCGAGCCCGTTGTAGCGATACTCCAGCAGCTTTTTGACGGAATCCGGATTGTTGAACAGGTAGAAGGGCAGGCAATAGCTCTCCGTATCCCAGAAGGTCCGGCCATTGTAACATTCGCCGGAATACCCCTTCGGTCCGATATTCAAAAAGCTGTCCTGCCCGCGATACGTGCTCAGGAGTTGAAAGCTGCAATAGCGAATCCCCTGCTGCGCGGCTGGATCGCCGTCGATCTCGACGTCGCAGCGATCCCAAAGATGGGCCACTTTTTTTGCGTGGGCGTCGCGGGCGCGGTCAAATCCCCCGCTTTCGTAGAGCGCGAGGTTCTCGCGGCTTTTCTCCAGGAGAAATTCCACGACCTCCTTTTCCTGAGCCTCATCCACCATCGTCCGATTCTCGCTTTTAGGAATTAAGCCGTGCGGATACCCGGCTTCGCGGCTCGTCCAGACGGAAACCATCTTGTCAAAAACGTGTTCTACTCCCGGCTCCGGGGTGAACGTCAAAACGCTGGCAACCCGCTTGTCTGATTTCAAATATTCACGCTGGAGATCCCGCAGGGCAGGCGTCTCCACATGCATCCGGTGAATCGTATATTGGCCGGTCGTGAGTATGTTGCTCAGAAGAAAAGCATCGGAGTCCGTTGCGCCCTGAAGCACCATCCGGGTGTGAACCCGGCTGGTGGCGTGGTCCCGGTTTTCCTTCTCTCCATCAATCGCGAAGGTCAGCTTCACCGGACGCGTGTGTCCGAGCGCCTGAACCGACAGCCGGATCGCCCCGAGATGCGAGTCATCATGGCTCACGAAGCGTTCCCAGGACAGACGCGTCGCGGCACCACTCCGCGTGGTGAACACCAACCGGCGCGAAAGAATTCCCTGCCGCATGTCGAGCGAGCGCCGGTATTCAGAGACTTGGGAAGAATGGAGATCGAGAGGCTCGCCATCCACCTCGACAAGGATCTCCAGCCAGTTGGCGGTGTTGACCATCGAGTTGGTGTAAGTAGGGAACGCCTTACGCTTCCAAGGATAACTCTGTTCCTCCTTGACGTAGATGCCGCCGATGTAACAGCCGCAGAGGGTTTCTCCCCCGAACCCTTCTTCGAAGTTCCCGCGCGTTCCCATATACTCGTTGGCCAAGGAAAACAGGGATTCTGCGATCTCATTGCGTTCCGGGCAGAACTGCACCTCGGTGATATGCCACGGTTCGATCGTGGCGACCCGGTGCTGGGACATTTTGTCGGTAGTGCTCATTTTAGAAAATCAAGCAGGCCATGAGTCGCTGCGAAACGGCGGGGCGGGGAGACTTTCTTTGTTATAAAGATTGCAGCCTTCCGGACTATTGGCCCAGGCATACCTCACTGCAACCGGCTCTGGAACCGACGGGCTGCTGACGACTACCGTTCCTCCCTCAATCCCGGCGTCCGCCCAATGAAAGATCCGGTCCCTGCCAGCCAAAGCAAAGTGGCGCAACTCACCCCCTCGTGACTCCAGCCCGCTTCCGACGTGGCGGAACAAACAACGGATCCGTCCGTCCGGCTCGATTTGCATTCCCGAAAAGAGCGGGCCCGATGGAATTACGGATTGGCCATAGACGACGCTCAAGGCCGATTGAGCCAGCCGCTTTCCCACATCGAGTTTGTTTGGCGGGTGAATATTGTAAGACTCACCGATGTCGATGGCCACTGCCATTCCGGTGGCAGCTTCCTCCAGAACTCCCGACTGGGCCTCGCGCAATTCCGCCCAGCCGCTCGCGCCTGGCTGCCTTGTCGGTTCGCCGAAGTTTGCGAGTTGAACTTGTAGGAATGGAAAATCGCCCTGTCCCCAAGCCCGGCGCCAGTCATGAATCATCAACGGCAACATGCGCCGGTAGAGCCCGGGTTCACCGACATTGGACTCGCCCTGATACCACACCACCCCCCGCAAGCCGTAAGGAATCAGAGGAGCCAGGCGATTGTCGAACAGGATATGCGGAGAATTATGGTTGCCGGTTCCCCAGTCCGGCTCCGGCGGCACGACTTCACCCCAGTTATGCTCGACGCAGTAACGCCATTCCCCCGCCAGAGACAGCGCATCTGAAGCATCGTCCGCCCGATGCAGGCACATCACGCTCGCGGGTCCGGAAAGACCGCCATCATAAACATGGGATCGGGCACGCACCGCGATCACTACCTGCCGGTCGGAGTCAATGAGGCGGCCCGGCACGGGATAGACCCGATGCTTGCACCAGGCACCGGGGGTTTCCCAACTCATGGATCCAATGAGTTCGCCATTCACCCAGGTGTCATCATGCTTGTCAATGGCTCCTAGGCAGAGCACGAGATCGCGTCCGAGCCAGGATTCCGGCACTTCCAATGTCCTGCGAAACCAGAAAATCCCGCTATGAGGATGCCCTTGATTGCGCCAGTTGGAGGGGACCGGCATGCCGGGCCAGTCAGAATCGTCAAAGCCAGCTTCGGCCCATCCGCGATCCAAACCAAGGTTGCCGGGATCCTGCGGCGCACCCGCGCGCTCCCCCTCCTCGAATGTTTGACTCCGGACCTTGCGGTCGGTTTGCCAGGCAAGCGATTCATAGAAGCCCACCTCCTCGCGCCCTGCGGGATCGCACATCAGGGCTTCCCGGCTGAGCCATGCCTGCACGCGCGAACCTCCCCACGCATTGCAAATCAACCCCACCGGAACTTCGAGCGCGCGGTGGATCTCCCGGCCAAAATACCCGCCCACCGCCGAAAATTCCGCCAGCGACTCCGGAGTGCATGCGATCCATCGGCCGTCCACCGCTTCCGCTCTGCCAGACATGGCCGGGGTGGTGACAGTGAGCATCCGCACTTGCGGAAGATCCAGAGCGTCCGCCATCCATTCCGGCCCGCACTGTAGAAGTTTCCACTCCATGTTGGACTGGCCGGAGCAGAGCCAGACATCGCCCACCAGAAGGTCAGCTATCTCCGCCTGGCCCGATGCGGCTTCAACCCTGAGCTTGTGCGGCCCCCCGGCCTGAAGTGGCGGCAGGCGCAGCATCCAATGTCCCCGGGTGTCCACTTCGGTCCGGGCTTCATGCCCGGCCAGGCTTACCGTGACATACTCCCCCGGGTCGCCATGCCCCCAGATGGGCAGCGGAAGATCCCGTTGGAGGACGCCGTGATTTTGAAAGACGGATGCTAATTTCATGGAGATGTTTGGCCTGTTATCCTTGGGCACTCAGGATTCCTGAAGCGAGATCATTTGGTGGCAGGTGAATCCGTCCAGTTGCAGACGAAGCGCGCCCCCTTCCTGAACAAACTTCGCCGCTTGCCCCTGCGGTTCGAGGGTCACGCGGGCGATCTGGGGAAGATTGGTCAATGTGACGCTGATATCATGCAGTGGGAGAAGGTCCTCGATGACTTCGATCGTGAGGCCCGAAGCCGAAACCGTCCCGCCGCTCAGGCTCATGGCTCCTCCCCGGCTGATGGTGTTGGCGTAGAGCAGGTGCAGGATGTATCGCCGCTCGGCAGTCTGGTAGTTCAGGGACACCCTTGCCGTCGAGGGTAGGTTGGTTTTCAAGGTGGCCGCGTGGCCGAGAAGCCGATCAACCACCTTCGCTACATAAGAGCGGTAGGCGACGGCTCCGTAGGTTCGATACAGGGAAAAGACGGGATGAGCGAGATAGGCTATATTTCCATGGATGACCCCGCAATCGAATCCGGAGGGTTCCGGGCGCGGAGGCGTATGCTGGTGGCTGCAAAAATGTTGGTAGGAACGGTTGAAGTAGGGATCGTAGATTTCTCCCAGCGATTGCCCGGCTGTAGTCCGAATCCGCTGCGAACGCAGATACATGACCACCGGGGAATTCACGAAATCGGGACGCAATTCTGCGATAGGAAGGATATAGTCCGGAGAAAACTCGCTGGTGCCTTCATGGCTCGCGCCGATGTCGAAGGCGAATTCCGCCCTATCCTTCCACAGGCCGCTTTCACCGTTGAGGAGAAGCTTTCCGCCTTGGTTGATGTAGGCAGCGATCCGGATATTCAGTGCCTCGTCGATCCGGATGTCATCGGGAAGGATGAGAAGTTTGTATCGCTCAAAGCTCTCCTCGCGATCGATTACATCGAATAGCGCGTGACTCTCCAATAATATGCGGACCGCGCCCTCGTCGGCGCTGTTCTGTCCATGAGATCCGTTCTCGGCCTCGCTCGACAAGATCGCGATATCAGAAATCGCCTTCGCCCCGGCACACCAGGATTCCTTGGCTTCCACCTCCCGGTAGGCGGTTTCGATGTTCCGGTAGGTCGATTCATCCAGCCTCCCGCCCGGATGCAATTGGTCGCCGATACTGCATTTCGAATTAAATGCCAGCATGGCGGCGCATTCGTAGCATAGGGCATTCGGGTGCTTGTATCCTCCGAACTCTCCCCATGTCGTGTGGAATTTTCCGGACATTCCGAGGAAGTCCAGCCCCAGATTCTCCGCATACTTGGCCGACATCGGAAAGTGGTCGTATCCCCAGCCTCCTGTCGGCAACGATTCCAGCTCAAGGTGGCTGAAGTATTGGAGAAGATCCCGGCGGCCCCTTTGAAGATGGCCCGAGTTGTGGAGGACAGGCATGTCGGAGCGGTTGCTTCGGGATGCGGCGGTCGTCATTTGATAGTATCTCTCCAATGCGGCCTCGACCGCCATCGCACGATCCTCGTTGCTCTCGGGATTCAGTCCCTTTGCCAGCATGTAATCCATGCCCCATCGGTTGCAAACCGCCCCCTGCGCGATGATATCCAGAAAAATGCCATCGCAATCGGGAAACAGCTCCACGACTTCACGGATCTGATCGCACAGATAGTCCGTATAGGGGCTGAGAAAATCCATCGTGTGAAATCCCGCCTGCAGGACGCCGGTCGCCCAGCCTTGGTATTTTCCCTCATCCGTCATCTGCCTCCACTCGGGATGCTCGTGGCTCGCCAGATTATCCACCCCTGCCGAGAGATAGATCGGAGCCTGGATGCCGATCTCCTTGCAGGCATCATATTGGGAGCGGAGAAGATCGAAGCCCAGATGCGGGTGCATTTTCCCGACTTTCGTTGGATGGTAGCTCCACCCGTGGTGGCACTTGGAAAAAAGCGTGACCGAGTTGACCCTGGCATCCGAAAGCGTCTTTTGCCAGTGCGCGCGATCAAATTGCTTCCCGATGGCGGGAATGTGCGGCGACGTGTGGAAATCGAGGTGGATTTGGCGGAATCGGAGCGGCTTATGTGTCATGTCGTGAAAGAACGTGAGGAGACTTTTCCTGTTTCTAAATATGGCAAAGTGTCAGTGCTGAGGCGATGGCGTGAAAGCGCTGCAGGTCCAACCCATGGATCTTTACCTAGCGTCTTTTGTGACCCACAGGTGGCTGAACAGGCCCGGCGCGCCTTTCTCGGCGACCCAGTCTTGGAGTTTCATTTTTTCCAGCGGGCTGATCCAGACGCCGATGGACTTCCAAGCGAGGCATTCCAGCGGGATCCGCACCGAGCAGAGCGCCTCGGGTTGCCAGCGGCCATCGAGTCCCTTGGGAAGCTCCCACTGAGAGGCCACGCACATCTCCCATCCGCTCTGCACACCCACCTGCGCATCGAGCAACGGGGCGACCTCAGTAACCTCCGGATTGAAGAAATGAATCCGCTGAGAAATATCACGGGCCTCGGGGTCGAACGCATGAAGGTGCAGCACATGATTTTCCGTGCGCCCCTGAAGACCCTCGATCTGGACCTTGAAATGCCGCCAATGCACCCAGGCGGCCACCCCCCAATCCCAGCCTTGAGGGTAATCCGCGCAGAGTTCCTTGAAACCGTAGCCATCCGCGCACCGCTCCACATCGAATTCGTGCCCCAGCACTTTTGTGATGGAGCCGCGCGGTAGATGGATGCCGGGGTGGACTTCGATCACGACTTCGCCTGAGGCGGGACGCTGCTGCCGGAACCACTCGTTCATGCGCTTCATTTCCGCATCGCCCGCTGCCCTGCCAACCTCGCGGTCCCAGCGGCTTGTGTCGCGGATGTTTCCGAAAAGCTGATATTCCGACTCCGGCAGCTTCACCTGCGGGGCAACACGCGCCACCACCTCCGCTGTTTGCCTGCGCAGCCGCGCCTCGACTTCCCCGACGCCTTCGATCTCCAACTCATCGGCCCGCACGCCACGAAACCGGTGCCAGCACGACAGGCGCGTGCCGTCGAACTGCAAGGCCAGCCCGTTGGCAGGCAGTTCGCGCTCTTCGTAATCTATCCCGCACAGGCTCTCGACCCGGATGTGCTCGCGCTTTGAGCGTACGGATACGACGAAGCGCTCCGGCGTCTGGGTGACGAGGTAAGTGTAGGGTTGGTGATCACGCTCGAAGGTTTGAGCTTCGAGCAAGCTGCCCCAACTCTTGCGATGGGCGAGGGGACTTGTTGCGCCAAAACCCACCGTCAATTCCAGCTTGGTTTCCCCGGCCGGAACCATTCCCTCCAGCAGTACCGCGCCAGTCGTCCCTGCCGGATGAGGGAGGACGCTGGCCTCCCAACCTTCTGCTAGCTGAATTTCAAACGGACCGGCGCAGTTTTCCAAAAGATCCCAGAGCGCAAGCGGTGAGCGGCGCGACTCTCCGGAGTTGGAGATTAAGATTTCCACCCGCCGTGCCAACCCCTCAGAGGAAAGAAGCTTGGTTTTGACTTCGATCCCGCCAAACGACTCCGAAGCCGGAGCCAGCCCGGTGGGCTCAAACGCGGGATAGCTCCATGTCTTCCCATAGTCGTAGCAGCGCTTGGGAGTAGCGTGCGGGTATTTCCAGACGGCCTGCCGCACCAGGCTTTCGTCTACAATGACATCGGGGAAGCTGCCCGGACGATGGCCCACATGCGATCCCATCATTTCGCCACGCCAGTAGGTGGGCTGGCGGAGGAATCCTCCCTCCTTCCTGATTCTCTCACCCCATGTGCTCAGGCTGCCGATCTCCAGGCGGCCTTTGTCGCGCTGGTCGGCCAGCCATTCGAGTGCGCGGCGGTTGTGGTCGTAACACCTGCCCGCAAAAAAATACTGGAGGTTGATGTGAAAGAACCTGGAGGTGCCGCTCAGCTCAGTCTGGCGCAGCCAGTCTTCCGCAATCTGGAGAAATGGCAACGGCTCGCCACTCGGTTCGAGCCAGCGGTCGGCTGCCTGTGCATTGAGCGGGCACCACGGGCCTTCGCTCCAGTGGTTCAAGCAGACAAGCGGATTGCGCAGCTCCATGCTTGCCATCAGGACGCTGTCGGATCGCTCTCCGGGGTTCTCGGGCTTGCGGAAATCCTCTTCGGAGATGTAGTAGGGGGATAAGGGCGAACCGTAATGGGAGATGGACCATCCCCCATCCTCAATCACGGTCGGCGCGCAGAACCCGAGGATGTATCGGATGCCGAGTTGCCGGCACGCCGCGACAAATCCGTTGCCGGTCGTGTAGGTGTTTACGGCCACCATGGGTCCGAGATTCAGGGAGGCATATTTTTCCTGTGCAAGCCCAAGCAATCGCACGCATTCGCCTTCTGAATACTTCCACCAGTTCGGATCGGTGCAGGCGGGATCAAAATCGACCGGATAGATGTTCGGAGCAATCAGTCCGCCAGATTGCTGTAGTTTGCGCAGGGAAGCGTGGTTGCGGGTTGCCTGTCCAAAGGCGAAGTCGGCGTCGCAAACCAACCCCAGGCTGAGCAGATAATCCAGCTCACTGGAAAACCGCTCCCCGGTTTGGCCAAGTTGGCCGTAAATGTGGCAGTAGGATTTTGTTGTTATACTCATGTGCTGTATGGGGTCGATTCTTGTTTTCGTTTCCAGTTGTGATAGACCTTCACGGTAACAAGCCCGGCCAGAAGGTAGAAGAATGCCGTCCAGAGATATCCGCCGCGGTTGAATTTCAACCAATCGAAAAACGGGGAGATGGCGAGCGGGTTCAGAACCATGATGGTAGTCTGGTAGAAAAATGCTTGGGCCGAACAGAATTGGCCTATCTTTTCGCGCGGAAAGAGTTCCACCGTCACGGCACCCAGGGCCACCCCGAAGGGGAACATATTGATGTTGATCAGACTATCCAGCACATCGACATAGGCAAAGTTCCGTCCCACAGTCTTGAGCGGCCCACGCCCAATATCCCAGTTCCATGGCTCTCGGAATCCAAGCAACGACGCCCGGGTCGACAGGAGCACCGCGATCTTCGGTATCGGCAGATGCATCTTTCCGATGCACCGGAACAGCTCGATATTCTTCTCAAACCATCCCGCCACATCCGGATTGTCGCGATAGTGGGACACGGCAAAAACCAGATCCAGCGCGTCGGCTCCATACATGAGGTAGAAGGTCATCATTGACTGCATCGTGGCCGCGTCTTTCGGCGGCCCGCCCTGTTCGCAACTGAACGGAAACCCATTGCTGCGGGCCAGGCGTCCGCCGGTCATGGGAGCCCAGTAGCCGCCGGCTCCACCGGTATCGTGGTGATAGGCTCCATACTTTTCGCAGAGCGGAGTGCAGAGATCCAGCAGGTCGATCAGAGCCATGAGCTTGAGCGGGCGGTTCGGGTCGGCGGCGCGGGCGGCTTGCAAATCCGCCTCGATTTTTCTGATGCGCAGGCTTGCATCGAAATTTGTCCCGTCGAACCAGAGGCGGTTTTGGGCCTCGCCCATGTCCGGGTATTTTTTCAGCGGTTCGGGCCCGAGGAAGCAGTAGACGGCAATCGGAGTTCCCAAGGTGTTAAAGACAATCTGGTTTTCGCCCACCCGGAGCGCGTCACCCACTGGGAAGCATTGGGTCGCATCGCTGGTGCTGGCGAGTTTCTTGCCATTGACCCAGACGTCGAAAACCGGAGTCGATGCGGAGTGGTAGGCGGCGCTGGCGATCTGGAGATACTTCAGAAGGCTGATCTGCTCCTGGGAGACTTGAAACGTCCGGCGCATCCAGAACGCGCGCGCCTCCCGCTCCTCGTTCATCTGCCAGGTTCCGTGAAGGTCCAGACAGGTCTTGGGGTTCCAGCCTGGAAAATCGCTGGGCCATGGAACTTCCACCTCCGACCACGATTTGTAGTAGCTGCGGTCGCCTTTGTGCAGTTGCCCCACGGCGGCCAAGCTCAACAACTTTAAGTTTGTCATCAATATCAAATTATTTTTGAAGTAACTGCCGCGAAGGGTCTTAGGGTAAACATAAGTAAACTCTCAGGACTCTTTGAGCCCGTCAAGGGAAAATATCCCCCGTTTGATCCAAGCCGATGCGTTTGTTTCGTGTCCGCTGAAAGCGCCACAGAACATTTGCAGACCCATCCGACTCGTTGGCGAGACAACTCGACATCGGCGCGTTCCTGTTTCTGTGGGATTCAGCGACTTTCACTTTTTCCACTGCGCCCGGAACCGGCCTATCACTTCGCTCGGGAAATCCTTCGTTTCATATCCTTCGGCAACCCAGTGTCCGTCGGCAGCCTTTGGCAGGCGAAGGGTTCCGGTGCATCCGGGGGGGTGATGAGCCTCGAAGACGACTCCAGAATCTTCACGCTTCCAGGATGTTCGGATGAGCCCCAGAGGAGTGAGCAGTTCGCCGCGGGCATGGTCGAGGCCCTCGGGAAATACCGGCGCTAGGATCACCTTTTGAAATCCTGGCGCTTTCGGCGACGGCTGGATTCCGGCGACATATTTCACCATCCACGCGGTGCGCACGCCCCTGCTCTGCGAAGGAGCGGAAGATTCTGGGGCACTGCCCCTTTCCAGACCCAGGGAATCGTGTCTGGCTAGACATCCGCGCTTCCCATTTCGCTTCTAGTTTTTCCGCTTCACTTTTGAGCCAGCACGCGAAGATGGGCGTTGAGAGATGACACGCCTAATGTCTGAATTCTCTAAGTCGTTCCCCAGGATCGTCACGAACACGAATTCCGTCGACTCGGACAGCGTGACGTTATCGGCAGTGGTTTTAGGTGGAAGCCATGGAGAGCTATCTTGAAACGCGCAGCGTCATTGATGCCGTGGGAATGTGGCACAGGCTTCCAGGCTGTGTTCAGCAATCCTGCGACACGGCACAGGCTGAAAGTTCGTGCCACATTCGGGCTCCGCCGCTTTCGCAAGCGATGGGACGTATGGGACGCCCCCGCGTTTATCAACCCGGTTACCCCCCCGCGAGCGTCCCATGGCCACCTGATTTGCTGGTCGTGAAAGGCTCGAGTCCCATGCAGATCGATAACCGATGAATTCTTGATAGAAGGAGTTGACAGATTACACAAATTAACACATGGATTAGTCATATCATACCTAAACACACAAAACACACGGACTTCAGGAGAAGAACCCATCCCCCAATTCAGAATCTTTCCGATATGAACAACCAAGTCTCATTTCCCCCCCATTGTTGTCGCCATCTGATCATCGTTGCCGCTATTCTTTTACCTGCACTCTTCGCCAGCCGAGCTTATGCGACAGGCATGCAGGATATCCCGCTGGCGCCTGTCCCGTCAGCGCCGAAGATGACCATCGACGGCAAACTCGATGAATGGAAGGCGATCCCCGGCTATGTGTATGATCCCTTGAGTTCGGTGGTTAAGTCAGGGGGGGATCCGGTCATCGCGGCGCTTCTGACCAATTCGGTCTCTGTCAATTTGAAGACCTGCTACGATTCGGATGCGCTTTACATTTCCGCCGACTGGCGGGACCGCAAGCCGGGAAAGAATCGGACGCCTGCGGGTGATGCCCAGCACTGGGACAGCGGCGGCGAGGGGTTTGAACTGCATTTGCGGACCGACCGGGTGCTGCACCTGGCCTGCTGGCCGATCCGTGACGGCCGGAAGCTTGCCGTCATGGCCCGCTACGATGACCAGGCCTCCTGGCAGGACATTTCCAAGATCGCGACGGTTGCGGCCGCTGTCACCGGAACGGACGGGAGGGGTTATGCGCAGGAATTGAGGCTCCCTTGGTCGGCCATCACGGCTACTGGGAAACTGCCGGCCGATGGGCGCATCGAAGTGGGCGTCGATTTTGCATGGAACGCCATCCCGCCGTCACTGGTGGGGAACGTGCGCCGCGCCGTGTTGGCCACGGAAGGTCGTACCAGGGGAATTTCTGCCTGCTTTCTGACCGCGCGTCCCGGCCCCATCGCCGACAACTATCTTCCCAGTCCCTCGGACTGGGGCACACTTGCTTTCGGCGGCACAAGCCAGGGCGATCAAGCCAACAAATTACCCGATGGCGGCACCAGCCTTTCTTCGTTTCCGGTGGCTGTGGCCAAGACGCCGCCCTCGCTCGACGGCGGCCTAGCCGGTTGGACTGATTCCTACTTCCAGACATCAAGCTATCTGGGCGGGCTGTGGGGCGATCGATATACCTGCCGGATCGCTGCGCAATACGATGCCGATAATCTCTATATTGCAGCTCACTTTCCGAACCCCGGTCCGTCGAACCTGAAGGCTGAATCAACCACGCAGGGCTTTGCCGGCGGAGACGCTCTGCAGATGCGCCTCGCCAATGGAGCCAGAAAGATCAACCTCTGCGCCTGGTTTGACAGCGCCGCAAAGAAGCCGGCGTTGACGGCGGACCAGAACGATCTTTCGAGCCCATTCCTCTTGCAACAAGGAGCGAAAGAAGGATTCAAGCCCGATGGCCGAGGCGGTTACGTTCAAACATTGGCGTTGCCCTGGAGTGTGCTGTTTGGCGGCGCTCCAACGAGCACCGACCAGATCAAAGCGACTTTTCAGCTCTGGTTTGCCGACTTGACGCCGCGTTTCTCGGTGCATGCCAAGACGACGCTGGAAAAGCGCCCCGTCCTTTCGGTTGCCTACACGATGCCAGCGGATGGCCAGGCCACGGTGGGGCTGTATGACAAGGAGGGCAAACTGTTGCGCTGGGTGGCACAAGACGTATTCCGCAAGAAGGGTGAAAACCTGGAGCCATGGGACGGGCTTGATCAGTGGGGCAAACCCGTCGCCGCGGGAAGTTTTGCGCTGAAGGGAATCTATCACCCACCGCTTTCGACCGAATACAAGATGAGCGTTGATAACCCCGGTACCCCGCCCTGGTCAACTCCCGACGACAAGGGCGACTGGCTGGGCGATGAGGCGAATCCCCAAGCCGCCGCCACCGATGGGAGGTGGGTCTTTCTCGCAGCTCCGGTTAGTGAAAAGGGGTACTCGATTCTTGCGGTGGACGAAACCGGTCAGCGGCAGTGGGGCGCGAAGATTCCTTGTGCTCCGCGGTGCGTGTCTCTCGCCGTTGAGGGAGACTATGTGTATGCCCTTTATTCGGGTCCTGAAACCACCAATACCAGCCGGATATTTCTCGGAAAAAATACCGCCATCGACCGGGCGTTTCTGATTTGCCTGAACAAACGGACCGGCAAGCCCGCCCGGTTCACAATAAAGGATCCACAGCTGAAGGTCGCCACGTGGCCTTACCGCGAGGAGATCGCCTGGCTGCGCGATCTGCGCAACAACAAGTCGTTCAGCCCGGCCACCTACGGCGGCCAGCCTCGCTACTCGGCTACCGATGTTGGGGAATCGACCAGCGCCCTCGGCGTTGCGGCGGTAGGCGGCAAAGTCTATATCTCACTCTTATACGACAACAAGCTGCTCGAGCTCGATGCAGCCACCGGCAAGCCGACTGGGGAAACGATTCCAGTCACCGCACCGGCGGGACTTCACCGCCTCGACGATCACACCTTGCTGGCTGTCAGCGGCAAACAGATCGTAAAGGTCGATCTCGCGACGAAGAAGATCGCCCCGTTCGTCACGTCGGGATTGGTGGCGCCGTTTGGGGTGACCGCCGACAAAGCGGGCGCTACTTATGTGAGCGACTGGGGCAGCTCCTTTCAGGTCAAAGTCTTTGGCCCCGATGGCCATTTGATCCGTGCCATCGGCAAGGAAGGTGGGCGACCCTGGGTGGGCAAGTGGGATGCGAACGGCATGCTCGTGCCGCGCGGCATCGCCGTGACTGACGAAGGCAAGCTCTGGGTTGCCGAGGATGACGGTTCGCCCAAGCGGGTGAGCGTGTGGAACACCACCACGGGAGCGTTGATCAAGGACTACATTGGGCCGAGTAACTACGGCGGTGGAACTTATTTTTGGGTCGATCCGCACGACTCAACCCAGCTCTACACGGCGGCGGCCCGCTTCAAAATCGATCTGGACAAGAAAACCGCTGTACCGGAAGCAATCGTCTTTCGCTCCCAGAACCGGGACGACCCTTTCATACCCACCGGTGGCGGTTCCGCCTGGGGCCACTCCGAAGCTCTCTACCATGGAGGCCACGAGTATGTAGCCGTCAACACAAGCCCCGGGATATTCACCATTCTACAGCGCCATGGCGATATTTTCCGTGCGGTGGCCGCCATCGGCAACGTTCACAAGGATTCTAATCCGGCGTTCAACATTGACGGCACCGAGGCTGACGCCTGGGACAGCGATCTGGGACACCATGCCTACAAAGGTTATTTCCCTGAATGCTTCAGTGGCCATGGTGGCGATAACTATAGTTGGACTGACACGAACGGCGATAACCTCGTCCAGCCCGAGGAAATGCACTGGGTCAAGCCGGTGAACGCGCCCTACCAAGAGGGATCTCAACCCCGGTTGCAACTCATGTGGGGCACTGCGCTGGCTTCCGACTGGAGCTTCTTCACGGCGGGCGATTTCCGTGACAAGAGCGCCATCTACCGGCTCAAACCAAGGGGCTGGACCGAGGCTGGCGCGCCCATCTACGATATGGCCGATGCCAAGCCCATCGCTTTTGACATCCCCGGGGCCCGCATAGAGTCCCTCTATGCCACCAAAGATAATCGGCTCATTGCTTGTTACAATTACGAAGGATATGCCAAGAGCTCCGACTCGATTGCCTGCTACGATTTTGACGGGCACCGGCTCTGGTCGATGGCTCAACCCAAGCGTTTGGAGGGGAAGCAGATCCACGCAACCAGCGCCGTGGGAGAGTTTAACATCCCCAAGCTGGGGACCGTTGTCGGCACCTGGGCATGGCACGGCGCTGTTCGTCCCTATTTGTTCACCACTGACGGGCTTTACGTCGGGACGCTTCTGGAGAATACTCTGCTCGGTCCCACGGCCCTTTGGGGCGAATCGTACAACTACTACTATCAGACGGCCTACGGCACTCCCTACCTTGTCAACGGCGGATGGCAGGCGGAGCACATCCTTCAGGTTAAGGGACTCGAAGGCGGCTCGGTGGGCAGGTTCGAGGGCTCCTACCAGCTCAGCGAGGCCGATGCCCAAAAGGCGGCTCAGATGAGGGAGATGCCCGAGCAAAAGGTCGCGCCCAAGCCGGTGCTGGCTGTGACCTGGCTCGGAAAGACTCCGGCAATTGACGGCGACCTGTCTGACTGGAACCTGGGGGCCGGCGTTTCGCTGGATGGGGGCAACGGACGCACGGCGGAAATCGCGCTGGGGCGCGACGCCAACTGGCTCTACCTCGCTTACAAGGTCCACGAGCGCAACCCCATGCGCAATGGCGGCAGCGATTGGCGGACTCTCTTTACCACCGGCGATTGCATCGACTTGATGCTGCAAACCGATCCGAAAGCCGACGTAAACCGCCGCAACTCCGCGGCGGGCGACGAGCGCCTATTGGTCAGCATGTTCCAGGACAAGCCAATCGCTGTGCTTTACCGGCCCGTAGTGCCGGGAGCAAAGGCTCCGGTCCGGCTTTCCTCGGCCAGCATTGATGAGGTTACGCGGCTTGACTCGGCACGGGTGGCCATCAAGCGCGATGAGGAACATGGCTTCTACACGGTGGAAGTGGCCGTGCCGTTAAAGGAGTTGGGCATTGATTCGAAGGCATCCGGAGACCTGCGAGGCGATGTGGGCGTTGTCTTCGCCGACGACAGCGGGAAAAGTCGTTCGTTGCGACTCTACTACTACAATCACCACACCGAAATGGTTAACGACCTGCCCACCGAGGCGACTTTGCAGCCGCTCGAATGGGGGACTCTGGCGATGCCCCTCGGCGTGAACCTGCTTAAGAACGGCGGCTTCGAGAACCCGTTTGTGGATTCATCCGCAGACAAGGACAAGGGATGGTTCGTGAGCGTGGCCGAGAACGGGAGCGATGCCGCCCTGGTCCCGTATTCACCTTACAGCGGCCATCGATCGTTATTGTTGGAAACCCCCATTCCAGTTACATTCCCCGCCGGGAACTATAATAATCCTGACTACGGGGTATTCATCAGCAGCGCCAACGGTGGAAAGGGAGGCGGGAACGTCGACGTCCGGCAACGGGTGCCGGTCGTCTCGGGCCATCAATACAGCGTCCGATTCCGTTATCGTTGCGAGGACTTCCAGCCGGAGGAAAAAAGGTCCGGCCATCCACGCGGCTACGTGGCATTTGGCGCCTGGATGGAATGGGTTTGCCCGCCACCGAACCAGAGCGAGCGAGATTTTTTTGGCTCTCACTACGATTCGATTTTCGACTGGCAAACCGTGCATGACTACCAGAGGGATGCAATCTCCGCGCCTTACACCGCCCCGCCGGGAGCCGTCGCCGCCGATTTCGTCCTTAACATGCGCACTCTGGCTGAGGGCCATTCGCCCAAGCTCTTTATTGACGATGTCGAATTCGTCGATGTGACGCCCGCCCTTGTAAACTGAAGATTAGAAGCCGCTCTATGAATCGCACGTACTGTAATCCTTTGCCGCTCCCAAACTACCAACTCGGGCGAGACGTCCTCATGCCGAAC
>Ga0194053_10000459_pt1 | contig 31102 bp, 35 predicted proteins | sample SepL228m_MetaG_FD_161684 | JGI IMG/M metagenome (GOLD analysis project Ga0194053, IMG submission 161684) | Anoxic zone freshwater microbial communities from boreal shield lake in IISD Experimental Lakes Area, Ontario, Canada - Sep2016-L227-8m | ecosystem: Environmental > Aquatic > Freshwater >... | reverse complement strand
CTTTAGTCTTTAACCATTAATTGACCCGATTTTGGGTCACGAAAACCATTCCCATAATCAGGATGATAAGTATATAAAGCTAATTCGGCTTCACTAGTATTTACCTGATTGAGTTCAGAAAAAATTACTTTTCTGTTACCTTGCGCTGGATTAAGATAAAAACTTGATTCAGAAATGGCCCGTTTATCGAGCGCGGCTTGATCTGAAATCGGATCATAAAACATAGACTTTGCGGTAGTCACACCTTTTTCCCAATCTTCATGTGAAATAACTGGTTTTTCGTGAAAAACTTCTTGCAAAACATTGAAGCCGGCCGCGCCGTAAATTTGCCGCAGTTTTTGCATTAACTTAGCGTGCTCGCCAGTATCAGCTGAAGTATATTGATTAATCGAATCAATATCAGCTACTATTTGGCCATCCTCAGTATATGAAATATAACCATTCTCAGCTATGACCTCTAAAGCCTTTTGACGCCTGGCTTCTTGTATTTCAATATCATCCAGTTCTTCTGACTGATTTGTATTACCAATATTTAATTCTGATTCACTTAAATTAATACGATTTTCTGTACTCATTGCAAATCCTCCCATATATTAGTATTCTATATACTAAAAATACAACGGTTAGAGTATAAACTCAAGCGTTGTATCTGTTGGGAAAATTTAAATTGTTTGGCGGAGGAGAGAGGAGTTACGAACATCTCGGAAACCCACGGTTTTCCGACGCTCGTGACCTCGCTGCCTTCCTCTTACGGGAAACCTCTGGTTTCCCGACCCCTTCCTGGGTTCTCATCCCTCACAATCACTAATTAAAATAAAAATAACCCTCACGGGCATTTTTATTTTAATTGGCGGAGGAGAGAGGATTCGAACCCCTGGTACCCTTGCGAGCACACCGCCATCAATAACAGTTCAGTGCGGAGAGGGCGAGATTCGAACTCGCGAGGCCTTTGCAGACCTACCGGTTTTCGAGACCAGCGCACTAAACCAACTATGCGACCTCTCCGCACTAAACATCGAGAGCGGCACCTTCAACCACTCAGACACTCCTCCGTATAAATAGACTTGTAGATGTTTAGACTTATAGACTTACATTAGCAGAAATTCAGTATTCAGCATTCAGCATTATAGTCTTGTAGAATAGTAACTAAAAGTCTGTAGATCTAAAAGTCTATCCCAAAGGTTCAATTTTAACTCTTCTTAACTCCCCTTCACCGATTGAATCAGACTTAATACCTGGAAAATCTTTCAAAGTCATATGAACAATTCGTCGAGCATAAGCGCTCATTGGGCGCATTTCTTGACCATAACCAGAATTTTTAACATTTTCAGCCATGGCTTTAGCCAGCTCAATTAATTCAGTTTCTTTTTTTTCTTTGTATTCATCAACATCGACCGTAACTGGTATAAATTCGCCGGATTTTTCCGAAACCATTAAACGGATTATGTATTGAATTGCCTCTAGGGTTTCGCCCATTTTGCCAATCAAATGACCGGAATTTGGTGAGCTAACTTTAATCCACCAGTTTTTTCGATTATCTTCGTCTTTTTCAACCACATCGATGACTGCTTCTGAATCAAAACTCTTAAAAAATAATTTGACTATTTCTTCGATTTCTTTGGTAGACATTAGTTCCCTTTCCTTCTAACCGTAACTTCGATTCCATTTTTGATGGATTTTTGTTCTAATTTTTTAATTTCTGATTTTTTATTGACTATCTTAACTTCGGATTTCGGATTTTCTCGTCCCACCCACCATTGTTGGCCAATAGCAAAGAGAGTTGTAATAATCCAGTACAAAGGCAAGGCGGCCGGGAAGCGACCAGCGATAAAGATGGTAAAAATTGGCATCATATACAACATCTGTTTTGAAATCATCTGAGCCATTTCTGGCTGTTCGCCTGGTTTGGTTTTTGGTGCTACCTGGTAACCCTGATAAAACTGTAGTAAACCAGCTAAAATTGGTAAAACCCATTTATCCGGTTTAGCTAAATCTAGGCCAAAAAACATAGTTTGAATCATATCTGGTTTTGGTACCCAAGAATAAAGTAGAGCAAAACGGCTCATATCCAAACCATTTTTAAACACGTAATACAGAATAATTAAAATCGGCAACTGAAGCAAAAGCGGTAAGCATGAACCTAACGGATTAATTTTATTATCTTTATAAAACTGAGCTAAAACCTCGGCTTGTTTTTGCTTGTCATCTTTATATTTTTCTTGAATAGCTTGAAGTTCTGGTTGAATTTCCTGCATTCGTTTTTGCTGGCGCGACGCATCAAGCGAGCTTGGCAAAAGGATCAAACGAATTATAACAGTCAAACCAATAATAGCCCAACCAACATTGTGATCAGGAATAATAAAAACTAAAAACATGAGTGCGTTAAAGAGTGGATAATAAAGAACTGTTTTAAGTAAATGAAGCATATATACCTTTCGAATTAATTAGGCTTTTAGATCTATAGACTTGTAGGCTTATAGTAGTATTTATTGAAACTATATGACTATAATTCGGAATACTGAGTTTACGCGATTGTAAATCTATAGATCTATAAGTCTAAAAGACTATTTGACCGGGTCGTGTCCCCCTTTACTCCATGGGTTGCAACGACAGATTCGCTTAACACCTAGCCAACTGCCTTTTATTATACCGTACTTATCAATTGCTTGATAGGTATATTCACTACAGGTTGGTTGATAGCGACAAAACCCACCGGGGTGATAAACTTTTAACGGGCCATGATCGTAAGACAAAGTTTTCTGGTACAAACGAATCAATTTTAAAGCCAACTTTTTCATTTAACTTCTTTAAAAATATTTTTGATCGATTCTTCCAAATTTTCTTTTTCTGCTTTTTTTAAGATTAACGCAAAATCAAAAGCTTTATCTTTCCATAAAGTTTCAGATTCACTAATAATCTGATAAGCTTTTCTCTTGAATTGATTGCGTGCAGTGGCAAGCGCGAGTACCTTTTTTGAGATTACTACACTAAATCGACTGTGACCAGCCCGATTAGGTAAAAAACGAATTAAAAATAAATCCTGGCGAAAATTTCGCCCTTTTTTGTAAATACGTTCCATGTCCTTTTTTTGTAGACGAAAAGAACGCGTTAACATTAAACGGTTAATTTCCTTCTGCCTTTAGCGCGGCGATTTTTTAAGACATGGCTACCAGCTACAGCTTGAGCTTTCATTCTGGCTCGAAAACCATGGGTGCGCATTTTGTGTCTTGATTGTTTATTAGATAAAGTTGTTCCTAACATAATACCTCTCATTTATTCAATTACGATATGATTAGTATAACTTATTTTTTGTCAGATGGCAAGAGTTTACAATTAGTTTAGTAAAAATTAATGATGCCAATTTTATCCACAATACTTGCAAGCTGTGGATAACTTCACTATTATATGGTTAGGCACCTTGTGGATAAGTCCTGGTAGACAAACCTGATACAAAAGCTTAGATTAAGGTCACGGAGTCAAATGAAAACACCTGACGAAAAAGAAACTTGGCAAGCAGTCCTGGGCGAACTCGAGGTTTCCTTGAGTAAAGCTAACTTTACAACGTGGTTTAACAACACGTTCATTTTGAATTTAAGTCCAGAAAACTTCATCATCGGAGTGCCAAATAGTTTTGCTAAAGAGTGGTTAGAGAAAAAATATTATCCACAGATCCTCGAGTCGCTCCAGAAGCTTCATCCACAGGTCAAATCTTTCTCTTGCCAAGTTGTAAGTACCCAATTTAAACCAGAACATTTACCACTCGAAACCAAAGATTCAGTCTCCCCTGTCTCTTTTTCGGCTGGTCGAGAAATTCCAATCAATATCACCTTAAACCCAAAATATACTTTTGATACTTTTATTGTTGGTGGTTCAAACCGTTTGGCCGCGGCGACGGCCCAGGCTGTGGCAGCTAAACCTGGTGTAACTTACAATCCCCTTTTTCTTTATGGTGGAGTTGGTTTAGGTAAAACCCATTTAGCTCAAGCCATTGGTCACGAAATTTTGGCGCAAAACCCGAAAAAGAAAATCATTTATGTTTCTTGTGAAAATTTTACTAATGAATTCGTTCAATCAATTTCCACAGGCAAGGTTAATGATTTCAAAAAGAAATATCGCGACGCTGATGTTTTACTAGTCGATGATATTCAATTTTTAGCCGGCAAAGAGGGAACACAGGAAGAATTTTTTCACACCTTTAACGCTTTACACCAGTCAAACCGTCAAATTGTCATTACTTCCGACCGAGTACCAAAAGCAATCCCACAACTTGAAGCTCGACTTTCATCGCGCTTTGGCGCCGGCATGGTTGCTGATGTTCAACCACCAAACTTAGAGATGCGCCACGCCATTTTACGCGCGAAGTGTGAAGAAAAAAACTATGTCGTAGCCGATGAAATTTTGAACTTTATTGCTGAAAACATTGAGTCAAATATTCGAGAATTAGAAGGCGCGATTACCAGAGTTATATCTTATTGTGAACTAAATAAAATTGAACCAACTATCGAAATAACTGGTAAGGTTTTGGAAGATATGATTACGGCTAAAAGCAAAAACCTATCGGTTGAGAAAATCATAAAAATTGTTTGTGAGTATTTTAATATTATGCCGGAACACCTTCTTGGCGCCCGTCGCAGCAAAGAATTAGTCGGGCCACGCCAAATTACTATGTATCTTTTGCGTCACGAAATGAATATGAGTTTTCCAAAAATCGGTAAAGAATTAAATAAAAAAGATCACACCACTATTATGCACGGCGTCACGCGAGTGGAAAAAGATCTGAGCCGACATAGTGAATTACAAAAAGAAGTCACGCAAATCAAGGAAAAACTGTACCTTAACTAAAAATAGACGTATAGATCTATAGACTTATAGTTATGTAGTTCTGACGAAATATAGACTTATAGTCGCGTAATTTCTGACGAAATATAGACTTATAATTATCGAAATTCAATATTCTAAATCATAGTATTCATTTTTTCTACAGATCTAAAAGTCTAAAAGTCTATTCAACTGGCGAGTTAAACCCAGTCTGTGGATAACATGTGGATAACCTGTGTTTATTGCGATTTAATTGTGGATAATTATTTCAAAATAAATCCTTCGCATGTGGATATTGATTAAAACCGCCAGTTATCCACACATTAACCACACTTTCATCCACAAGTTATCCACCACTTTTCCACAAGCTACACACCTATTTTATCCACAGAATCCACAGGGCTTATTATTACTACTGTTTTTATACACTTATTATTAATATAAAAATTGATTGTGGATAAAAAAACGAAACAAAAGATTCCATTTAAAGAAGATGAAGAAATTAAAATATAAAAAATAAACTTAAATAGCCTAATCAGACTAACAAAATATGTAGAATTTATCCTATTTATCTGTTAATCTAAATATCTATTTAAATAAAGGAGATGTCATGAAATTATCTTGTACACAGGAAAATTTAGCTAAAGGTTTAAGTATTGTTAGTCGTTCGGTTGGCACTAGAGCAACTTTACCGGTTTTGAATAATATTTTACTTCAGACTGATAAAGGCAGATTAAAATTAAGTGCGACCGACTTAGAAATCGGTATTCACACTTGGGTTGGGGCTAAAATCGATGCTGAAGGTGGTATTACAGTGCCAGCTCGCCTTTTGATTGATTTTGTGAACAACAACACCGATAAGAATATTGAATTAGAACTTAAAGAACAAGTTCTAAAAATTTCTTCCGACCGATTTAAGGCCAATATTAACGGTATTGAGGCTTCAGAATTTCCACTCATTCCGCAAGTTAAAAAATCTGTGGAAATCGAACTGGCTAAACAAGAGTTAATCGGTGCGATTAATAAGACGGTAATTGCGGCGGCTATGGACGAGTCTCGACCAGTTTTGGCTGGAGTTTATTTCTTTAATCAAGAACAGCAAATGAAAGTAGTTGCCACTGATTCGTATAGATTAGCAGAACAAACTATTACTTTAATTAACAAGCCAGAAAAAGATTTTAAATTTATCGTGCCGCAAAGAACCATTGCTGAATTAGGCCGAATTCTTTCAAGCGCCGGGGAAAAGGTGAGAGTGCTACCAGGGGAGAATCAAGTCGAATTTGTGATGGAAGATACGATTTTAGTTTCACGATTGATCGAGGGAACTTTTCCTGATTATGCTCAAATTATTCCAAAAGAAAGTAAAACCACTATGGAGGTGGCGACAGCTGAGTTTAATAATGCGATTAAAATGGCTAGTTTGTTTGCCCGAGAATCAGCTAATAATATTAAACTTCGAATTACAGCGCCTGATAAGGTTGAGGTTTTGGCGACATCGAGCCATGTTGGCGATAATATCTCGACAGTTACCGGTGTGGTAAAAGGGGATTCACTTGAAGTAGCGTTTAATGCTAAATTTATTTTGGACTGTTTAGCTGTCATTGGTTCAGAAAGAATTACGTTGGACTTACTTAACAATATGGCGGCCGGGGTGATCCGTGGTAATAAAGATAAAAACTATTTATATGTGATCATGCCGTTACGCATTGACGAGTAGGTTAAATCCGAAATCCGAATTTCAAATGACGAATAAAACGTCTAATTGGAGATTTATTAATTTAGTATTTTGTTCGACATTCGGATTTTGTTATTCGACATTATGATTACTAAATCTGCATCATGATTTTAGATCTGTATTATGATTATTAAATCTATAAAACTTACTAATTTTCGAAACTGGTTGAGCAACGAGTTTGATTTTAGTGATGTGACCATATTTATTGGGCCAAATGGCAGGGGAAAGACTAATGTTTTAGAGGCGGTTTGGCTTATATCGACCGGCCGAAGTTGGCGGACAAACCGAGATGCTGAGTCGATTAACTGGGAAAATGATTTTGCTAAAATTGAAGCTGAGGTAAGTGGGGATAAATCTGTAAAAATCGATTTGGTTTTGCAAAAAATTCCAACTAAAGATAGACCGCAACCAAAGATTCTCAAAGTAAACAGTACTAAAAAGCGCCTGATTGATCTACTCGGAATTTTGCCAGCCGTGCTTTTTAGTCCAGAATCACTGGAAATTTTAGATGGCGCGCCAGGCTTAAGACGCAAGTTTTTAGACGTCATGCTTTCTCAAATCGACAAAAAATATGCCCTAAATTTACTCAGTTTTAATAAAGTTCTAAAAGAGCGAAACAAATTACTACAAATGATTAGTTTGCGTCGGGGTAAACCAGATGAATTAGAGTTTTGGGATCAAAAATTAGTGGAGGCAGGTAGAGCTATTATTGCTCAACGGACAAGTGTTATTAAATTTTTCAATCAAACTTTGGACAAGGCTTATTCGGAAATTAGTGGCCAAAAGGAAACTTTAAAACTTTCCTATAAAGCCTCAGTGGAAGAAGATCGATTTATGGATATTTTAACTATTGATCGCGATCGTGATATTAGTCAAAACACTACTAGTCATGGCCCGCACCGAGACGATTTGGTATTTTTGTTGGATGGGCGAGATATCACTACTTTTGCTTCCCGCGGCGAGTATCGCACGGCTTTGGTGGCGCTTAAAATGGCCGAGCTTGAGTTTATGTCTGAAAAACTTGGTCAACGCCCCATTTTACTTTTAGATGATATTTTTTCTGAACTCGACCATGATCGGCGCATGCATTTAGCCAAAATTATGTCTGGTCAACAAACAATTATTACCACCACCGATCTCGACCATATTGAAAAATCATTACAAAAAACCGCCAGGATTGTGGAGATTGGAAAAATTGATAAATAAAAAACCCGCAAGTGATTGCGAGTTAATGGGTTAAGATTACTTGAAATTCGAATCGATAAATTCCTTGCGAAGGGCATTCTTTTTGTAGTAAAAAGCCAAGAAATAGACAATTATACTAAGGCAAGGCGCAATAATTCCCGCTTTCCAGCCTAAATTGTTCACTAAAGCTATTATAGACGGGATTAGATAGGTCAAAATGAATGAAACAATCGCCAAAATGATCAAGCTGATTAAAACCGAGGTTAAGGCGTAGGAGCGACAGTCTGACTTGTGACGCTCGTGGAAAAAACTGTTAAACTGAGTTTTCAAAGTATCTCGGATCGTCTCGTGTCCGTCTCTGGTATTACAGTCAATGCAATTTTTGCCGTTACCGGTCAATTCGTGGCCACATTTTGGACAAATAGTATTTGTCATATTTTTTCTCCTTCAAAGGTGCGATTAACTAGGTGTATTGTATGGCAAAAATCGGTTAAAGTCAAGATGTAATCAGGTCACCTCTTGACACAGTTTAGTTTTAGATGTTTAATAAACTGTCGTTTAGAAAACGAAAAAAAGGGGGATTTCTATGAACATTAATATTTTAGGCTCCGGTGGAGCATTGCCGTTTCCACGGGCGCTTTGTCGTTGTGTAAATTGCGAGCAAGCTCGCGACGAAGGCATTCCTTATGCCCGAACCGGCCCAAGTATGTATATTCCTGAAGATGGTGGCATACTTTTCGATACGCCAGAGGAAATTCGTTTTCAATTTGAAAGAGAAGGTATTAAAGAGTTGAAACATATTTTTTTTACTCATTGGCACCCAGACCACACTCAAGGCATGCGCATTATCGAAAACATTAATCATGTTTATGCTCATGAGCAGCGCAAAAGTCCGATTAATATTTGGTTACCTGAAACCAGAGTAGATGAATATGGAGATAATGATTTCGAGAGATGGTGTCCGACACTTTGGTATTTTGTAAAAATGGGTTGGGCCGTGATTCGCGAAGTTGATGATCGGTTGCCAATCAAGCTTGAAAAAGTCACGGTCACGCCAGTTAATTTCAATCGTGCAGATCGTGATCGCTATGGGTTTTTGACTGAGGTGAATAACAAGCGCATTATGTACGCGCCATGTTCAATCTTTGGTCTAACCCTTGATGCTTATTATAATGATTTGGATTACTTGATTATGGAGCTGGGTTGGCCGGGTGATACTCAGAAAATTCGCGCCAAGTTACCAAAAAAGCACCCTTGGCACGACCATGTTAGTTTTGAAGAAAATCTGGAAATTATCAAATTAACCAGGCCTAAACAGACGATTTTGACTCATATCGATGGTACCAGACACCGGGCTAATGACGGAAATCATGCTGATTTGTGTAAAATGGTTCGTAAAACTTGTCTCAATATTGAGATTGCTTATGATGGGATGAAACTTCCTATTTAAAAATTAATCCCGCGTTTAATTACGCGGGATTTTTTGTATAAATTTTTTAAAAACATGTATAATAAAAATGTACTCTTGCTGTTTTGGAGGGGTGGCCGTGACTCGGCCAGGCGATGTTGGAAGTATAAGGCTAACGTTCCATTTAGAGAATTATTAAAAAACCGGCGAGCTATTTTAGAGGTATAAAAAATCACAAATTTCCAGGCCTAAAATTTAAACAAAATCCTAGATTTTATAAATATTAAAAATTGAACCATATAAATGTAAAAATATTTTGAAAAATAACATTTTCTTTTAAAAACTATAAGGTTTAACCCTTGACAAACGATTGAAATCGCGATACAATATAAACAATCCCTTAGTAAATAAATCGTGGTTAGCTTCCTTCTGGAGGTTAGTCAAGCACTTAAAAAAGGAGAGGGATTTTATCAACCTGGTGGTTTTAGACCACTTTCTAATTTTCTTTTTTAGAGGAAGATTGGAATGATCTCTAGGTCTAACAAAAAATATAAGCGCAACGATTGGTCTTGAATTTTAAAATAAGTATTGGGCCGATACATCGATTTGCGCTTTTTTTGTACAATTTATTTGGCGATTGATATTATCGCGATTAAAAATATGTTACGATAGTATTAAATAATATAAAAAGAGGGTTTATGGAAACTAAAGAAGAAATTAAATGGGATGGCGAATTTGGCGCGCTTGAGCGAATTACGTTTGTGTCCGATTTATTAAATAAACAGGTCGAAATTCGCAATATGCTCGATTTAAGAACCAACATTATGATTGGTTTTAACTCGGCTTTGATTGTGTTTTTTGCCAGTAATTTTAAGGCTGAGTGGGCTAATAGTGTTTTCTTTGTAGCGGCTTTGGCGGCCATCGTGATCTCGATGTTATTTGCCTTAATGGCTTTAAAACCAAGTCATTTTGTCAGCAAAAAAGGTCAAAAAGAAAGTCTTTTTTATCATCATCAGATTGATAGTAAATCTGAAGAAGCTTATAAAAAAGAAATTCTAGAAACTATGGGCGACGAGACAAAAATTTATAGTGCTTATATTTTGGAAACCTATAATTTAACTAGTTTTTCCAATGTGCCACGCAAATATTATTTGAACTGGTCAATTAGAGTTTTACTTTATGGTATATTTATTTCTTTGGCTTTATACCTTATTTCCTTGGCTCCAGCCTTTATTTCCGGAACTTTAAATTTGCCTCAAATCAAGTTTTAAAAACTTGAAACAATTTTAATTCTGATCTTTTTGACCCACTCGAAATTTAATTTTTCGTTGATTTCTTTTTGTATTTGAGGTAGTTCAAATTGTAAGTTGGCGCTGGCGGCGGAGCTGGTGACGCCGACCGTTAAGCAGCCGTCTATAAAGCTCAGAACCGCGAAACGACCATCGGCGAGCGAACGGGCCGAGTCGCAGACTTGAGCGGCGCGTAGCGGCCCGGCGAGCCTTTGATATTTGGAGTTGCCGCCTAAAAATTTATTAATTATATCCATTTGTAATCCTTTAATTTATCAACCTAAAATTAGTATCCATTATTTTTAATAGAGTATCAAGCTAAAAAATCCCAGGCTAAATGTCTGGGATTTTTTATTTAGTATGAGACGTGAATTTGATCCGAGGCTTCTGGCATGGAGAAAAGTCCGAAATTGGCTGGCCGAGGTAAACCGTAAAGATCAATGAGCTTATCCCAGAATGGGGCGACATCGCGATCTTGGCTATAGGTTATTAATTGAACAATTCGATAGTAAAATTTGTTATTCATGTCATATGGAAACTGAAGAAGTTCGCTAATAACAGTGTGAACTTTGGCTCTGGCTTCTGGTTGATAGACCATATAATAAACTCGCGGATCGATCAAGCCGTCTGGTTTTTTGTCTTGCCAGGAAAGTTTGATTGGGATGGCTTGGACATAATCTGTGCCATTGAAATTAGTGTTCGAAGGAGTGATAGAGGTTAAATTTCCTAAACATTTCTGGCGTAAAAGTTCATTGCCGCTGCCGCCCAGACCAAGACTGCCCAAAGCACTACCAAGCTTTTCGCCAACAGCTTTATTTAACTCATCTTTGACCTTGCTCACGGCTTCATCTTTAGCTTCATTAGTTAGTTTGTCTAATTCTTTTTGGGCTAAAGCCATGGCCGCGCTATCGAGAGTATTTTTAAAAATATCTAGATCGGGTAGGGCGGTGTCGAGATTGCTGATTGCGTCTGAACCCGCTAGGGTGCTCGCGTCAGACGAACTGCTTTCAAGGTTCGCGATGGCATTACCTAGATCAGTTGAGTTGGTGGCGGCCTCCGCAATGCTTAATTGTTTTACAAAAGTGATGACGATTTGATTAAGACCGCCGATCAATTTATTTAATTGAGTTTTAGTAATATTTAAGGTTTGATTGACTTGACCGGTAATCTTGGTGATATCGCCAAGTGTGTTTAGAGTACTACTGCCGGCACCGAGTTTACTCATGACGTTGCTAGCTGTGCCTAAATTAGTGTTTAGAGTAGTAAGTTTTGTTTGCATATCTTGAATACTAGTGACCATTTTGGCTAATTTGGTTTTGAGATCGTTTAGTTTAGTAATGGTGATGCGATATTGGTCAATAATTTTTTGAAGTCGTTGGATTTGATCCTGTTGGGCTGCTTGATTTTGACCTGAGTTGGCAATTTGATCTGATAGTTTTTTCTGTAAAGCTTCTAATCGAGCTAAAATATCAGTGTTTGAAGCATTAATTTCTTCAAGACTAGTGCCGATTTGATCAAGATTAGTATTATCGATTGAACCGTCGGTACTTGTGACAGGATTGCCGTTTGCGTCAACATTAGTGGTATTTGAATTTGGTTGTTTTACGTCTTCATGATAATAAACAATATCGCCCCACTTGGCGGCTTTGGCTGCACGTTTACAGGCAAAAGCAAGCGGCCCGCAGGCTGAGGCGACTAAATTTTGACAATATTCGCTTGGCTCAAGAACTTTGTAAACAAAATCAACACTGGCGATATCGGCGGCCAAACCTTCTTTATGGGCCGAAATATTACTATTAATTTGAGAAGTGGATTCGCCGGCTTCTGGGTTAACCGTCATATTTTGATAGCCGTCGATAATATGACTAATACCAATAGAGGCGTGTCGATCAGATAGATATTTGAGAGCATCAAGTAGGCGTTTGTCAGCTAAGCCGTCCTCAATAAATTTTTTATCATTATTGTTAAGATTTAATTGATTATAACCTTTGATATTTTTGCCCGTGCTGGTTTTGGTTTGGGTGTTTGCGGCTGTTAAAACAGTTTTAACGTTGGCGTAATCTTTACCTGAAGGAATCGGTGTAGATTTACCAAAATAACCTTGAGAGGCCTGACAAGCCATAAAGCCAAAAATGACGATTATGACCAATAAAATAACGACTAGTACACCTAAAGCAACCAGTAAAATTGGGGCGCCGGCGGCGCCAGCCGCAACTTCTTCGCCAGCTACTACGGCTTCCTCAGCAACCACGGCCGCTTCTTCGGCTGCTGCCGCTGCTTCGGCGGTTTCGGCTCCCTCTGCTACTTCTGCGCCTTCGGCAGCTTCTGGTGAAGCGCTAGTTTCGCCAGCTTCAGGAGTTTCGGCATTTTCGTTTTCTGGTGTATTACTTTCTTCGGTTTCGGGGCTTTCTTCTTCTGGTTCCTTTTCTTCATTCTCTGGATTTTCTTCTTCGTTTTCTTCTGGTTCTGACTGCTCTTCCTCTTTTTCTTCCTCCTCCTCAGGTTCCTCTTCTTCAGCTTCTTCCTCTTTTTCGTCCTCAGATTTTTCTTTTTCATCCTCTTCAGGGTTCTCTTCCTCAGGATTTTCTTGCTGAGCCGGTTCTTCTTCTTTTTCTGGTTGATTTTGAGGTTTAGATTCAGTTTGAGGTTGGGCTTCAGGTTGTTGTTTGACCTGAGTATTATTTGGTTGAACCTCTTGATTTACTTGATTTACAGGAATTTCTTGGATTTCTGGAGTTTCTTCGGTACTACCCATAACACTATCTTGTGAACTGTTTACTTCTTCAACACTGACTTTATTTTGAGTTACATCAAAACCACCAGGGGCTGGTTTTTTGGGTGTGGTTTTGACATCAATTTTCTTTGGATCAATTTTATCTGCCATATTCTTCCTTAATTTATCATAGCATTTTCTTAGCAAAATTATAAATAATCCCTTGACTTTTCTCGAGAAAAAGCGTAAACTACAATCATCTTATTTAAAAAGGGGAAAATTCATGCGTATCTTAACAATTTGGTTAGTGTTTTTATTTTCGTTTTTGGCATTTGCCCAAGAAAATAAAAATATTTCTGAACTTGATCAGGCGGTTGTCTCTCCAGCCCTGAATCATGTTATGGCAAAAATTGCTAGAACAGTGTTAGCTGGTCAGCAACTTTTTATTAGTTATGACACCGGCGCAACTTGGGAAAGAATCACTTGGTTTAGTGATGACAATGGTCAGGCAGTTTATTTCAGCTGGTCACCTGGAGGCAAACTTTTAATTTTAATGGATTTTATTTCTTGCCATGACGAGATTGATCAGAGCTATAAGCATGATTATGGAGGCCCGGGTACTTTGGGTATTTTTGACCCAGTCGAAAAAAATATTCATTGGATTGCTGGTTTTTGCGCCAAGCCAGTCAAAGGTACCGATGATGTTCCTGAGGCTGAATGGTTAGATGGCGATACGATTTCTTATAAATTAATTCGTTGGCCTAACCCTCATTTAAGTCAGGAATATCAGAAAAGTTATAAGGTAACACCGGAAATTTTAGCTAAAGCCTATTCTGATCCGGCGCCAAAACTTATTCATATGGGTTGGCAAATTATTGATATTGTTAAAAAGGATGGAGATCCAGTCAAGTTTTTAACAGAACAAAAAGTAAAATGCGGCACAGCAACTAAAAAATATTTTACTAATAAAAAGTATCGAAAGAATATTGCTAATTGGTTTGAACCCAAGATCGAAGTAGCTGGGGTGGTTGGCGATCGTTTAAGTTCGGGCAAAACGAATATGAATTTATCTCTAACAGAAGCTTTACTTTTCGATTTTGATAATTTATATAATGTGATCGGTAAAGACAATCCGACTCGGTCTTGTTCAATTACTTACGATCAAAAACAAAACAGTCTTGAGTGCATTCCTGAAGATTGGGGAAATGATACTGGAGAATAATACAGCAAGCAGTACTTAAATGTACTGCTTTTTTAGTTAAAGCGTTGGTGCGGTGACGCCATTTGGCCACCATTCTTGTGCCCACCAGTTAATTTCAATACCATAATTAGTTCTAAATTGTTGATTAACATTATGAGTGTTTAACCACGAAAGAGCTTCTTTGCCATGATTGGTATAGTCTTTCCAATAGGTTGAAAGAAAATACTCTGGTGAATCTGTTGTATCAAAAGGAATCTTAGGGACGATGGTCAAGGTATTGTTTTGGTTATTGTATGTTATGCGAAAATTATCATTTTCGACAGGGAATTGATCTAATTGAGTTAGAGTTACTGGTTTAGAAGGGGAGTTTTGTGCCTGTTTTATATTATTTTTTACAACTATAAAAACAATACTAATCACAGTTATTATTCCGATAATAATTAAGCTAATTTTTAAAAAATTATTTTTCATTTTGACCTCATAGGTTGGTTGTCATTTTATAAAGTTGGTTACCGTTAAGAAAAAATAAGGTTTTCTTATCGGGAGACATTAGGTTGGAAACTTCAAGTTTGTCTGGTAATTTTGCCTTAATTACTGCGATTTTTCCATCGGTGTCAAATCTGATAATACTATCTGTAGATTGTTTTGCTCCGCGCCAACCAGCATAAAAGATATTAGTATTGGCGATTTGGGAGGTTTTCGATAAAAACAGATCATTTTTATCGATCGCTTTTGTTTGATTAGTGTTTAGATCGTAAATATTTAGAGTGACAATATCATCATCTTGATTAGATAAACTTATAATAATTTTATTTTGATCAGTTATTATATTGGCTATATTCGGTAAGACTTGAGAGATAATAGTTTTTTGTTTGAGATCATTAAGATTGATCGACTTAATGTCTACAGGTGTTTTTTCTTCTTTTAATGGAAAATAAACAATAGTTTGATTATTTGGCCAAAGAATATCTATAACTTCACCAATTGGTAGACTTAGGTCAAGATTGGCAATAACTTGTTGATTAGTATTGTCTGCTAAGGCTTTTATTAATTCGTTTTGGTGATTGGTTTGACTAAAGAACTGGTAAACAATACTTTTGCTATCTGGCGACCAAGCATTATTTATGATGTTTTGACCAATTTCCTTAATGATTTTTTTATTTTTTAAATCAATAAGCCATGTTCGTTCATTATTGTTATTACCTTGTGGGTTGCTCCAATAAATTAATGCCTGGTTGCCATCAGGGGAGTAATTAATGTTGTCGATAGAGGTAAATGGAAACTTAATCCAATCTTCTACTTGGTTGTTAGTTAAGTTCCATTTTTTGATTGTATCGACACCGTTATAGTAAAAAATAGTACGGCTATTTGGCGCAATAAAAGGCATAAAAATACTATCTTTAGCGGGGTTGCCAAGTGTTATGACAGGACTAGTGGTAATTAAAATTAGCGCAATAGTTCCTATAAATAAGGCTAAAACGATACTGATAATTATATAGATAAATTTTTTATTCATTTTATTTTGTCCCTCTTGTTTTAATCAAAATTATTGAACTAGGATAAAATAGTTTGCTTGAGGTACTAGATGTGCTAATAAATTTGCTTTTGTTAGCAATACTCCTCTTGGCCCGCCTAAAATTGATGTACAAGTGGTTTGAAAATTATCTCTAATTCCAGAGTTAGTGTCGTTTGCTCGAAAGGTTTGAGTGGCAGAATCATATCCGGTTAGAACAAAAATATGTTGTCCGCCTTCCAGATCAGTATAAACGATAACCGGAAAACCTTTTTGAATCGAGTTGATGGCAGCTTCGATATTTGCTGATTGCCCTGTACCAATATATGGTTTACCACTTTTATCATGTACTGTCTTGGCGCTTAATCCATTTTTTTCTTGAAAAGCTGAAGAAGTTGGAGAAGGATATTGATTCGGATTAAAATAATTAACTACTTGAGCTTGGCTAGCACGACCGCAAAATCCGCCGTGGTTTTCATGTATAAAAGCAACTGGCAAGCAAGCACCATTTGATGTGCTATTGGCTATATTTGAAGACGAATCAATACATTTGCCGCCAGATTTTAGAATATTGTAATTATCGATGATTTTTGCACTAGCCGTTTGAGCCTCTGATTTTTGTTGTTGGCATTTAGCAGTGTTTTCTTTGCAGTAAGTGTGATAACCTTGCTCGTAAGCTTCTTTTAAAGATCCAAATCGGTCTATCTGCCCACCAAGAAGATGCGCGGCAGCATAAATCGATCTTTTGGCATCGAATCGAGCATCGTCAGTATGACCAGTTGAAATATCATAAACATTTCCAGCTGGCCAAGTGATACCATGCTTATCGTTACCACCAACAAATTCTGGGTAACCTCTAGCTGTTCTTGGCATAAATTGACCTAAACCAGTTGCATGACCTTGGTTTGAAGCATTAGGGTTCCATGTTGATTCAGCGTTTATCATGGTTATTAAGGCGGCATCGTCTCCATTTAAATATTTAGCAGAGGCATCTTTAATCCAAGGGTAATAATTGCTACCAAAGCTAATATTAGCACATTTTGTAGTTTGCCCATTGTTGCCATTAGTAGAATTATTAGTGATCATCTCTCCATTAGCATTTGCTCCCTGACGGTCGCCAATAAAAGCAGCGGCAGCGATTAGACAGACAATTATCAAAATAACTACAATGACAATTGCAATAACAACCGCGAAACCTTTTTTATTTTCTGGTTTCAAGTATATGTGTTTCATTTTTTGATAAATCTAAAAATCAGAGCTTTTTTTGCTTTGTGCATCAAGAATTTCTTGTGGGTTAGTGGTGATAATCCTGTCTTCGGTGTAACTGGCTACAACCTTAATGGCAACGTGGTTGAGACCGGCAAAAAATAAACCTTCGCCCACTTCGCACTCAAGTAACATGAATTTTTCACCTTCAGTTAAACCAAAAACCGTGGCGATTTTATCAACTGAAGCTGGGTTTTGCTTCATTAAAATTTGCATCGAAGAGTTGTTGACTACGGCTCGACCGTATTTTGAATCAATAAAGTCTTCAACATCCTGAGTAATAATAGTTAAACCTAAGAAATATTTACGACCACGTTTGGCCAAGGCGTACAGGAACTTACCGGAATCTTCGTATTGCATCATCCACCAGGCTTCATCAATAATCATAATACGTTTTTTAACATTAAAACGAATTCTTTGCCAAATGTAATTTAAAACCATGTACATACCAATCGGGCGAAGTGAATCTTCCAAATCCCGGACACTAAACACTGTTAAGCCAGAACCCAAATTAAAGTTGGTTGGTTGGTCAAACAAACCTTTAAAAGTACCTTCGGTATATTTGGTTAAACGTTTAACTAAGCTTTCGGCGCCGGTCATATTAGCTAAAATAGCCTGCAAATCGGCCAAAAGTGGCGGGGCATTTTTTTGAGTATTGATATCGTTGGTGATATCGCGAAGATTATAGGTTTCATAAATAGCTTTTTCGAGAAGCGCGGATTCATCTTGAGTGATTCTGCCCATCATTAAAGAAATTAAACCATGGAGCATGGTAATATTACTTCTTAAAATGTCGTCTCCTGAAGCACCAGCTTGTAAACCGATACCGGCTACTGGTAAGTCAAACGGATTAATACGTTTATCGGAATTTAAAGAAATATCCAAATAATTACCGCCGACAGCATCGCAAAGAGCTTTATATTCATTTTCTGGGTCAATAATAATGACGTCGGTACCAAGCATGAGTGAACGCAGCGCTTCAAGTTTGACCGTGTAAGATTTACCTGAACCTGATTTGGCAAAAACAACTGAGTTAGCATTTTCAAGATTAAAACGGTCAAATAAAACTAAGGAATTATTGTGTCTATTGATACCATAAAGAATACCGTCGTTTGACGACAAAGTTGAGGAAGTAAAAGGAAAAGTGGTGGAGAGGGAAGCGGTGTCAAGATTTCGCTTAACGTTGAGTTGATCGATACCAAGTGGAATCGTGGAATTAAAGCCTTGTTCCATCTGTAAAAGTGATTGTTTAGTATAAATTAACATGCCGCCCAAAGTCGATTCGAGCTGCTCAGTAATGGTGTTGAGTTCAGCCTCGCTTTGAGCATAAATTGTAAAATATAAGGAGTACTGGAACAGTTTTAATTCACCTCGTTGAAGCACGTCGCGTAGGTTTTCAATATCTGAAATAGCAGTTTCTCTCTCTGGATCACGGGTTAAGCCTTTCTCGCGATCAATTTGTTCCGATGATTCAAGTTGAGTGGCCTTTTTCTTAAGTTGATCCATGGTTTCTTTTGACCCAACTGGGTGAATAAACATGGAAATATCCATGGTGATATCGTAATTAATAATCGGCGAAAGCCAGTTGGTAATAACGTATCGTGGGTAAGTAAAAACAAAAAGAGTGCGCACAAAAATATTGCCGATTTTTAAATAGTTCGGTTTGTTTTCAAAAGATGGGGGAGCAATCAAGTCAAAAAGTGAATTATGACCCTGTTGAAAATTTGGTTGATTCAGTACTGGAATCATGTTTTTGACTGGTTGTGTTGGTACAGTCGGTCTGGTATTCGGGATTTGAACTGGTCTGACTTGAGGCATGGCCTGTGGCGGCATTTGAGCTGGCCTTGGTTGCATCTGTGGCTGAGCTTGTGGCGCTTGAGGATTTTGTCTTAAATTTGGATTTTGAATCGGTTGATTAACAGGTTGAGTTTTGTTTACCTGTATTGGAATAGCAGCACCGCCAGAAAATGGATTCTGTCTCGGTGGTTGCATTGGCATATTTGGTTGTTGATTTTGATTATTCATAATTTTCCTCAGAAAATTTCCGCGTCAAGCCTTAATCTAATTATTGCTGTTCTATTTCACTCTCAATCACATCTGAATTAAGATGATTAAAATTAATTAATTTTTCTTTAGCTGCTTCTTCAGGGTTATATATACCGTAAAGAAGTTCAACAACTTGTTGAGTATTAAGTGGAGCAGTACGAACTCCGATTGAACCTAATCCGTTTTGAATTACCTGTACGCGCTGCGATAATTCTTGACGGTATTTTTCAAAGCTTTCTGGGGTCATTTTGATTTTCGAAGTGTCGTTATTCGACGGAAATAGACCAGTTTTTTTTATGTCTAAAACCGGTGGCATATAAGAGACAACCACATAAAACTTTTTATCCATAATATTGGCCACTTCGATCAATCTGGTGATGTAATTGATGTAGTCATTGGTTTGACCGCGCAAAAGTTCATTGGTTTGAACTCGACTAATTTCTTTGAGTTTAGCTATGTATTTGGTTAAATCTAGTTTTCTAGATTGGAGCATAATTTGAATTGGAAAAGCCAGAGAGTTTAAGAAATTTTGGTAAGCATAAACAATAGCTGTTTGCTCCTGTTCGCTTTTAAGGGAAAAATTGATCGATGACGCCATTAATAGAACCCGAAGTTCTCCGGTTTTAGTAATGACGACTCCGTCGTGAATTTCAGCAAAACTCAAAAATTCTTGGGTGCTGATAATTGGTTGTGAGTTTTTGTCTGCCAATTCCCCTCCTGCATCAGACTTATAGACTTTTAGATCTATAGGCTTATAGTTCGCCTCTATAAGTCTAAAAGTCTTAATTACTATAAGTCTATTTTTGTTTTGGTTGTTCTTTTAATAATTGTTCAAAAGCGCTGGTAATACTGCCAATTTTCTTTTTCTCTTCTGGTTTATCTGACTGAAAAGTGTCTAAATTATAGGCTAACTGGTCTAATTCGCTTTTTTCTAAGTGTTTTTTAATAATAATCGGTTCTTCTTCTTTTTTCTTTGGTGGTTCGGTTAAAACAGTTGGGTAGCTATCTAGTCTTTTCCAGATTCTAACTTTTGGTCTAGTTAAATAACTGATACCAACAGTAATAAAGTGTGACAAAGGTTGTTCTTGAACCTTAAAAAAAGCTAAAGACAAAGCAATGATGGCGATTGGGCCGCCGATTAAAAGGAAAATTCCGAAGTAGTTTTTACCTAAAGATTGGAACAAGATATAGTCAAGCAAACCACCACCTAGGACATACAAAAACTGGGTCAGCGTGAGTGGCCCGACGATTTTGTCCTCTAGATCTATATTTTGCGGCACTTGAAACTGAATAGTATCCCTCCTCCAAGTTAGTATAAAGTATAAAGTTAAAGGTTTAAAGTAATATGAAAAACATTAATATAAATAATTAATTCCATGAACTTTCAACTTTTATCTTTAAACTTTAGACTGTATCAATTATATCACAATATTTAAATTTGCGTACTATGCAACAAAAAACCGTTCTCATTTTGAGAACGGTTTTTTGTGTCTTTGATTGATTATTTATTTTCTATGTTTGTGCTTGGTGACAATTCGGAGTCTGGAAAGTTGTTTTTCAAGGTGAGCGGCGGCATCGGCGGATTCGACATTGTCTTTGGCGTTGGCCAGTCTTTCTTCGGCTAATTTTTTAGCTTCCATGATTTTTAATTCATCAAGGTTTTCGGCAGACTCGGCGGCATCGGCAATGATTTTGACAGTATTGTTATTAATTTCAACCAAACCTCCATCGGTGGCTAAATGTTCAGTTTTACCATCAAGTTTAATCAAGATTTCACCCGGTGAAAGCAAGGCTACCAAAGGCATGTGATCTGGTAAAACTTCAATTTCGCCGTCTGGAGTCGGCAAAAAGACTGAATTTGCTTCAGCTTCGTACTTGATACCAGTGGGAGAGATAAGTTTTAGATTGAATGTTTTCATTTAATTAATCCCAACTACTTATTTGAAAAGCTATCCAGCTAATAAAACCGATATAAAACAAGAAAAGAATTAAGACACTAATACCAGTTATTTTTAGCCATTTTATTTTTTTAATAAATCCAAAAATTGTACCTACTAAAGAAGCCAAAAATAAGAAAGTTAAAAAGTATTCTATAATATTAGGATTTGTCATTATTCCTTATTTCTTATTTGGGAGATATCGCCCTTCATGTAGAAGTTCTGTTCTGGGACATCGTCGTGTTTGCCGTCGATAATTTCTTGGAAGCCTTTGATGGTTTCTGAAAGTGGCACGTAAACACCTGGGATACCAGAGAAAACTTCGGCCACGTGGAAAGGTTGACTTAAGAATTTCTGAATCTTGCGGGCTCGGGTAACAGTTAGTTTATCTTCGTCGGAAAGTTCTTCCATACCCAAAACGGCAATAATATCTTGCAAATCTTTATATTTCTGAAGAATTCTTTGAAGTTCGCGAGCAACTTTGTAGTGCTCTTCGCCCACCACGTTTGGATCCAAGATAGTCGAGTTTGAAGAAAGCGGATCCACGGCTGGGTAGATACCAAGTTCAGAAAGTGACCTATCCAAAACAATAGTGGAATCCAAATGGGCGAAAGTGGTAGCTGGGGCTGGATCGGTTAAATCGTCAGCTGGCACATAAACAGCTTGAACCGAAGTGATGGAACCTTTTTTAGTGGAAGTAATGCGCTCTTGTAAGTTACCCATTTCCTCGGCCAAAGTTGGCTGGTAACCCACGGCTGAAGGCATACGACCTAAGAGAGTTGAAACCTCTGAGCCGGCCTGAGTGAAGCGGAAAATATTGTCGACAAACAAAAGCATGTCTTTGCCATTATCGCGGAAATATTCGGCTTGTGCGAGTCCGGAAAGGGCCACGCGCATACGAGCGCCCGGCGGTTCATTCATCTGGCCAAAGACCATGACAGTTTTGTCTAAAACACCAGAATCTCCCATTTCGTTATAAAGATCGTTTCCTTCACGAGTACGTTCACCGACACCAGCGAAAACGGAGTAACCACCGTGTTCAGCGGCAATGTTTCGAATAAGTTCGGTAATTAAAACGGTTTTTCCAACTCCGGCACCACCAAACAAACCGACTTTTCCACCTTTAGTGAAAGGGGCGATAAGGTCGATAACTTTAATACCAGTTTCGAAAACCTCGGTTTTAGTTGATTGCTCGGCAAAGCTTGGGGCTGGGCGGTGAATTGGGTAGCGCTCTTTGGAAACAACTTCCGGTTTACCGTCGATTACATCACCAGTTACATTAAACATGCGGCCAAGTGAAGTTTCACCGACTGGTACAGAAATTGGTTTGCCAGTATCAGTGACTTCGGCTCCACGAGCTAGACCATCGGTTGTACCCATGGCCACGGCGCGACAGGTTTTGTCGTCCAAATGTTGTTGGACTTCAAAAACTAGTTTTTTGCCATTATTGTCGCACTCAAGTGAGTTGTAAATTTCTGGTAATTTTTCATCGAATTTGGCGTCGATAACCGCACCGATGATTTGGGTAATTGTGCCTTTGTTCATGGTTATATTCTCCGTTTATCTCTTTTTAATATCTTTTTTAGTTTTTATGATATTTATTTGTTTTAAATCCGAATGACGAAATTCGAATTTCGAATAAAATGTCCAATTTTAAAATTTATTAATCGTGAATTTTATTTGTCATTTAGAATTCTGATTTCGGATTTTTAAATTTGCGCGCAAATTTATTTCATCGCTTCGGCGGCGCCGGAAATTTCAGCAATCTCGCTGGTAATATTGCCTTGGCGAATACTGTTATAAACCAGTTTTAATTCATCAACCAAATCGGTGGCATTGTCCGTGGCGTTCTTCATAGCAACCATACGAGCTGAATGCTCTGAAGCATTTGCTTCTAATATAGCACCGAGAATTTGGCTTCTGACAATTTGTTTTAAAACACCATCAATGACGGCTTCTGGATTTGGTTCAAACTTGAAATCAATGTTTTCATCGATCTCAACTTTTTCCCAAAGTTCAGGGTTGTCGATATGTTCTTCAACGATTGGTAAAATTTGTTTAACGACCGGCAGTTGTTTAAGTGACGAAATAAAGTGACTGTAAATCACCACCACTCGGTCATAGTGACCGTCAAGATACTCACCATTGGTGAGTTTGGAAATCGGTACTACGTCTTCGATGGAAATGTTGTTCTCGAAGCCTTTGAATTCAGCAATTAGTTTGCCGATTTTGTAGCGATTGACATACCCTGCGCCGACTTTACCAATAGCAATGACATCGCAATTGCCCAAATATTCGCCACATGTTTTGGTTTCGCTGTTACAAGCGCATTCATTTTTTTCAAAATTGACAAATTTTTTAATCACCTCGGAATTATAAGATCCGCAAAGACCCCGGTCAGATGTGATTAAAATGACAGCCGTTTTTTTAACTTCTCTTGGTTTAAGTAAAGGGTGGTCTTGGTCAAGAGTTTTACTAGCCAACAAATGTAAAATATTCCAAGCGTTTTGAATATAACTACGGGCTTGGGCAATGGTTTTGGTCGATTTTTGCATCTTAATAGAAGCAATCATTTCCATGGCTTTGGTAATTTGCTTAATCGAACCAACTGATTTAATTCTTCGTCTAAATTCTTGTGTGCTTGGCATATTTCTCTTGACTAATTAATATTTTTATGATATAAACTATGTAATAAAGGGGGTGTCTAATGCATAATCAGAATGATACTTTTATTCCTTGGACTGAAATGACATCTGATCTTAAAGATTCGGTCAGACGCGTTTCGGATGTTCGGATTCAGAGTAAAATTCCTTTGAATCACTTAAAAGTGTTACAGGCAACTATGGAAATTATGGTCATAGTGCCAGAAGGTACACCGATATCCGAACAACTTCATTCAGAATTTATCGAAGCCGCTAAACCATTTAAGGTTTGCGTTGAATCAAGGGGATAATTTATCTGAAATCGTAGCCAGTGTTTATACGCTGGCTTTTTTTGTATTTTTCTCAAGGAACTCTTTGACTTTTTTCTCCAAAGTCTCGTCAATCACACCTTTTTCTCTGATTTCGGCTAATATTTCTTTACCAGCGGTTTGGGCTTTCAAAACTAAACCAGCTTCAATTTCTTTGATTTCGGAAACTTCGTAAGCGTCTAAATAACCGTTGGAAACCGCGTATAAAACCAAAACTTGTTCTTCAACTGGCATTGGTTGGTATTGAGGTTGTTTTAAAACCTCGGTCATGCGTTTGCCGCGTTCAATGGTTTTCTTGGTCGCTGGGTCTAAATCAGAAGCAAATTGGGCAAAAGCGGCCATTTCACGGTACTGAGCCATTTCAAGTTTTAATTTACCAGCAACTTTTTTCATGGCTTTAATTTGTGCGGCGCCGCCAACACGGGAAACCGAAATACCAATGTTTAAAGCTGGGCGAACGCCCTGGTAGAATAAATCGCTTTCCAAGAAAATCTGACCATCGGTAATCGAAATAACGTTGGTTGGAATGTAAGCGGAAACGTCTCCGGCTTGGGTTTCAATGATTGGCAGTGCAGTCATGGAACCGCCACCATATTCTTTGTTTAAGCGAGCGGATCGTTCAAGTAGTCGTGAGTGTAAATAGAAAACATCGCCTGGGTAAGCTTCACGGCCTGGTGGGCGACGAAGCAAAAGGGAAACCTGTCGGTAGGCCCAAGCATGTTTGGTTAAGTCATCGAAAACAATTAAAACGTCTTTACCCTGTTCCATAAAATATTCGCCAATAGCGCAACCGGCATAAGGGGCAATATAGCTTAAAGGAGCTGGGTCAGAGGCACCAGCCAAAACGATGGTGGTGTATTCCATGGCGCCGTGCTCGGCTAAAATGGCAGCGATACGAGCGACTTTACTTTGCTTTTGACCAATGGCGACATAAATACAAATCGGTCTTTTATCTTTTGGTAAACTTTTTTGGTTAATAATGGTGTCGATGGCAATAGCAGTTTTACCGGTACCACGGTCACCAATAATGAGTTCGCGCTGGCCACGACCAATTGGAATCAAAGCGTCAATGGCTTTCATACCAGTTTGAAGTGGAACGGACACACCCTGACGAGTAATGACGCCTGGGGCCACTTTTTCAATTAACATGGCTTTGCCAGGCTTGATATCGGCTTTGCCATCAAGAGCGACACCAAGTGGGTTAACCACGCGGCCAACAATATCTTCAGAAACATTAATTGTTGCCACTTTTGAAGTGGTGGTGACTTTGTCGCCAGCTTGAATTTTCTTATAATCGCCCAAAATAATGGCGCCGATAGAAGTTTCTTCAAGGTTTAAAACCATGGCAGTAACCACGCCGGTCTTGGCTTCAATGTTTAAAAGTTCACCGTTTTTGGCGTCTTTTAAGCCATAGATTTTGGCGATACCGTCACCGATTTCGGCGACTTCACCCGTGGACTCTTCTTTGACTGTGGCATCGAAGTTTAAAATCTCAGCCTTTAATTGTTCAATAATGTTATTTGACATATTTTCTCCTAAATTTTCAGTTTTCAATTTCCAATTTTCAATTAATTCTCAATTTATTAAATTTTAAAAATTAACTGTGAACTGGGAACTGATTACTGGAAACTAATTTAAAACTCTTTTGAGTTTATCGAGTTTACCTTCTAAACTTAAATCAATAATTTTATCTTCAACTTTAACGATAATACCGGTGATATTTTTGCCAATAATATTTTGCAAAATTATTTCTTTTTTGAATTTATTTTTGAGTTTTTCGTTTATGGCTTGTTTCTCTGTTTGGGAAATTTCATTTTTTGAATAAATTTTGGCTAAAATTTTATTATCAAGTCTTGCCGATTCTTCATCAATAGCTTCTAAAACCTTACTCATATCTTTGTACTGTTTATTTTTCTGTAATTTGTACCAAAAACTTTTAGCTAATTTTTTCAAATTATCTTCTGTGGCTGACTGGATTAAGGTTTGAGCGTAAATTTTTGCAGAAATCTTCATAATTTAGGTTCTCAGTTCTCAATTTTCAGTTCTCATTTAGTTCTCAATTTTTTATTTAATTGGAAACTGTGAACTGGAAACTGGAAACTATTTTATATTTCGTCTATAGCTTTTTTGGTTAATTTTGCTTTTGTTTCGCTATCAATATCTTTGGAAATAATTTTGTCTAACGCGGCCAAAACCACTGAAGAAATTTCTTTTTTAGCTTCGCGAACAACATCGTCTTTCATGGATTTAGCTTCAGCTTTTGAGTTTTCGATGATTCTATCTGATTGAGCTTGTGCTTCGGCAATAATCTTATTTTTTTGTTCGACTGCAGATTTGCTGGTTTCTTCAAGCATTTTGCGAGCTTCAGCTTGAGCTTTGTCTAGAGCTTCGCGGGTTTTGGTTTCACTCTTGGTCAAATTAATTTGAATCTTTTTAGCATTATCTAAGGATTCGGCAATAGTTTTTTGCCGATCTTCGAGCATTTTAACAATTGGTTTATACAAAAAGAAAATCAAGGCTGTGACTAAAATGCCAAAGTTGACTATTTGACCAATTAATAATTTAAGTTCTATACCTAATGCTTCCACGTGACCTCCGTATATAAAATTTAAGGGTAAACAGTAAAGAGCAAAACTCTTTACTTGTTTAACTTTAAACGAATTTAATAATTAAGGCGACGACCAAGGCGTAAATGGCGATAGCTTCAGCGAAAGCCATGGCTAAAATCATAGCGCTTTGAATTTTTGAGGTGGCTTCTGGGTTGCGACCAATTGCTTCCAAACCTTTACCAGCCAAGATACCGATGGCTAGACCTGGTCCAAGTGCACCGAGGCCAATGGCCAATGCGGTGGCTAACAATTTCATTGATTCTGGTTCCATGTGAACTCCTAACTTTATTATTTTTTAATAAATCTATAAATTAATGCTCGTCATGAGCAACGGTGGCCATTTGTAAAAAGACAGTGGCAAGCATGGCGAAAACCAAGGCTTGAATGGCGCCAACGAAAACCTCCATGGCGTAAAAAGGAATCGGCACAATGAAGGTTAGAAGGCTGGCAATGACGGCCAGCAAAACGCTACCGGCAAAAACATTTCCAAATAAACGGAAGGAAAACGATATAACTTTAGCAAATTCGGAAATACTTTCAACGACACCGACAAACCATTCGATTGGGCCTTTAAAGTTAACAAATTTTTTAAAGTAACGGAAGAAACCAACACTAATCACGCCAAAAACTTGAACAGTGATCATGGTGATAATGGCAATGGCTAGAGTGGTGTTTAAATCTGAAGCAGGCGATCTGAGAAATGGAATTAAAACCTCTTCGCCATGATGATGTTCGAAACGACCAACGGTTTCAAACCCAGGAATCAAACCAGTCCAGTTAGATGTTAATACGAATAAAAAAATGGTAGCGACAAGAGGTAGGAATTTTTTGCTTTGCTCTCGGTTCTGAGTGATCGAGTCGATTAAGCCTAAAAGCGCTTCGACAATAAATTCAAAAATATTTTGCAATTTACCTGGAACTTTTTGCATATTTCTGGTGGCAAAATAACTGATAATAATTAAGAAAGCGACCACTACCCAAGTGACCAACATGGTATTGGTAATGGCGATTGGGCCGAATTCAATGATTTTTTCAGCGGCTAGGGAAATATTCATAATATAAATAAGATCTATAAATTAGAAAAATCTATTTTACTATTTTTAGTCGTGCTTTTTTTAGGCTAACATATGTGTCAAACAAAATCAACACCCCTATTTTTTGGTTCATGGTTAAAATATTTTAATTATTACTATTATTAAAATAAAAACCCCGCATCGAGTGCGGGGATGGAGTTAGCAGATTTTTTTGAAATTATCGAAATCTTGTAGATAAGCGACAAATTTCATGTCCGGTGCATTTTGCTTGAAGAAACGTCTGGCGACCTCGATTGATTCGAGATGTTTTTTCTCTTCTTCTTCGGCAGTTAATTTACCATAGGTTAGAGAAAAAGCACCGCAATCAAGGTGATCGATGAAGATAATTTCTTCGATACCAAGGTGACGAGCTGTTTTGATTTCACTTGGAAGATAATTGCAAAAATCTTGATTAGTGAAACCAAGAGAATTACCAAAAGGAGTCATGGGTCCAAATGCAACCTTGACATCAGCATCGTTCAAAATAGCCTTAAGGCCATTTCTTAATTCCAAATTTTTTCCGTAACGATCGTCAGCGCAACGGAAAAGCCATGATTTAGTGTAATGTTTGCTCATAACAGTCTCCTTTGTAACAAAACCTCCATCAAAAAAATGGAGTGAGATTATACTAGCAAAATTAATTTTTCTTGTCAATATTTGACAAAAATACAGGTTAATATTACAATCGATTTATTAATAACTAAAATATATTCAGAGTGTGGTTAGGGATTCGGCCCGTTGATCCACCAGCAACCCTTTAAGTTGGGTGCTAATTCCGACCCTTTAGGGAAAAATGTAAAAATATACATCACCTTAAAAGGTGATTTTTTTGTAAATGAAAGGACAAAATGCGAAAGTTTTTTACTTCCGAATCAGTGACCGAGGGTCACCCAGACAAAATGGCTGACCAAATTTCCGATGCGGTTTTAGATGCAATTTTAACTGACGATCCTCAAGCTAGGGTGGCTTGCGAAACCTTTTTGACTAATGGTTTTTGTTTGGTTGCTGGTGAAATTACCACTAACACTTATGTTGATGTTCAAAAGATTGTTCGCAACAAAATTAAAGAAATTGGTTATACAGACTCAGAATATGGTTTCCACTGGCAAACTAGCGGCGTCAATGTGGCTATTACTGGTCAATCGGTAGATATTGCTCGCGGTGTTGATGCGGAAAATATGGAGAAACTTGGCGCCGGCGATCAAGGTTTGATGTTTGGTTATGCCTGTTCCGAAACCAAGGAACTTATGCCTTTACCAATCGTTTTAGCTCATAAATTAGCTGCGCGTTTAGCTGAAGTTAGGAAAAAAGGGATTATCAAAGGTCTTCGACCAGATGGAAAGACTCAGGTCACAGTGGAGTACGATGGTAACAAACCGGTCAGAGTTGAATCAGTTTTAATCGCGGCTCAGCACGATGAAAATATTAAACAAAAAGAGTTGCAAAAAGAAATTATCGAATTAGTGATTAAAAAAGTTGTTCCAGAGAAATATTTGGACAGTAAAACTAAATTCTATGTTAATACTACTGGTCGTTTCGTGATTGGTGGGCCTCAAGGCGACACTGGTTTAACTGGTCGCAAAATTATCGTCGATACTTATGGCGGTTATGCTCGCCACGGTGGCGGTGCTTTCTCTGGTAAAGATCCAAGTAAGGTTGACCGATCTGGTAGTTATGCCGCCCGTTGGGTTGCCAAAAATATTGTGGCTGCCGGGCTCGCTGAACGCGCCGAAGTGCAAATTGCTTATGCGATTGGTCGAGCTGAGCCTATGTCAGTTCGAGTTGATACCTTTAGTACCGGTAAGTTTGAAGATGATAAGATTGCCGAAGCTGTCAATAAAGTTTTTGATTTACGCCCAGGCATGATTATCGAGGCTCTAGATTTACGTAAACCAGTATACCAAAAACTAGCCGCTTATGGGCATTTTGGTAGAACAGAATTAAACCTGACTTGGGAAAAGACAGATAAGGTGGAAGAGCTTAAGAAAGCGATGAAATAAAAACATTTGTCATGCTGAATTTATTTCAGCATCTCGTCATATAAATCTTTTAAGTTAGGATTATTTGCTTTTATCAAATTCCATTTCCAATCTTTGTGCCAATTTTTTAGTTGTTTTTCTCTTGCAATTGCTGTTTTTGGATCATCTAATAATTCAAAATAAATTAGCTTATCCAGGTTGTAATGACAAGTAAAACCATCGATTAATTTATTTTTGTGTTCGTAGACTCTTCTGATTAAATTATTCGTAACACCAATATATAAAACCGTATTATTTTTATTTGTTAAAAAATATGTATAATATTGTTTTTTCATATATCCTTCATGAGTAGATCCTGAAACAAGTTCAGGATGACTACCTTTTCACTCTTATCAACCCTGAAATTGGTACTATTTCGATACCTTGTTTTTCGAGTTCGTCAAGATATAAATTCATACCAAGTGAATCAGAACTAATGTGTCCCGCAATAACGATATTCAAGTGATTTTTAAGCGCTTCTTCACGGTTTTCTTCGTTCATATGCATGCCAATGACGGTACCAATGCCGGCACGGACTAATTCTGGGTAGATTTCTTTACTACCAGAGGTGCCGCCAGTGGTGTCAAATGCAGCGATTTTGCCACAGCGGTTTTCCGGGGCTCCGGCAAAAATCATCGGGCCAGCACCTTCCTTAGCTGCTTGCTTATATTCTGGTACAGTTTTAAGTGCTTCAACAATTTCGCCAACGGTTTCAGGTTTTTTCTTGGTCATTAAGTCTTCTAAAAATTGCCAAACTAAATTATCGCAAGGCGTATGCAGATTAAGTAGTTGAATTTCAGCCATTTTAGCAGCGTCAATTGATTGAAAATGATTTTCTGGAGAAATACGGCGAGCTACGGTTTGAATTCGATCGCGCATCACGCCTTCGGCGACATTGATTGGCACGCCATAACTAGCCAGCATATCAGCCATCATAGACATATTGACATCCAGATCAACCAGTGATTTACCTTGAGGATGATGAGTAATTATCAGATCGATATTTTTATTTAAAGCCTTGATCAAGGCAATTTCACCGACTTCCACATCAATTCCGGCCAAAACTGTTTTGACTGGTTTTTTATTAGCAAAATGAATCCGGCTGTCGGCATAAGGATTGTTCAGTCGTTCAAGATCAAAAAATTCTTTTTCCTCTTTAGAAAGTTTATCAAATTTCTTTTTTTGTAAATCCAACCAGCGTTTCACGCCAACTTTTCCACGAGGGTCGGCCTTCATCCCCATTTTAATACCGAGATCAAAAATTTCTTGTGTATTCATAATTTAAAATTCCTTTCAAGGTTCAGTATATCTCATTTTTAG
>Ga0194053_10000455_pt1 | contig 31204 bp, 32 predicted proteins | sample SepL228m_MetaG_FD_161684 | JGI IMG/M metagenome (GOLD analysis project Ga0194053, IMG submission 161684) | Anoxic zone freshwater microbial communities from boreal shield lake in IISD Experimental Lakes Area, Ontario, Canada - Sep2016-L227-8m | ecosystem: Environmental > Aquatic > Freshwater >... | reverse complement strand
CATGGAAGCTTTGACACTCCCACGGCTTCAGCGTTCATCGACCTGGATCATTGAAACAATATCTTTTCATAGTTTTATCCATTACTCGTGTCTATTGTTCCCATTTAGCTATTACTAGCCTTTCAGTTAGTAACGCTCTTCCTTGTATCTACCGTAATTTCTTACGGCCTTCACGACATCCTCAAAATTTCAAAGAACTTTTTGTCTCATCATCAATTTCAACTTACGATTTGCGTCCGTTGTTTTGGTGATGGGCTCTTAAAATGCCTCTGTCTCATTTTTTAGCAAATCAAAATCTCTAAATATTTTTAAGATATTTTTAGAAGGGAATTGATTTTATATCGCAATTAATTGGTGACTAGAATATTATGTAGATAATTAAATTTACTGTTGTTCAATCATCCTAAATTTACCTCCCTTTTGGAGTCTTACATAACCCTAAAAATAAGGAGTATTAAATGCCAACAGCAAAAAAAGTAGTAAAAGCCCCAGTAGCAGTGAAAAAGGCAGCCCCAGCTAAAGTAGCCGCAAAACCAGTAGCAAAGAAAGCCGCTGCTAAAAAGAAATAGCTTCAAGAATAAACTTGGCTATCGTATTTAGCAATTAAAACAAGCTTTGAGTTAAATTCATCCTTCATTGATAGGCTATGTCTTCAATGGAGGATGTTTCTTTGATACCCCATGTTTTGTCCTAGTACCCGAAGTATGTTCTATAATAAAACTTCTAATTGATCTCTTAATGTTTTATAGTTACAATTTTAAATATCCTGGGAAAAAGAAATAAAACACCTCAATATTCCAAGATATGTAGATGCATTTGAGGAAGAAGAGAAACTTGATATTGATGCTGTAGCTGCATGAGGTAGAAAAACTGGAAAAAAGTTAACTAACATCCCTTAAAGATGGCAGAGAAACTCAAGGAGGTTCAGAAATGAGCGAAGAAAATAAAAAACTAATTCGTAATAGCACTGCTGAATTTCTTATTTTTACCGGACAGAGTGGAGAGAAAAGTATAGAAGCCCGTTATGAAGACGAGACTATTTGGCTTACTCAGAAATTGATAGCAGAACTCTTTAATGTGTCAGTTCCTACTATAAATGAGCACTTATCTAATATCTATGAAGGGAATGAACTCCAGAAAGAGGCAACTATTCGGAAATTCCGAATAGTTCAAAAAGAGGGAAATAGGAATGTTTCAAGAGATGTAGATTTCTATAACCTTGATGCGATTATCTCTGTAGGCTACAGGGTGAATTCAGTGAGAGCTACTCAATTCCGTCAATGGGCTACAAGGATACTCAAGGATTTTTCCATAAAAGGTTATGTAATTGATAAAAATCGGATGGAGAACGGCTCTTTCCTCGGAGAAAACTACTTTGAAAGATTACTCCAGGAAATCCGGGAAATCAGGCTCAGCGAAAGACTTTTCTATCAGAAGATAACTGATATTTACGCTACCAGCGTGGATTACAATAAGGATGCTCCGACGACAAAAGAGTTCTTTGCCAAGGTACAAAACAAACTTCATTATGCCATTCATGGTCATACGGCTGCTGAACTGATAATGAAACGAGCAAATAGCAATATGAGAAATATGGGCTTAACTACCTGGGAAAAAGCGCCTGATGGAAAGATCCTGAAAACAGATGTTTCTACAGCTAAGAATTACCTGACAAAAGACGAACTGGAATCTCTTGGCCGAATTGTCAACGCTTATCTGGACCTGGCCGAAGAGAGGACAAAAAGGAAAATCCCTATGACTATGGAAGATTGGGCAATAAGATTAGATAAATTCCTTGAAGCTGATGACAGAGCTATCCTTAAAGATAGCGGTAAAATTGCCGCAGGCATTGCTAAAGATTACGCAGAGAGCGAATTCGAAAAATACCGGATAGTCCAGGACAGACTTTTCGAATCTGATTTTGATAAAATAGTCAAAGCTTTACCAAAGATCTCTGAAGATGGGGGAATGGAAGGTGGGTAGTTCCATTTTGGAACATACCACTAAACGCGGCGCAATCGTGGATATGTTCTTTTAGCATACCTCAGGATACAGCTTTTATCTTATTGGAATACAACTCCAGGTAGTAATTACACTTGCCTTCAAATAATTCAGTAGGACATGAATTCAATTCTGCTCTTATATTTCTTAAATCCTCAACCTTAACTCTGGAAGCAAGAAAGAGGATAACATTTGTCATTTTTTGTGTTTTTATGGGCATAATATTTAAAATGTTTTATATGGTTTTTATAACAGCCAATTACCAATGATAAGGACTATAAAAGCAAAATCCAGTTCACGCTAAGTATTTCTATAAAGCCTCCCTCTGCTCTACTTCATCTATACTCAAACTAACTCTAAACTAACTAAGTGAAGCATTGATTCATGAAATATCAGGGAAAATATGTAGTATAGTTGAGTCTATTGATCGAAGGAGCGTTTTTTTATATGCCTGATTCTGACTTACTAAAAGTGGTCGTCACTTGCCCCGTTTGCGATGAGACCTGGGATATAATTAAAAACTCAATTTATTCTTCAGTCTTTGTAAAGTGTATGTCCTGCAAGGAATGCTTCGAGGTGAAAGATATAAAGTGAACTTAGCTTATAAACTGCGTCAAAAAGGAAATACTATGAACTATTGCACACAGAATAATGGTGATTGTTCCACTTGTACCTTACTTAAATTCGGCAGAGACTGCCATAACAATGCTATTGCTATTGTTAAAAAAGGCTATTGCCAATGCACAATGTCGGTGGCTTATTGCTGGAAACATAAGGCTAACCACGAAGGAAGATTAATTTCTAAATATAGCCTGAAACCATTGGCTACTCATTAAAAAGTTTTCATTCGAGAACTGCCTTACCTAAAAGTAATCTGCCGGGAATATTCTGGCAATGTTGACTAACTACAGTTACTTTACCTAAACATTGTAAATAACGAGAATAGCTTACAACGCTATGTCTTAGATAACCCATAAAAAGGAGACAAACCATGAAAAAATTAACTCTAACCTTTGCTACAATAGCAATTTTATTGGGCGCTTATTGCTCATATGCAGATTTAATCATGCCTCAGGATAAGGCACCAGTAATAACTATCACAACAGTATCCGATGCTCTTAATATGTCCAATGACAGCCATATATGGCTAGAAGGCAACCTGATAAAGAAAAATTGCAAAAGCTGTTATACCTTTAAGGATTCTACCGGAGAAATAACAGTCAAGATATGTCCAAAAGCATGGAATAAACTTGATGTGACTCCAGATCAAAAAGTAAGAATTTACGGAGAAGTGGAGAAGAGCTTCTGGAGACACATAGGATTCTCACCTAACACCAAAATAGAAGCAAAGAAAATTGAAATTGTACCGTCTCCTTCGACCTTGGATAAGATAAAACAGTCCTTTAATTAATCCTACTGTTTAAATAGTAGTTATTTTGAAGCCTTGCCTAAAAGCAGGGCTTTTTTGTTTAAAGCTGTTTTGGTTATATGCTTGTTGGCTGGCTTTAATCCCCCTTGGATCCGTAGTATTTCATACTGCAGCAAAGCGTCATTCCAATTTCTTGCATAAATAGACTCATAACCTATCTGATACGGTTTGAACATTATTCATCTTCTCCTTGTGCTTAATAACTAATGCCTGTGTCTTTTTTAACAGAGATTTCTTGTGATTTATCCATACTCTGCCCAGGCGTAGACTGATGTCGCGCTTTGTTTGTTAACATATTCTCATATGCCTTAACTAAGCTCTGGGCTTGATCTTTTGTAATAGCAGTGTGCGGCCATCTCTGGGAATTATTAACTAATTCTTGAATTTTTACAAAGAAACCCTCCTGGCTTATATCGATGTTTTTAACGATTTTCTCTTCGTTTTCTTTGAATGCTTTTATGGTACTATCTAATATTTCATTCATATAATTAGTATTGTCTGTCTGTTTTCTCATCTGAAGAATATCTGCTATCTGCTTATTGTTATCCACAAATTCATTCAATAGGATCTTGGTCTTTTCATTAAGTTCGTACTTCATGTTTTCTTCCCTTCCCTGATGTTTTTCCAGATACGATTGCTTATTTGCAAGCCATAGCCAGGTATCCTGAACCTTTTCCAGAACTTCATTAAATTTATTAAGGACTTTCCCCATAACGCTGTCCGGATCCACACCGTATCTGAGAGAGAAAGCAACTGGGTAATTAAGAACAGAATCCTTAAATTCAGTTCTGTTAAGACGCTGTTTGAGTATGTCATAATTCTTATGAGTTCTGGTGTCGGCAAAAACCTTTATATCTTCTCTGTGGCGTGAAAGAGCAACTAGATTCAGGTTCTTGTTCCAGTATTTGCCTCCGTAATAGACAAAGCTCTTATCTATTGTTACTCCTTGCAATTTATGAACAGTTGCCGCATATCCGTAAGAGATGTTGTCATATTTCTTTAAATCAACATTTACAGGAATTTCTCTCTTGTCTATCATTACTTCTAATGTATTTCCTCTACGATTTATAACAGTTGCAAAGTTTCCGTTCTTGACTCCCATGTCTCTGTCGTTCTTTGTAAAAAGAATCCTTTCGCCCTGAAGTATTTTTAGATTGCCATTACTGGTCTTGATTGTAGATTCTTCGCCATTTAATACTCCGGTCTTCATTAATTGAGTTCTGGCCATAATATTCAGATCTGATACATCGGAATTCCTATGAGCCATAATTATTGAGTTGGAAATATTATCTGAGGTTATTCCATTGTTCCACTGTTCAATAAGCTCTCTTTTTGCCGTTTCAGGAGTAGAGAGCATTACAAGATTTCCTCTATCCTTATAAGTATCTACTGCGTTTATATCTCCCAGGGCAAGGGTATAGGTAACTTCTCTTTGCCAATCTACTTTTTGCCTCCTTATATCCGTCATTTCAGAATATCCGAATTGTCCAGCCATAAGCCTTAACGGTGCTCCGGGGCCTATGGGATTCAATTGATCAGGATCTCCGACAAGTACGATTTTAGCTCCGGAATTTTTGGCCTGCTCAAATAAAATTCTCATTTGATACAAATTCACCATACCAGCTTCATCTACAACTAATATATCTTTTCTGGTAAAGTTGAATCCATTATCAAAAAGCCTGTCCCAGGAAGCAATAGTTCTTGAAGCTATGCCTGTCTCTTTTTGCAGATTATCGCTGGCAATGCCGCTGACAGTAGCGCCGTAAACTTTATGGCCGGCAAGGTTCCATATTTCTTTTGCAGTATTAAGCATATAGGTTTTTCCTGTCCCGGGCTTTCCTATTACTATGGCAAGATCTCTTGCTTCAGTAATGTGCTTAACTGCTTTTACTTGCTCAGTGGAAAGCGATTTCTGCTGAATAAAAAGATCAGATTTCCAGGAAGGCACGCAATTCGTATCCCTGATGCTTATTGCCTTTGCATGTCTGTCAAGTTTATATTCCTGATGTATAGCATATTTCGTTGTGTAGCGTTCAATCCCGTCTTGTCCCTTGCCAAGAATTACAAGCTTTTCATTATTAAGAATACTATTGAGTATCTGATTATACTCATGCAGATCGTTGCTGTGCTTATAAGCAATTGATTCAATGTCGTATTGAGAAAATACAGTTTCTCTCATAGTTAAAAGAGCAAGAACTGCATCAGGATTATTTAATGCTATCTGCCTGGACTGTTCATATTTAATTCTATTAATTTCATTAAGGTATTTCTCTTCCTCAGATGCAGCGCTTCCGGTATGTACCTGGGGTATTATATAATTTTGATCAACCCTGATATTAAGGTTCTTCTCATCGAAATATTTATTCTGGAGGTTTTTCCAATCGGTATTATATGTACTATTCTGAGAAGAGAAATTGCCAAAAGAAGAGTGCCTTAACATCCCATCTAGATCTCTTGCTTTTTCAGTGAATTTATCCCCGACAAGCCTTCGTGTTGTAACAAGAATGTGGCAGTGAGGGTTTTCATTGTTTTCATGAATTGCTATGTCAGCGACAATTCCTCTTGAAGTAAACTGTTCTTCAGTAAAACGCTTTGAAAGTTCTATCCACTCTTGTTGATTTAATTCTTTGGGAAGAGCTAGAACTATATCCTTGCATACTCTGGCATTGGATTTAATTTCTGCTTTTTCAACTTCATTCCAAAGGTATTGCCTGTTACGAAACTTTTCATCAGCTCCTTCAGGTAGCATTATGCAGGAATAAACTACATTTTCTTTGTTTTCATAATTATATTCTTTCCCGTACCTTTCATCAAAAAGTCTTTCAGCACTACGGTAGGCGGCTGCGGCAACTGCACTATGCCCTTTTGCCCTGGAATGAATAGTTACTGACGCGTAATCAATTGCCATTATATACCTGCATTACATCTTATCTTACATATTCTATTATAGAATATCTTCTTTGCAAACTAGTTTGCGTATTGCGCCCTTACATAATTCGGGAGTTTTAAATTTTCTGAACGAAAATTACCTGATAAGGGAAATATCCCTTCTAAACCCTTTTATACTTATAAGAATAATCAATAACCATACAAAATATTCATAAATTATTCAATTTGGGTTTTCTTCTTATGGAAGAAGTATAAATTAATTCAGGTTTCTAACTAATTAATAAAAGGTGTATTTATGGGCAATGTATTTATGACAGCTAAAGAAAGAATTGAAAAGGCTAAATTAGAACTTAAGAAAGCTCAGGATAGAGTTAAGAAACTCGAAGAGCAAAGGAAATTGGAAATAGTTAACCTTCTCTTTAAAATTAGACCAGACTTAGGTGATTTTGAAGATGCTGCATTGGAAAAAGCTTTTAAGGATGTTCTCGATAAATTAAAATAATAAGGAATTCACGATTATGACAAAAAGAGATATGGTCGAAAAAATAGCTAAAGATACAAAGATTCCTCAAAATATAGTTGCAACTGTATTCCAACATACTCTAGATCAGATAGCAGAAGAACTTTCAAAAGGGAATACTGTGGAATTGAGAAACTTCGGAGTATTTGAAGTAGCAACAAGAAAAGCTCGTGTTGGTAGAAATCCTAATAAACCTAAGGTCAATGTAATAATTCCTGAAAGAACTGTAATAAAATTTAAAACTGGTAAAGAGCTTAAGCAACAAATTAAAAAGATAAATCCAAAAACTGTTAAGTAAAAAATCTAGATTTTATAATAGATGCAGACTAATACCCAATTAATTAAAGCTAAACAAAAAGCCAATAGAAGGCATTTAGAAATTGCAAAGCTAACCGAGAAAGAAAGAAAGCTGGATGCTCACAGAAAAATCCAGTTCGGCGGCCTTGTCATAAAAGCCGGAATGGATAAATATCCCAAAAACATTATTCTTGGAGCTTTAATTGATGCTTTTCAAAATATCAATTCCGATGAATCGGCTCTGACACTGTATAAGGCAAAAGGCGATAAGGCCTTTTTGTTTGATGCCGAAAAATCAGAAAGCCAGAATCAGCAGAACTCTATTTAGGATATTAGTTTTATTAATTGAGCCCCTTTAGTTTTTATTTTTCTAGAAGGCTTAGCTCTGCTTCTAATTCCTCGATTGTAGGCAATACCCCTTCTAGCTTTTCCGGTAATGCCTTTGTAAGTTGATACTTTGAAACCCCAATAGGTTTTTGAATACCTTTAAGGGCATATTCAGCAACAACCTTATTATGAGACTTGCATAAGAAGAATTAAATGTCTCCATGGTAATTGGGGCGCAGCTTGTGCCCTAAATTCATCATCACTATATTCCTCTGCAAACATTCTCATTCTTTTAAGATTATCTGTAGAAAAACCGTGAGATTCAGGAAAAGCGTGACGCCATGATTTTGAGGCGGAGCAAATACAGCCGAAGATCGAAGCATTATTAGACAATGCACAGGGTGGATTAGGTAAAGGTATTAAGTCAAGAAATATCTATGGATTGAATTGCGTAATGCGTATATCGGGAATGAACTTAAAATGTTTGATGTTGGCTGTGCACAAAGTATCGTTATTTTCTATGGCAGTAGCGGCTATTAAGGAATCAGCTAACACCATGCTATTAGAAAGGCTATAGGCTTCGATATAGATTGACGCTCTATGTCCGATAGCCTCGTTAATATTTAATATTTTAAAGTCATAGTATTTAAGAAACTTTCTTATAATCTGATGATGATTACTATTAAATGCACCCTGCAAGAGCTCTATATAGGTAATAATTGAAATTTTTCTTTCTTCTGTTTCATTTATCAGTTCAGCAGCCTTTATATTGCCTTTTTGGGCAAAAATAAGAACATCAGTGTCAAAAATCATAGCGAGGATTCCTTCTAACTCTATTCATCATATCCTCGACAGATTCGGACTCATTCTTGAGGCAGCCAAAGAACTCTGATTCCTGTACAGGTTTTTGATTCCTTTTTAAAACAGGATTTATTACCGCTTTAAGTTTGCCATGATAAAATAATTCCACATTCTCATTCCTGTCGAGCGCCTGGATGATCTTATGGGAGTTTGTTCTAAAATCAATAATGTTAGCTTTCATAAAACACCTTATATGTACATATTAATATATACATATAATAAGTTACGATTAAACTATAGTCAACAAATATCCAAATTTTCTGAAGTAATATTTCGAATGGGAAAATCAAAAGATAACTTGACACATAGGTGTAAAATTAAAGTCCTTTGTATCCAGCGCTGAGAGTAAAACTGTCAAGCAGTATTAACGCTTCATCTAAAAGCTCTTCTAAGCCCGAAAATTCGGTAGTAAAAAGGATTGATACTTTAGAAAAATTTATTAGAAAATCCCTTAAATCATTCATGAGCGTTCTTATGCCTTTTGTTAAAATGTTAAGATTAATTTTACTCTATTAATTAAGTTTTTTCTTTCGATCGGACCAAAATATCTTGAGTCCCAGGAATCGTCATTTTTGCCTAGTACCAAGTATTCATTATTTCCAAGAGTATAAGTGCCCTCTTTTAAAGGTTTCATATCCCTACCCTGCCCATCTTTAGCAGTAACAACACATTTGTAGGTATAAATATCGTCCACAAGTAGTTGATTATTTTTGTATATGACTTTGTCTCCTGGCAGAGCGATCAACTGCTTGACTAATATCGTATCTTTTGTTTTTATATATCCCCTTTCCAAACCCTGAGAAATTATCTCCGGCGGAAGTTTTACTGCAACAAGATCATCATTCTTTAAATCTTTAGCTTCGCAAAGCAAATATAAGCCTATTGGCATAGAGCTGGTGATATTTATTCTGAATCCAACTTCATATAAAATGAATATTAAAAGGAAAATAACGACAATAGGTAAAGGCCAGATTCTAACGAGCAGTTTGCCATGCATATAACTTTTCCTGCTTTTCAATGTTTCCAATTCTTAGAATCATATCCCCTACCCTATACAATGGTATTTTATTCTGTAGCTATTCCTTTCTTTATCATTTCATACTCAATTTCCTGATCCAACTCCCTGAGAACTTCACCTGTTTTTTTCGCAATGAGTTTGATGCTTGTAGCGTTAATTATCACCTTGTCCTTTTTTCGGTAATCCTTGCCAAGTTTACCTACTACAAACACTACATCACCAGCTTCAGCCGACATCAAGGCCCCTGCCTGATCCCATTCATCAGACGATTCCCACATCTTAACATCCATAAAAAGAGTATCTGCCTTTGTAAGTTCTATAGCTATTGTCAGATTAAGCACCGCCTTTTTATTGGTTTTCGTCAAAGCAAGTTTAGGAGCGTTAACAAGTGTCCCTGTTTGATAGATGCGATTGATATTGTTCATAGTCAAACTCCCTTTTATTGTTATAAAAACCCTTTGCTAGTCACAAATAACCGCCTAACCTTTTAAAGATTGCAGGAGTCATTTTATCCTCTTCCTCATGTGTTCCGCTTGCAATTATGATTTAATTTTCTGCTATTCGAAAATTGCCCCGCAAACTTCACAACGGCAAATGCCGGAGCCTGTAGCAGATAGATCGTCATTTCCACAATTAGGGCAATACTTATTATCATTATCAATAATATCACAGGAGCCATCATTTGAACAATTTGGGCACATATTACATTCCTTAATATCTAAAATTAATCATCCCTTTCACAATCTAAAAAATAGAACTATTTGATTGCTTCCTCAAATCCTTTCGCATATTCTTCTTTCAGATCAGAGCAAGCGTGCCAAGGGTAAACTTCTCCTTCTTTATCAAATATCGAATAGTGGCAGCGGCACTTGGTACAATCAAATAAATCTCTCCCTTCTTTTATGGCGTCTTTACTGAGAGCTTTGTTAGCCCCTTTTACAGTGCGAAACCATATAGTTCCGCATCCCTGCCCTCTCCCAATTCCTCCAATATAGACATTATTTCCATAGACATGAGTATCTTTACGAATTCCATTTTTATATTCAATAATAGCCATGTTAATACCTCAAAAATAAGAACTAATATTCACTTGGCAGTAGCAGGGCATTGTCAATGCAATAGAGCTTCATATAGTCTAACGGGAAGTCAGTGTATTCTATTTTCTGATGTACTATTTCGGGGTAGCCCGTATCTTCTATCATAGTAAGAATGCAGCTTTTATCGCTGTTGACTTTCAGTTCCCATATTTGGAAAGGGTATTTCTCTTTCATCTTACTATCTTGATATGAAGCTACTGCATCAATGAGCCAATAAGCTCCAGCTTCTTCTGCTAAATATTGTACTCCATCAGTGTAAACCATCCTTGAAAGCGTGTGTCTGTAATAGTTTTCTGTTCCGCAAAACTGCCTTAAATTTGCTTTTAATTCATTCATTTTATTTATCTCTGACCTAGATTCTTTAGAGCCGGAAGTTGTCTTAATTTCCGAAGGGTTTAGGTTTTCGTTAATGTTTTGGTTGTTGTTCATAGTTGCATCTCCTTTTTTTTAGTAATCCCTTGACTGAGTTCCTGTCGCCGTTTTTGTTTTCGCCCATAAACGCAGGCGTAGAGCCAGGAGGGAGGCCTCCCTCTTTTTTGCCCGTAAAGCAAAAAGCGGAGCTTTAGCAAGACGAGTACAGAATGCACGCAGGTGAGGCGGTTCGGAGAAAAAGCGAGCAGGGACAAGTCCCTTTTACTTTAGGGACGACCGTCCCCCCTTTTTGCAGGGCAAAGCTCGAGACAAGTAAGGCGAACAAAAATGGCAGATGACAGGATGAAGGTTTAACAAGGGATACAAGGAGTGCAAAAGTAGCCAAAACTAGAAAACCGACCGGAGGGAAATCACGCATTTTGCGTTAGCGCTGGCAGCCCATCAGGGTGGAGACTTTGGCTCCGTCCGCAAGGACAACATAGCGACCCGCAGGGTAACGCCCTGCCAAGTGCCCAGACAGAGGTTTTACGGCATTACGGATAAGTATAAGTGTATATACAGATTAGCAAGGAGCTAACAACAACATTAATGTGCTATTCATAATACCATCTCTCCCTAATTGTATCTATAAATCACAAGCATCCAACTGTTTGTTAAAGTTATTAAAAACTTTCAATACTACACGCATGTCGTATTCCCTTATTCTATTTTCTTTTGCATATTCTGAAATGTAGTAATAACCTGGAGCATCCTCTTTACGGAACAAATTCTTAAAAGCAGATAGGGATTTTTTAAAAGTTCTTTTAGGGATTTTTTCTTTAGTCGTTCTTGCCTCATTTAAGACTTCAGAAAATGTGTTTCTGAAAGTATAGATTGTGTTATAGATATAAACACAGTCTTTCATTTTTTTATCTCTTGGTCTATCTGCGTTTATAAGGCTTTTAGTAAAAATGTAATTGAAGGGATTTGGCAGATTCAGCGAAAATGTATGGTCATACCCAGTGTTTTTCTTGTCTAGAATAATTCTCCAAGCATTATTTCTAATCATATCAATGTAATTAATAAATTGAGCTGGCGTATCTTTCTGTATCTCTATAACAGGAGGTGATTTCTGTTTAATTTTAGTTGGCAATCCGGATTCATCACAGATAAATTCAATTTCATATGGAGATTCAGAACTCATTTTGTACCTGTACTGGTCAGCGTCATAATTAGTTTTTATTCCAGCGACCCCTAAAAGTATATTTATACTAGTCTCCTTAACTGGAATAACTCGTGGAGACAATATATCAATATCTTTTGTAAATAGAACAACAGGAGCTTCTTTTGCATAAGGATGAAATTTATATAGAGCACAAGCCAAGCCCCCTCCAATAACAATACTATCAAGGTATGGGGTAAGAGCATTTAATGTTGTTAGTAGAAACTCATCGTATTCTTTGTTTATGATCATAGTTGTCATTTATTACAATAATATAGATTTTTTTATAAATTCTGCCTGTTCTATACCTCTCGATGCTTTGTGTCTAACATCTAAATAGCACTGAATGATATCACAAATAGGAATATCCTTGTTCTCTATATGAGAAAAGATTGAAGCTTCTGCCTTAGGAGATACCAACTCAATTATTTTCCTACCTGTTACATCATCTTGACTTTGATACTCAATTAAATCAAGCTCATCTTTTGCATACTTGATATTATCTGTATATATTCGTATATCAGGAATATCTGATACATAATTGAGTTTTTGTAGCTCTAATGCCAGGAATCCACCAATAGCTATCCTTATATTATGATCACGCAGCAGCACTTTGACTTTCAGTAAAAGAGTGTCAATAGAGTATGTAGTATCGTATGGAATGAATCTTATAGCTTTCCCATAATTGTTCTTATAATAGAAACTCCAGTCTTCCAATAGATCTTCAAGGCAATTATTATTAAACTTATACAAATTGTGCATCTTTTGTTTAAGTAAATAATTTTTCTCTAAAGAATACCTAATAAAATTAGACACTGAAGCTTGAGATGCATTTGATTTTAAAATAAGCTCACTTGCAGACAAATATCCTTGCTCGGTCGCATTCTTGAACAATCGCCAATGATAAATCACAATTTTGAGTAAGTTTTGATTTAAAGCAGAAAAATAATTTGTTGACTTGGCATAGAAATCTGAACTTTCAGATGATTCTTCTAAATCATCTAGCAATGGGGGTAGTAAGTAGTTATGAGTAGCAATAGTTGTGTTTAGTTTGAGTATTACAGAACCAAATTCATCTATGACTATCCATTTAAGTTCTTTAAAATATTTTTCTGAATATTCATTTAGAATTTTAACCACTTCACTTCGGCAGCTATTAACTAACAAGGCTAGCATCTGCAGATTACGATCATTCATAAATTTGAGGATAGCATCAGCTACTATTCCCTTTGCATGCTCTAATCTTAGGGGGCTAGCAACCTTATAAATAACGGATTTATCTGCTGGAATATTAGAAAATTTATCCCTTAGAAGCGATAGGCTTTGCTTTAAATAGTCTTTCTTTTGTTGAATTCTATTCATTTATTTCGTGTATTAGTGAGCATTTATTTATTAATGTTCATTAATATTACATGTTTTCACTAATAAAAGCAATAGGCATTTTTAAAGAACAACTTATCTCAAAGATTTAAGATTCATTATTAACCACTAGAAATTTATAGATATCCCTTTGATAGAATCTTCATTGAGTTTTATATAATACTTGTTTAATGTTGTGCAATCGTCGCCAAGGATTTATATAAAAATTGTTATTGATTGTTCCTTTTGAAAGAAGGGGTTCATATGTTGTCTGAATAATCAAATAACTGTGCCTTTTCCTGATTTTGCTAATATTTCTTAGTTTTTCCAATCCTTCTTGGTATGAAGAACAATAATTGGTCTTCTCCCCTCCCCTCTTTGAAAACTTACTTCCACATTTTCTTTCGAGGATCCATTCACCAAAGAGATTTATGGATAGTTGTCAAGCCAGGCGAACAAAAATGGCAATGACAGGCTGCGAAGGTATTCTTCAAGGGATTAAGGGAGTGCAGCTGCAGTCAGAATTAGAAAACCTTCCGGAAGGAAATCACGCATTTGTTGCGTTAGCGCTGGCAGCCCCTTCAGGGTGGAGACTCCAGGCTCCATCTGCAAGGACAACATAGCGACCCGCAGGGTAACGCCCTGCTCTGGATCGGAAAGCTGGACAGAGAGACTCCTTGAGAGCTTCAGCTCGAATCTTGAAGGTATTTCTCCTTCGGGTGGGGCGTTGGGGTTTGGCTGCTTGCGGAGACAGCGCAGATTTATTTGCCTGGCTCCGCAGCCAAAGGGCAACCTAGTCTGGCCAGCATAAAGAAAAAACCCCTGCCCTCAAGGGATTTCAAAGGCAGGGGGGAAAGGGTTAATATTTATTTATCCTAAAAATATCGCCTGGGAATTTCCGTTTTAACTTGTTCAATCTTTCTAAGACTTTTTCATAATGCATAGTTCTGTAAACTCTTTCAAATTTCCCGTCCACAAACTTCTTGACCAAATAGTAATTATTTTTCATATCATCATTATTTAATAATGGGGCTCACGCCCCTACTGTTATGCAGTCCTATTAAGAATGTAATTAACGGCTTTTTCTGCCTTTCCTGCGGCATTTAGTAATAACTTGTTATCATTTTGCAAGGCTTTTAGCCAGCTTTCGATATATGCTGCGTGGTTTTCAATATCTAATTTTTCTCCGGTTTCTGCCATTAGAAAACTTGCTCCAAGTTCTGCGGTTAGTTCTTCTTTTGCATATGTTTTAGACCCAAAAGCAAAAGACTGCCCTTCATCTGCAAATCTGTTAAGCCTGCTGCTATGTCCTACGCTGTGCGTTAGTTCATGGTAAAGTGTTGAATAATAATTTCTTGAGATTCTAAAGAATTCTTTTGCAGGAATTTTTACAATGTCAAGGCTTGGACTATAGCAGGGCGTTCCCTGTGTTGTTTCAATTCTTGGACAAGTCTTAAAACCTTTAACTATCTCTTCGGCTGTTAGAATGTCTTTTACTTCGTTTGTGGCTATCTTTGTTTTTTCCAGATATTTGGCAGGAATATTTTCAACATCTGTTATTTTGAATACATTGTAATATTTAAGGCAGAAAAGAACATCTTCTTCTTTTTCTCCGTCTTCTGTTACAACTTCTTTTACAAAAGGCTTCCAGAATACTACCGGAAAGCTTTTTGACCCTTTTTTCAGGCTTGCGCCTATGTCTAGAATCTGATTAAAAGTCATAAAATATGGAGTATCGGATGATGACAATAAAAGCGGATTCAATCCCCTGTAAATATGTCCTGTTATTAAATTTTGAGGTCTGCATCCGTCAATAACCGGATTTTCCCATGCTATGTGTCCTTTTTTTAATTGCTCTATGATTAAGTTTGTAACTTTCTCATAGATGTTAAATTTATTGTTAATCTCTGACCTAGATTCGCTAGAGCTGGAGGTTTTCTGATTTTCCGAAGAATTGAGGTTTTCGTTAATGTTTTGGTTGTTGTTCATAGTTGCATCTCCTTTTTTTTAGTAATCCCTTGACTGAGTTCCTGTCGCCGTTTTTGTTTTCGCCCATAAACGCAGGTGTAGAGCCAGGAGGGAGGCCTCCCTCTTTTTTGCCCGTAAGCAAAGAGCGGAGATTTAACAAGGCGAGGACGGAACGCCCGCAGCTGCAGTCGGTGCAAGGCAAAATCGAGCTCCTGGAAAGGTGGACTTGTCCACTTTGTAGGGCAAAGCTCGAGACAAGTAAGGCGAACAAAAATGGCAGATGACAGGATGAAGGTTTAACAAGGGATACAAGGAGTGCAATAGTAACCAAAACTAGAAAACCGACCGAAGGAAATCACGCATTATGCGTTAGCGCTGGCAGCCCATCAGGGTGGAGACTTTGGCTCCGTTCGCCAGGACAACATAGCGGCACGAAGTGCAACGCCAAGAAAGCCTAAAACTGAACTGACCAGGATCTAAACGGTTAGTTCATTGTTAGCTTTTCCTATTAGTTTTGGATTTCATGATATATGAAGTATTGTGATAATCTCTATTATCTGAAACATAACTGATAATATTGAATAGAAATGACTTACTACTTATATAAAATTAGACCTCTTTATTATTACATCCTATATTATTGCTCATTTATTACTTTAATTGTTTCTTTGTATTTAGGACTGATTTGCTATATCAGGCTTATGAACATTGTTGCAGTATTATCCACCATATCATTAGTTTCTGTTGCCCTTTTTGTATTTCCCAGAAAGAGATGCGGGAAACAAAAAATGATAACGGCCATTGAAAGGTAATTCTTATTCTACTTTTGAGGCCTTCTTGGCGTTTTAGTGTTGTTTTTCTCCTGTCAGCATCAACTTCTCGTATATTCCGAATAAATAATGACTTTATTTTTAATTTCTTGATAAACCAGGACGCTATATGTCCTAGTTGCTGATGTATTGTTAGGCTCGTAGTAAAATTAAATGAGGAGAGTTTATATGAGCTACAATTTTCGGTCAGCAGCAAAAGGTGAAGAGATCAAGCAGTCCTGTTTAGTACATTATAGATAATTTACTACGAAGAAGGCTTGTTCAGAAGTCATAAAAATGGAAAGAAATCCATTTGAAGCAGCTTTTCCTGAGATTGTATATCAATTGCTTATATAGGATGTCAGGAAACTTAATTAATAATTACGTTACTTATTAACTTTAAACCTTATTAATCAAATGAATTTAAAAATCGTTTCTCTTGGCAGCGGGAGTTCAGGTAATGCTATTCTTATTATTGCCGAAAACTACGGGCTTTTAATTGATGCAGGCTTCACTAAAAAAGAAATTTTAAGAAGACTTGAACTGTGCTCTATCTCTCCAAAAGAAATCAATGCCCTTCTTATTTCACACGAACATGGAGATCATGTCAAAGGCGCCAGGATATTAGCAGACCAATTAGGTATTGTTACTTATGCTTCGACTTTAACAGCTAATTATCTGCTTACTAGAAATGAGATTAGCAGGAATGTAGTTTCATTTGTAAGCGGAGCATCATTCAAAATTAATAAATACTTAATTCAAACACTCCAAGTATCTCACGATGCTATAGATCCATCAGGTTTTATAGTGTCAATTGAAAATTTTAGAATCGGATATGCGATGGATATCGGGCATCTCGACATGAAGACAAAAATCAAACTCAGAGGATGCGACATACTTATCACTGAAGCTAACTATGATGAAGAGCTTTTAAGAGAGTCAAAGAGACCCATTTCATTAAAAAAAAGAATTCAAAGTAATGTTGGCCATTTAAGCAATAAACAGTCAATTGAATCATTTAATGACCTTATTGCTGAAAATACTAAATATGTCTTATTGGGACATATAAGCGCTGAATGCAACTGCTATGAAAAATTAGCTAAAATGGTGGAGCATAAATTAATTGAACTCAACCGTAAGGATATTCATATCTCTCTTTTGAAGCACAACGAGCCAGTACTTATAGATATAAATATAAGTGTTAACTTAAAATATTAAGGCTTTTTTTGCTTATAGGCCATTGGTACACTGTAAATTGCCTTAAATTAGCGGGAATAGGTTTAGGCTGTTCAGAATTACTCTATAGAGCTTGTGCCACAGGCAAAGCCACAACGCAATTTCCTAACCTAAAAACTTCTTAAACAGCCTTTTAAAATGTTTCCTGTTCACAAATTGAGCCTATTGCCGCAGACAATACAGGAGACAGAAGGCTTGCAGAGATCAAAGTACCAATAATTTCTGGTATATTCATTGTCACACTCTGGACACTTAATAATATCTTCCTTGTTATTGACGCATTTAGGGCAAATCTTCAGCTCCCCATTGTTAATCTCTTTGGGCAATTCATTTGAAAGATTTCCGCACATGCTGCATACATATTCCAGGCACTCCTTGCAGACATATTCTTTTGAATCGCTAAGAACGGAGTTGACCTTGTACATCTCAAATTTCGAGTATTCTTTTTTACATCTTTCGCAACTAAATGTTTCCGTATTTGACCTCACAAGTAAAACGCTGGCCTGAAATCAGAATCATTTCTTCAAGCCTGACAGACCTTTTAAATTCTATACTACCGATGGATTAGGAGGATCTTTTGGCAACTGGCATGTTCCTTGGGAGTAGCCTGCATGCTGTTCAAGGAACAGTATCATACTGCAGGATTTCAGGACTTCGATATTCATCTTGATATCCTCCAGAGAGCGATGGCGCTCCTGCCCAAGTCCGAAATAGCTTCCCAGAGTATTTAGCTGCAAATTGCCTGCGCGCTTTCCGAAAGTACCCTGCAGGAGAAGGCAAGTGTCTATCGTGGAAAACGGTATTGGCGCTGGTCTGTCAATTTTCTTAAAGGCCTTATTGATATGGGGAATGTCAAAACGATTTATATTGTGTCCCGCCCATATCCTGCCGTTGAGCACTGTGAATATTTTGTCGGCAACATCGGTGAACTTCGGAGCATCCTTGAGCATTTCCTGAGTTATGCCATTGCAGTCAATGGATAATTTGCTGACCTTGTCAGACCAAACAAGAGTGGAATAAGCTTCCTTCTCGTAAAGGCCGTTCCTATCAAGAATTACTGCGCCGAACTCGATTATGTCCGCATTAGGTGCCCAAGTCGTCTCCAAATCGAAAAATACTAGTTCCACATATCCCTCACTATTTATTGGTATTAATTTTATCATCAGTTAATAAATCATCTCCCCACCATTCGATAAGCTTTTTAAAATGACCTTTATTTTCCCAGTCAAGCAAGGTCTTCTTCAGGAACAGTAGAACGCTTTCTCTCCAGTCATCTGCAGGATATACGGCTGATATTTCGCCAATTGTCATACTTTCGGATTCGACAGGAACAACAATATCTAATTTTTTAATGCGCGGTTCTTCTATTCCAGAATCATTTTTTATTTTCTTAAACTCTCCCTCATGCATGCGCCCTTTCTTAATCTCAGGATTATTTTTTATTTTCTTTTTCCATTCCTTAATATCTTCATTTACTATTTGGTATACATTTAACGCAAATTGGATATCTAAACGATGAGCAACGAATTTGGTTATTAACTCACCATCGTTATTTTTTTCATGAATATATTTAGAGTTTTTGATACAAAACCATATCTGGATAGAACTGTAAGGGACACCGACCTTCGGTCTTCCTCCATTAAAGATATCAAGGTTAACTTTAGGCTTTATTAGCAAATGGAATGATTTTGTACCATTTACATCATTTGAATTCCAGCCTGTTTGTCCTTTTGTCTCTTTGTCAATTTTTATATCATACAGCTCGTCGAGATTATCAATCTTCTTCTTCAGGCGTTCGCATGCATTTGACTTGAAGAAATATTCGCCAAATTGATCGAGTATGTATCTCCTGAATCCGTTTGTAGTACCCTTTTCATTATCTATATTTTCTATCATTTCCAATCCGGGGATGTTCTCATCATATCCATAATAGAGGTCTTCAATTAAAGACTCAAAATATCTTAAATAAATCTCTTCCTCTTTCTCAGAATGCGGATTTGCAGACAGTGCAAGTGCATCCTTAACAACCTTCAATATGTCGTCCCAAAAGAGATGACCTCCCCAATTAGATGGATTAATCCTGTCGATGTTATCCAAAATGATTTTTTTTTCTTTTATCTTTTGATGGTGTTCGAGTAGTTCTCTTATTTTTGTCTTACTTCCAATCAATTCTTTAAAACCCTCTTCATCGCAATCATTTTTATAGGTTATTGCAAAAACAACTGGAGAATCTTCATGAGCGCAATAGCGTAACATTTGAACAGGATCAAAATAGGCTGTAACTTTGTTCTCTAATATTATCTTTATATTATTTCCTCCGTCATCAGTTAAACTGCTTATTGCTATATCCATACGATTGCCATTACTGTCCGGCTTTTCTGGTGTGATAGTAATTCCTTCTACAACCGGGAACTGTTCTAATGTTTTATTGACTCGTTTATAACAATCTTTGAGCAGTTTTATAATCTTTTCATAAAATGTGGGGAATATCCTAGGATTAAGGCAATAACTGAATGCTTGGGTAAGAAACTCTTCTCCGCCATTTCGTTTTAGCCATGGGCGATATGTCAGACAAGAAGCCAAAAGACCGTTATTAGTTGCCTCATAAATATAGCTATTATTATTAATTGTTGTATTAAATTTTTTCAGTAGTTTCTTAGTATCCTTGACAAGAGTTTTATCATTCCAAAATGGTTCCCATTCTAATTGACTGTCCAGTAATAGGTTTGCTGCCTGGTCGGTACACTTTAAATTAGCGCAAGGAATCGCAAAAAGGAGATTCACAATTTCTTTATGTAATATCTTCTCCTCGGTATCGAAAGGTGTGTATTTTAGAAAAAGATCAATCAATTGTAGGTATTTACCTTTTTTTCCATTATCATTAATCACATATTCGGACATTTCTTCAAGATGTTTGCAAAATTTAGGAGATATCGCCATATAATATTTAATAGGCTTTTCCAAAAACACCGATAACACTTCTGTACCCTCGTATTGGGTATCCCACTTGAACAGATTAGCAAGAAGTCCGATTTTGATTTCATCTTCGGACATTTTTTTAATATCTTTAAACCTTTCCCAAAAACCCTTTTGCTCCTTCACCATATAGTCCTTCCTTATTTATATTTTATTAACCTCTTTTCTCATTAAAATGATAGCCTCACTTATATATTCTTGCAAGCCAATGACTTTTTCGGTGATGTCTGTCTTTGCGAAAATGTCTTTTGCCTTCATTTCCGGTTGCACATAAAGACCTTTTTTCAGGAGCATCAGATATGACTTGCTGATTTTTATGCCGAGGCTTGTGATGACATAATACATGTACGCGGTGTACTTGACATCGTTATCGTAGGTATGCGAAGTGGCTTTGACCTCGATCAATTCCCAGGAGTCGTTTTCGGATGGCAGCATTATGTCAGGGCGCGCATAATTCCCGTCAAACTCGAAGCCAAGCTCAAACAATGGAATTCGGCGCTCCTGTATCAGTTTCATTGAATTCTCAAGATGCTCCTTGTAAGTGAGTTTCCTGGTCTCCTCTAAGCCGTCCGGATAAAGGTCATGCGCTTTAGCATGCATCTGGTGCCCGAAATCGAGGAACTTCTGGACTTCAGGACTTGGTTTAGGCATGTTATGCCTTTCATGATGCCACATCCGAGCAAGTTCAGGATTTTCAAGGTAGTATTTGAAGGTGTTTTGACTCAGAAATGGCTTAAAGCCATACTTGATATTTTCGTTGTTCATAAGCCTCCGTTTGGTGTGAAAATCGTTGAAATTAGTGGGCTGAAAGGTTCTGCATTAAAGTTTTCTAAATACATTAATGAAAAATACTATTAGGATCGTCACTATTGCGCCTGTTATAAATCCCCAAATAAATACTGTTGTCATAACAACCTTCTTCTTAATTAAAAGCCTTTAATCCCTAGATCAGCTTCATATTACCTTTATTTATTACTATAAATATTAACAACATATGACTATTTCATGAGCATTTCATCTAAATATTCCCAGTCATCTTTAGTTGGAGCATTGGGGAGTTGATTAATAAGTTTTTCTAACTTGCCCACAAATGTGTAAGAGAACTTATAATTTTCGTCTTCCGTGAAGATAACCATTTGGTCTATATACAAATTCCATAATAGTGAGATCCAAAATCTTTCTTTTTTCCTATTTAACACAGGATTTGTAAGTATATGATCAATGATTTTTTGTTCATCAAGAGGACACAACCAGAATATTGTGTAAGATTCTCTCCGAGATTTGAAATCATCAACTACATTTTTAAATAATTTTGTTTTCGGAGAATTTGTCCAAAGATTGCTCAAACTAGTATCAAACTTCTTTCTTTTAAAAGGAACTAGTTTCAGCAACTCTCCCTCATCTTCATTTGTTGAAATTACTTCTCCAGACAGTATTCCTTCACCATTTAGCTGTTTGCATTTAATATCTCTGATTAAGGCTAACTTAGGCAGAGTTGAGGCATCAATTTTTTCATTGTAAAATAACATTGACTGGTCTCCTTTTGTAATTATTACATGATAATAAAAATACATCAGTCAGTGGGACATCTAGTGTCCCCGTAATTTTGCAAGGCAAAGATAAATCAGAAAATCTTTATTTTACATCAAGGCATCGCGTCAAATATCTCTTCTTCCAGCCAGGCAACAGCATCCTTTATTAGTTGTATGTCAGGTTCAGATAGGTCTTTTATATTGAAGCTGGATTTGGTGACTATTAATTGTCTTATAGTGTCGGATTGTTCTAATCTTTTTATGAAATTCCTTTTTAATGCTATAATCTTTCTATGAAATAGCTTTTTTAAAAATCTATCAAGCCGTGTTATATGCAATTCATCATCTCTAAGCTTCAAGCTTATACTGTTGGCTATTCTTTTAAATTCTTCATCTTCATCTTCAGCCTTTTCTTCGGCTTTCTTATATAGAGCCATAGCCCATTCTTTGTCCTGGAGCTTTTCTGTTAAAGAGTCTGCAAGGAATTCATAATCAAAACTATTCTCAACTTTCTCTTCGGCTTTCACATACAAGGCTTTTGTCCAATCTTTGTCTTTGAGTTTGTCTATCACAGAGTTTGCAAGCTTTCGGTAATCAAAACTATTCGCAGCCTTCTCTTTGGCTTTCTTATAGAGAGCCATAGCCCACTCTTTGTCTTGGAACTTGTCTATTACAGAGTCTGCAATGTCTCGATAATCCGTACTATTCTCAGCAATATCTTCAGCCTTCTTATAAAGAGACTTCGCCCACTTTTTATCCTCGAGTTTTTCTATCAAAGAGTTTGCAAGGTATTGATAATTACCACTATTTTCAGCTTTCTCTTCAGCTTTCTTATAAAGAGACTTAGTCCATTTTTTATCCTTGAGGGAGTCTATTACAGACTCTGCAAGGTATTGATAATCACCACTATCCTCAGCCATCTCTTCAGCATTTTTATAGAGAGCCATAGCCCACTCTTTATCCTTGAGTTTGTCTATCAACGAGTTTGCAAGGTTTATATAATCGTAAGTTATCTCAACTTTCTCTTCGGCTTTATTATACAGAGACTTAGCCCATTCTTTGTCCTGGAACTTGTCTATTACAGAGTCTGCAAGGTCTCGATAATTATTACTATTCTTAGTCACCTCTTCAGCTTTCTTATAAAGAGGCTCAGCCCAATCATTGTACTTGAGTTCGTCTGCAAAGTCTGCAAGGTTTCGATAATCAAAACTATTCTCAGCCATCTCTTCAGCTTTCTTAAACAGATACTTAGCCCGCTCTTCATTCTGGAGTTTGTATATCGTAAAGCAGTCTAAAAGGTATAGATAATCATAACAATTCTTAGTCTTCTCTTCAACTTTCTTATAGAGAGCCTCAGCCCACTCTTTGTCCTGGATGGAGTCTATTACAGAGGCTGCAAGGAGTTCATAATCACGACTATCCTCAGCTTTCTCTTCGGCTTTCTTATACAAAACCGTAGCCCGTTCTTTATCCTTGAATTTGTCTATGATAGACTCCGCAAGGTTTCGATATTCATCACTACGCTTAGCCTTCTCTTCAAATTTCTTATAGAGAGTCTCAGCCCACTCTTTGTCCTGGATGGAGTCTATTACAGAGGCTGCAAGTTTTAGATAACACATACGAACTTCAGCCTTCTCTTCAGCTTTTTTAAAAAGAACTTTGCCCCATGCTTTGTCATCTAAATGATTTATAACAGACTCTGCAAGGTATCGATAATTATCAGTATTCTCAGCTTTCTTTTCAGCTTTCTCAAAAGAAGATCGCCCCCATCCTTTATCATGGAGTATGCTTATTATACGAAATCCTAGTACCAGATACTCTAAATAAACCTCAGCCTTCTCTTCAGCTTTTTTAAAAAGAAACTTACCCCACTCTTTGTCTTCAAGATGGTCTATTACAGACCCTGCAAGGGATAGATAATTCTTAAAATATTTAGCCTTTTCTTCGGCTTTTTTATACAGAGCTTTAGCCCATTCTTCGTTCTTGAGATGATATATCACAGAGGATGCGAGGTCTTGATAATCTTCACTACTTGATGCCTTTTCTTCAGCTCTTTTAAAAATAAGTTTGCCCCATTCTTTATCATTGAGTTCATTTATAATAGCCGCTGCAAGACATCGATACTCCTCGCTGCTTTTAGCCTTCTGTTCAGCCTTTTTGAAGGATTTTATTTTTTTTGTATTAGCGCCACAGTCTAGATCAGAAACAGATAATCTCTTTATTTTGTTTTTCATGTTTTTATTCCCTATCCTTAAAGTTAAAATTTTCTTGAGTTTTGCAGTTCTGAAAAGATTGTTATTGCAATAGCATCATTTATCATCGTTAAGCTTCATTCTGATCCCGTCGGCTAATCTTTTAACTTCTTCATTTTGATCTTCGGCCTTCTCTTGAGCTTTATTATACAAAGTTGTGGCCAGCACTTTATCATGGAGTTTGCATATCACAGAGTCTGCAAGTCTAAGATAATCATCAATATCATTCGACTTTTCTGTAGCTTTTTTATATAGAATTCTACCCCATTCATTGTCTTGAAATTTATCTATCACAGACTCAGCAATCCACATATAGTCATTACAACTTTCAGCTTTCTCTTCAGCCTTCTCGTACAAAGATTTTGCCCATTCTTTGTCCTTTAGCGTCTCTTTAATAGATTTGGCAAGCTCTTGATAATCCCACCAATATTTTGCTTTCTTTTTAGCTTTCGTAAAAAGAATTTTAGCCATTTTCTTGTCCTTTAGGGTTTCTATCACAGACTCAGCAATCCACCTATAGTCACTACAACTTTCAGCTTTCTCTTCTGCTTTTTCGTACAAAGATTTTGCCCATTCTTTGTCCTTTAGCGTCTCTTTAATAGATTTGGCAAGCTTTTGATAATCCCAACAATCTTTTGCTTTCTCTTCTGCTTTCTTAAAAAGAATCATGCCTCTTTCATTGTCCTGAAGTTTGGTTATCACAAAGTCTGCAAGGCACTTATAGTCACAACTAGATTTAGCCTTCTTTTTAGCCTTCTTATAAAGAATCCTGCTCCACTCATTGTCTTGAAGTATAGTTTTTACAGAGGATGCAAGATGCGTATAGTCAGCACTAGAGGAAACCTTCTCTACCCCCTTCTTGTATAAAGATTTTGCCCATTTTCTGTCCTGAAGGGTTCTTATCACAGAACTCGCAAGCCACCTATAGTCTTTACAATCTTCAGCTTTCTCTTCAGCCTTTTTATAATGAATCTTGCCCTTTTCATTGTCTCGAAGTGTGGTTATTAAAAATTCCGCAAGAATTTGATAATCCCAACAACTTTTAGCTTCCTCTTCAACCTTTTTATAAAAAGTTCTGCCTTTTTCATTGTCTTGGAGTGTGGTTATTGCAAATTCTGCAAGTTTTAGATATTCCCAACAGGTTTCAGCTTTATTTTCAGCCTTCTTATAAAGAATCCTGCTCCATCCATTGTCATTAAGTATGGTTATTACAGAACCTGCAAGGTTTAGATAACTCCAACAATCTTCTGCTTCCTCTTCTGCTTCCCTATAAAGAATCTTGCTCCATTCACTGTCGTTGAGTATGGTTTTAACAGAGTCTGCAAGGTCTAAATAATCCCAAAAATCTTTCGCTTCCTCTTCTGCTTTCATATACATATCTCTAGTCAGCTCTTTACCCCGGAGTTTCGCCATGATATTGATTGCAAGGAAACGATAGTATTCATTACTATTTTTGAAGGATTTTCTATCACTTGCATCAATGAAGCGTTTTAGTTCAGAAGTATCTAATTTATTGTTATTGTTTTTCATGTTTGTTACTCCATATGGTTAAAGTAAAAATATTCATAAGTCTTTAATTTCTCAAAGAAATGTTATTCTAAAAGCATAATTGATAAAATGATGCTACATTTCTTTCGACAATATCCGGCTTTTTTGAGATATTAATGGGATTTACTTCTTGCTCATTATTTTCATCAAGGCATTGCGTCAAATAGATCTTCCTGTAGCAAGCTAACAGCATTCTTTATTACTTCTATGTCAGGCTCAGTCAGAGAATTGATATTGAAGCTGGATTTGGAGTCTATTAATTGTTTTACAGCGCGTGATTTAGATAATCTTTTTATGAATTTTTTTTGCATTGTTTTATCGTTTTGGAAGTAAGCCCATTCATCATTGTTGAGCTTTAAGCTTATACAGTCGGCTAATCTTATAATTTCTTGATATTCAGTTTTATTTTTCTGTTTCTGGGATTGTTTTTCAACTTTATTCTTATCCATATTATCACCTCATTACTTTTTGATATATTTGAATATTAGTATTTAATGCATCGTTCAATACAGAATGACAACGGTTCATCCTGACTGGCGACATGGAGATTAACGGAGCCGTCTTTCAAATTTGGATTCTTTTCAAGTGCTGCCTTCCTGGCCAATTCAGGGGTATTGCATTCCTGGCTCAAGTGCAGGAGCAATACATCACTTGTCCTGCCGGACAGTATCTCTGAGACTATCTCTGCGCTCTTTTCATTGCTGAGGTGCCCTGTTGATCCGGCTATTCTCTTTTTCAATAGATAATGCCTCTTTGAAGCCCACAGCATGTCGTTGTCATAGCTGCTTTCAAGCATTATTACATTGCTATCTTTCATCGCATCCTTGCTCTGGCTTGGTATGTCTCCGGCATCTGTTACGATGGAAAGTTTAATTCCATCAGCCTCAATGACGAATCCGACGGGAGAGATGGAATCATGAGACACAGGAATAGGCATGACTTCAAAACTCTCTATATGAAGTTTGTCCTGTACGGTAAAGAATTTGACATTGTTCCTGCTTAAGTTAGACAAGGCTTTTCCATTTCTGCTGGATTCAGCTGCCCAAATGAACAGTTCTTCGGTCAGAAAGACGGGGATTGAAGCATGACGGCTTAAGTCCGCGACTCCATCCGTGTGATCGGAATGTCCGTGGGTAACGAATAGAGCCTGGATCGAACTTGCAGATATATTGGCCTGCTCCAGCCTCTGAAGCATATCGTCAAACTTAAATCCAGCATCTATCATTATCAAACTTTTCCCATGCTGCACGACAATTGAATTGCCCCTGCTGCCGCTGCCTAAGACTGTTATCTTCACTTCGCCACCTCTGTAGCATTGTTGCAGACATCGAACATCTTGCAGCGATAAGGATAGCTGCATTGTTTGCCAGGGAGTATTTCAGGCGATTCCTTCATTTTAAGGGCATTTCGAATCTCCTTGATTTTGTCCTCGACAATCGCTGAATATTCAGTCAGAGATTCCGTAACATCCACTTTTGTGAATATTTTTTTCGGATCACAGTCATGTCCGGCCTTTAAGCCAGGAGTAACATGCATGATATAGGAGCGAACTATGTTCAATCCTGCTTTGCAGTAAACATATCGCTGGAAGGCGACATCATGGTAGTTGACCTCAGCGATGCCTCTGCCTGATTTAACTTCGATGAACTCCCAACTATCATTTTCAACAGGCACCAGTATGTCCGACTGGGCGTAAGCATTGTCGAAGATAAGACCGCACTCAAATAAGGGCAGTCGCTTGCTCAACAATCCCTTGCAATATTCGAGCTGTTCGCCAAATGGTTTTTCTTTTTCGCAGGCAAGTATTCCATCGGGATACAACTCTCTGGCTTTTGCCCCGATCATGTGCCCGTAATCGAAGACTTTTTCGGTTGCCTGGGGATACGCGGGCATAGCATCTCTGCGGTGTTTATAGTGCCAGGCATACTTCAGGCACTTCAGACCATTGAGATAGTTGTTCTGGGACAGGAATATCTGGTAACCATTAGATGTTTTTTCTACTTTAGTCATTTTTCCTCCATTATAATTATAATCATCCGCTTTTTATACTAGATATACCCGAGACAGGGACATGGAGTGTTCCTATAGTTTTTCAGGTGAAAGAAAACTGAGAAATTCTAACAGGATAATTCTTTGCTTATCCTATAGACTGCTTCCAGCGCTCGGCATGAGTTACTATTTCGGGATTGCTCAGGATTTTTGCTCCCAGTCGAACGACATGCATGTTAGGACAGTGCTGATTGATATCGAGGATTCCAAGAGCTATTTCGGGCGGCGTCATCAGGCACTCAATAAGATAGGCCACTGCGGCGCTTCTCGAAACTCCAGCGTAACAGTGAACGACTATGCCATCTTTATCTCTGCACCAGTCCAGGATGCGGCTTATGTCTTTAGATTTTGCCAGTTTTCGCCCCTTCCATGGTTCTATGATATCGTCAAACTTAGAATGCATGATGCCTTTGCAATTGCCAAGGACGAGACCCTCGTCTGCCAAATCGCTAATGGAGACAACCCAGTTCTGTAGGAGTTCCCCTGCACGAAATTTTTGGCGAATCTTATCCAGACTGTATATGCCAACAACCTTCATATCTCACCTCCCGCCTTATCAGTAAAAATACAGCTATTACCTCTTCCTTCATATCTGTTACTAATGTGTCCCGAGATTTTCTCAATCATTATAACATACCTCCGACAGTTTGAGCAGATAGGATAATACCCGCCTCGTCTTGCTATCTCCGGTTTTGCTAATTGTTAGTCGAATCTCCTCGAAGTTGAGACAGAAATTACCACAAAGGCTCTTTATAAACATCCATCTTTCGATATCGTCATCATCAGATGAAACTCCTTTGCAGCTCTCCGGAAAAACAAAGTCCAAATAGTAAACTCCGTTGAAGGCTAGTTCAGCCCTTTTCACTTGCTTAATGGTTTGTTCGAGTTCAAATGTTTGGGACACCATAGTCTGCAAGATGGACAAATGCTCAGGATTTCTTTTGGCGACCTCCATGATGTTATCAGTGGTGCTCTTTCCGAATTCGCACAATATCGCCCCTGATCCGCTGGTCCACTTCATAAGACAGTCAAGCATCGCTCCAAAGGGGTCTTCTTTACCATCCCATAACCAGGCATTGTATGTAGGCTCATAATCAAGATCTATTACGGAAAGCACAGAAAGTGCAAATGGCAATAGTTCATAAGGTTGACCTCCTTCAAGTGGAATGGCGCGACGAATAAACCTCACTTCCACGATATGAAGTGGATATATGATTCGCTCAAAGATATCCTTTGCCGCCGACATATCGAAATCAGCAACATCCACTTTCGGCAAAGGTTGTCTTTTGCCATCCACCTCTTCCCGACACTCTTCGATTATAGGGCAATGCAATTCAGTCAGGTGAGAGTGGGACAGGCAATCAGTCTCACCATCAAACATCTTAAAGGTTGGACATTCAGGCAATTCAGCCACTCTCAAGAACGCATTTATTCGTGGAGCTAGTGCCGAACATTCTACATCAACCTCTGCGGTCAAGTTATCTATTATCAGTATTCTCTCGTCGAGTACTCCTTTGCGGACATAGTTCCCATTTAACTGCGCAAGATAGCAGCCTCTGATAGAGACATTTGACATTTCGCAACAATACCGCTGGAAGGTGATATCCTGTATGTGCTTACGCCGCTTGAGTTGCTCCAAACGATTCAAGGCTTTGTTTGACCTAATGCTCTGTTTGCAATTAAGACTGATTTGAACAATATCCCATTTGCCGTCATTGGTCGGTCTGAGGATATCAATAGTTGCCGAAATGTTGTTACAGCTGACTACGCCCCTGAAAATCGGCTTTCTTTTCAACAGAATCTTCTCTAAATTGTCATCGGCGCAAAAAGATATAATGTCTGGACACAGTGCATGCGCAAGTTCCAAAACTGCCTCCTCATCGTAAGGAAGCCCTTTGCTACAGTCGTAATAGGGCGGGATTTTACGGGATTCGTTGCATAATATCCATAAAAGCTTCCGGCACTTCAATCCCTTCATATACTTGAATCGTGTTATCTCGAATCCATCGTCAATATACTCGTCCTCTACTAATATCGGTACTGATTGCTCCTCTTTCTCAAGGTGCCACATCATCTTGCCGTCATTCTTTGCCATCATTTTCGTTCTCCTAATGATTGTTTGCTAGAAACCGTATTTTTAGTTCATATTACTAAAATCCGATAGCTTTTCTTTTTGCCTGACTTTTGTGATTAACTTCTTCTTTCAGAGCATCGAGGAGCATAGAATTTGCAACTTCACCCTTGTCAAAAAAAGAGTGTTTCTGTAGGACGACTTTGAAGTCGCCAGGAGTAAGGCAATCTAATGACAAAAGTTGCTTTTCTTCAGACACATCAAGATTCTTATCCGTAAGACCAGTAAGAAGGAGTTTATAAAACAGCAATTTTCCGTCATTATTAAGGTAGTCAAAATCAAGTTTGAAGTTAAATCTCCTTATAGCGGCAGAATCAATCATCTCCTTGTGGTTAGAAGCACATATAAGGATACCCTTAAATTCTTCCATCTGGGCAAGAAGTTCATTGACCTGAGTAAGTTCCCAGTTTCTGACAGCTTTTTCCCTGGCTCCTATAAGTCCCTCAAATTCATCTATAAAGAGGATGGCCTTATCAGTTTCCGCCTTCTTGAAGGCACTCCTTATATTCTTTTCTGTTCCGCCTACATACATATCAAGCAGGTCGCTGCCCCTCTTTACGAGAAGTTCTTTATCGAGTTCTCTTGCAATATATTTGGCAAATTCAGTTTTCCCTGTCCCTGATGGGCCATAAAGAAGAAGGTTCATGTTCTTTATAGCTCTATTCTTTTTGACTGTGAGGGAGTCGCTGAATTTACGAACGGTAGAGACTATGGTCTTGATAGGGATACCGCTGTTTATATTTAAACCTTCAAGAGAGTATTTTGATTCCTTGTCTAATTGGTTGACTTTTATTCCAGCGATATTGAGATGAGAATTTAATATCTCTTCTATTATCTCAAGATTTCTAGTTCTCTCTCCGTCAGTTATTTTTACAAAATTGCTTACTGATACATTTATACTGCCGGCATTGGTTTCGTATTTCTTGGCAAGGTATATGATTTCATCCTTTGTAAAAATATTTTCCAGATTATTGGTTTTGAGAGTATTTTCCCATATCCTGATTCTGGAACTTACCGACAGATTTTGAAATTCAATTGAATAGTTAAACCTTCTGCGAGTAGAATCATCAATACTTTCAAACCTGTTTGTGATCCAGATACAGATATGTCTAGAATCGTCAAGACAGGTATTGATTATATTCTTTATACTACAGTCTCCTCGCCATCCGAAAAAACTTATGCTTCCATTTAGCATTTCATCAGCTTCATCAATCATTATTATTGATGAATCAGGATTGGATAGATTCATAGCGGCTTTAATTCCTGTAAATCTCTTATGGATATAATTTGTATTTCCTTCGTCATCAAGGCTTTTTATATCATAAAGTTTAT
>Ga0194053_10000452_pt1 | contig 31505 bp, 28 predicted proteins | sample SepL228m_MetaG_FD_161684 | JGI IMG/M metagenome (GOLD analysis project Ga0194053, IMG submission 161684) | Anoxic zone freshwater microbial communities from boreal shield lake in IISD Experimental Lakes Area, Ontario, Canada - Sep2016-L227-8m | ecosystem: Environmental > Aquatic > Freshwater >... | reverse complement strand
ATTCAGGCTTGTTTAAAATACCAATTCGACTCATCACGTCTATTTTAAAGTATCAATATTTTGTTTAAATTTAAGATTTGACAAAAGCTTCTGAATCGATTTTAATTATTATATAGACAAAAAATGAATTTAACGAAATACTTCTAGTAAGAGGGGATTCTTATATGGAAAAACGAGCCAAAGCGTTTATTAAGGCTATTAGTACTGTACTCAGTTTTTTTAACCCAACTTTTCAGGTTTTATTTTGGTATTCTTTGAAAAATCTTGACAAGATTGAGCCGAAAATTGATGATTCAGTTAAAACTACTAAAAAACACTTAGATAAAGCTATTGATTGGTTGTTGTATCAACAAACTCTTCAACCTGATTCTGGTATCGCCTGTTGGGTTGGTTTTAAATTTGGTTTTACTCATATCGATAAATCTTACCCAGAAGTAACTGGTTATATCGTAACCACTCTGTGTGACTATTATGAAATGTTTAAAGATGAAAAAATTCTAAAAGCTGCCATCAAGGCCGCTGATTTTGAATTGCCGTTACAAAACGAAGACGGATCTTTTCCAGGTAGTGTAGTTGGTCGTTTAACTGGGCCGAGTGTATTTAACTCAGCTCAGATTATCAATGGTTTAGTCCGTATTTTTGAAGTAACAGGTGATCAAAAGTATTTAGATTCTGCCCGAAGGGCTACCGATTGGATCGCTAGTATTCAAGACGAAGATGGTTCTTGGACAAAGTTAAATTATATGGGTATGAAACGGGTTTACGATTCTAAAGTTGATCAATCGCTTCTAGATGTTGATCGAGTTTCTAAAACCAATAAATACAAAAAAGTGGTTGAGAAAAATTACGCTTTTATTGCCACACAACAACAGGCTAATGGTTGGTTTGCTAATTGTGATAATTCTAAAGATAAGAACGAAATTCCACTCACTCATACGATTGGTTACACTATCGAAGGTTTAGTTTCTTGCTATCTGATGGATCAAAATAAGCAAGCTTTAGAAATTGCTCAAAAAACCGCTGACGTTTTGTTGGAAAAATTTGAAAAAAATCCAAAAATGTTTTCTGGCCGATTTAATAAAGATTGGCAAGATTCAAGTAAAAGTAGCTGTATGACTGGAAACGCCCAGATTTCTATGTGTTGGATCAAGCTTTACCGGATTACTGGCGAAAAACGTTATCTAGCGGCGGCCCTTAAAATGATTGAGTTTTTGAAAAATGCGCAAATTGAGTCAAATATTAAAACTATCGATGGCGCTATTCCGAGTTCTTACCCATTCTGGGGTGAATACAATGCTTTTACCTTGAATAGTTGGGGTGTAAAATATTTTGCTGATGCTTTAATTTTGGAATATCAAGAAAAAACTAAGAAAGGATAAAATGCCTGTTAAAAAAACTAAAAAAGAATTTAAACCAAAAATCGCGGTTGTCGGTATTGGTTATGTTGGTTTGCCGGTGGCTTTGCTTTTCGCCAAAGCTGGTTACGATGTGATTGGTTTAGATGTTGATCAAGCTCGTGTTGCCATGATTATGTCAGGTGAAAATCCGATTAAGGGTCGTGAACCGGGCATGGATGAATTGGTTAAAACTGTAGTTAAAACTAAAAAATTCTTAGCTACAACAGATGCCACTAAACTTGGCGACAGAGATATGATTTTAGTAGCAGTTCAAACTCCAGTTGAAGAGGATCATATGCCTCGTTACGAAGCTCTTCGAGCGGCCTGCAAGAGTATTGCTCATCATATGAAGCGAGGCGCCCAAATTGTAATCGAATCAACTATTGCTCCAACCACCATGGAAAAAATAGTTAGACCGGCGATCGAACACGAAAACGGGTTTGAGCTTAATAAAGATTATTTGTTATCAAACTGTCCAGAACGAGTGATGCCAGGTAAATTAATCTATAATTTAACTCATTATGATCGTTTAGTCGGAGCTTTTAACAAAAAAGCGGGCGAACAGGTTAAGAGTTTGTACGAAAAGGTGTTAGGAATTAAGGTTGATATCACCGATCCTTTGACCGCTGAAATCGTTAAAAGTGGCGAAAATACTTATCGAGATGTACAAATTGCTTTTGCTAACGAAATGGCCCTGCTTTCAGAGGCCTACGGAGCCAATGTGTGGAAAGTTCGCGAGTTTTTGAATAAATGCCCGGGTCGGGCAATGCATTTGCCTGGAGCCGGTGTAGGGGGCCACTGTATTCCTAAGGATAGTTGGTTGTTAATTTATGGAGCTAAAGATTCAATTACTCCTAAATTAATTCCTCTTGCCCGTTCAATTAATAATTTTATGCCTCAACATATGTTTGACCTGTTAAAAATGGGTGTCGAGGAGACTGGTAAAGATATCAATAAGGTTAAAGTGGCTATTTTAGGCTATGCTTACGATGCCAATTCTGACGACACTAGAAACACTCCGACCACTGATTTGATGAAGGTTTTAGACGAAAATAAGGTTAAATATACTGTACAAGACCCTTATGTTAAGGAGTACAATACTGACTTAGGCAAAACCTTAAAAGGCGCCGACGCAATCGTCCTTATGGTTGGTCACGATGAATATATTAAAGTCGGGATTAAGGGTTTAAAAGATATGTTACAGGTCAGCGAGCCTATTGTGATTGATGGCCGCAATATCTTTGACAAACAAAAAGCCGAAAAAGAAGGTTTTGTGTACAAAGGCGTAGGGAACATTTAAAATTTAAATTTGTTCTATAAAAAACGCTGTTTTGTCTTGACAAAACAGCGTTTTTGTGATATACTCATATGTTTCAATCATAAAACACCCGAAAGGGATGTACCTGACAATTGAGTCAAAAAAAGGGGATAAGTATGTCTGTAGACATAAACGAAGTAGCGAAAGCAATCCAGGAAAGCAAAGAAGTAATTTTCTTTGGTCGAAGTTTCATTACGGCCGAATTTGCCCAGGTGATGTCAATCGGTGAAGACGGAAAAGGGTTGACTGGGAGAATTGGTGTTACATTTTACCTAAAGACAGCTGGCGTCAATTTTACCACTGCGGCCCAACTTTTTCCTAATAAAAAATTTGTAGATGGAAAAGTTAAGAATGAAATTGCCGAAAGTTGGGATCAGTTAGGTTCCTTTAATGCGTTAGACATGAGAACGTGGTGTAAACTTGCGAATGTTCTTGGAAAGACAGTCCACTATTATGTGGATATTTCCGGTGGTACGGGTTGCGAATACGCTAAAGTGGTGTCATTTTACCCGCAATCGGAATAAATAATTAAAACGGCCCCGGAGAAATCCGGGGTTATTTTTATATTAAAAAACATTTTTACCTTGAATATTTGCATATTTTTTTAGTCGGCCTAGAATGGAGGTAAATCAGTCATTGATGAACTTTAAAAAAAGGAGGTCAAGTCAATGTGCGATAAAAAAAATTGTACCAATCCGCTTTATTTTCATTCTAAGAGTCCAGATGGACTCAAGTTTTATCGAGAAAATTGTGGCCAGATTTTTCTTGTGCCTAAAGATAAAATCCAACTTGAGCGGTATGATGGTTACGGGGCAAATACTGAATGTAATCAATGTATAAACTATTTAACCTGTTGTGTCCCAAGTTATGATAATGGTTTTATCTTTCGTTGTGCTTGTTGTGGCAGGTTTTATCGACTTACCCTTTTGGACTTTATTCATATAGACGGTAAACCCGTCTGTGCCTAACTTTCGAGGAGGTATTTTTGTACCTCCTTTTAATTTATATTTGATTTGACAAAACTTTGATAATTTGCGAAATTAAAGATAGAAAATAAGACTTTTAGACTTATAGATCTATAGTCGTTTAGATACAGTCTAAAATTTAAGCTACTATAAGTCTGTAGATCTAAAAGACTATAAGACTATTAGGAGGTTTTGAATGAACGCAGCGGTTATTGGAATTGGAAATATGGGTAAGCATCATGCTCGAAATTATTCGGAGATTCAAGATGTGGATCTCGTCGCAGTGGCTGATCTAAATGAAGAATTAGGTCAAGAAACCGCTGAACGGTTTGGTTGTAAGTACTATAAAAATTATCAAGAAATGCTTGATAATGAAAAAATTGATGTGATTACAATTGCCGTGCCAACCAAGTATCACAAGGATGTGGCTTTGGCTTGTATTGAAAAAGGCATCAATATTTTACTTGAAAAACCAATTGCGGCCACAGTCGAAGAGGCTAAAGAGGTGGTGACGGCGGCTAAAGCTAAAAATGTTAAATTCACAGTTGGTCATATTGAGCGTTTTAATCCAGCCGTGATTAAGTTAAAAGAATTGATTGATAAGGGTGAACTAGGCGATATTGTCTCGATTCGAAATACTCGTATCGGGCCAATGCCAACGCAAATTAAAGATGCCAACGTGGTCATCGACATTGGTGTCCACGATATTGACTTGATTAACTGGATGTTGGGTAAGTTGCCAACCGAAATTATGGCTACTGGCGGTAATGCTTTGAATAAAATCCGTCAGGATTATGTCGACGTTTTCTTAAAATACGGCAATGTTTCCGGGGCAGTTCAAGCTAACTGGATTACACCAGCTAAGGTTCGTCGTATGTCGGTTTGCGGAACTAAGGCTTATGTTGAATTAAACTTTATTACTCAGGAATTAGTGCTTTATGAAACCAAATATTCACTAGAGTACGATAATTTTGGTGAATTTATCATTAAATTTGGTGAGCCAAAAGAAGGTGAATTAATCGCGGTTGACAATATTGAACCTTTAAATGCGGAAATTTGTGCTTTTATCAAAGCGATTAAGGAAGATACTAGACCAGTAATGACCGCGGATGAAGCGATTGAGGCTTTGGATGTAGCCTGTAAAGTCGACACGATGGTTAGAGGATAAAATTAATTCTCAATTTTCAATTCTCAATTTCCAATTAATTATTCAATTGGGAGCTAAATGGGAACTGAAAACTGGGAACTGGAAACTTTGAGGGATTATGTCTAATAATTATTTTGCTCATGACACAGCCAATATCGAAAAAGATGTTGAAATCGGTAGTGGGACTAAAATTTGGGCTTATGCTCATGTTCGAACCGGAACAAAACTTGGTCAGAATTGTATTTTAGGCGAAAACGTTTTTATCGATGAAGGTTCGGAAATCGGTGATAATTGTAAAATTCAAAATCATGCCATTATTTATCATAAAACGATTTTGGAAAACGGGGTTTTTATTGGCCCAAATGTTTGTTTTACTAACGATAAACAACCAAGAGCGATTAACGTTGATGGTAGTTTGAAGTCGGCCGATGATTGGGTGTCTTCAACCATAAAAATCGGTCAAGGGGCGGCGATTGGGGCACATTCCTGTATTACACCAGGTGTGACCATTGGTCAGTGGGCTATGGCTGGCTCAGGTTCAGTTATCACTAAAGATGTACCTGATTACGGTTTAGTTTATGGTAATCCAGCTAAACTTCATGGGTTTGTTTGTGCTTGCGGTAAAAAACTAACCGATGTAGTATCTGAAACAGATAGTATCGTCACATTAAAATGCGAATGCGGGGAAGAAGTTAAGATAGATAAAGAAACATATTCTAAAATAATTTAATTAATTGGTCTAGAAAGTGGTTAAGATGAAAATTAATATTGCAACTCCTCAGATTGGAAAAGAGGAAATTGACGCTGTAGTAGCGGTGATGAAAACAGGGATGCTGGCTCAAGGGCCAAAAGTGGCTGAATTTGAAGAAGCTTTCGCTAAATTTATCGGGACAAAATACGCTATTGCTACCTCAAACGGCACAACTGCACTAGAAGTAGCTTTGAGAGCTTACGGTATTGGTGAAGGCGACGAAGTTATCACGACTCCATTTACTTTTATTGCTTCAGCTAATTCGATTCTTTACACTGGTGCTCGACCGGTTTTTGTTGATATTGATCCAGAAACTTTTAATATTAATCCTGAAGCGATTGAAAAAGCTATTACCAAAAAGACCAAGGCTATTTTGCCAGTTCATCTTTATGGTAGTGCTTGCGATATGACCAAAATCATGGCGATTGCTAAAAAGCATAAATTAGCGGTAATTGAAGATGCCTGCCAGGCTCATGGCGCCCAGTGGAAAGAGAAAAAAGTTGGTTCGTTTGGAACCGGTTGTTTTTCCTTGTACCCAACTAAAAACATGACTGTTGGCGAAGGTGGTATGATTACCACTAACGACAAAGCGGTTTATGAAAAATCACTACTTTTACGAGCACATGGCTCAAAAGTGCGTTATTATCATGATATTTTAGGTTATAACTACCGTATGTCAGATATGGAAGGGGCAATTGGGACTGAACAGCTCAAAAAATTACCTAAGTTTAATGCGGCTCGCAATAAAAATGCAGCTTATTTAAGTAAAGAATTGGGTAAATTAAAAGGTATAATTGTGCCACTTGCGCCAAAAAACGTTAGCCATGTTTATCACCAGTACACGATTCGAGTAACTAAAGATTTTCCAATCTCAAGAGATGAAGTTTTGGCAAAATTAACTGAAGTAGGTATTGGTACCGCGGTTTTCTACCCATTACCAGTTAATCGTCAGGTCGTTTACAAAAATCTTGGTTACAAACCAAATACTCCAATTGCTGACGAATTAACCTCTCAGGTTTTAAGTTTGCCGGTTCACCCAGGACTTTCGAAAGCTGATTTGGAATTTATCGTTAAAACATTTCAGAATATGACGAAATAAAGCATTTTTTATCTATAAAAGGGCAGTTTTGGTTTTACCAGGCTGTCCTTTTGTTATTTTTTTGTTAGAATAGATATATAGCTTTTAGATTAAACCGAATAAGAGTATTTCTGGAGTGAAAATGAGTAAACCTATTTCTCTGAAAAAATATTTTGTGGCTCTCAGTAAAGATAGTTTAGTTTATGGTTTGGGCAATGTTGTTTTAAAGCTTTTGGCGATTGTGACCGCCCCAATCTTAACCCGATTATTTATTCCGGCCCAATATGGTGTTTTGAGCTTAATTGCCTCGATCATCTCGTTTTTAAGTTTATTCATGATGTTTGGTATGGATACTTCAGTTTTTCTACGGGTTAATGAGTTTAAAAATGAGAAAAAAACCGTTGTTTCAAGCGGTTTTTGGTTTTTAGTAACCTGGGGTGTATTTTTGTCTGGAATTTGTATTTTATTTAGTCGTCAAATTGCGACTGCCGCTTTTCACAATCCCTCGACTGCGATTTACTTTACACTTGCCTTTTCTACGGCATTTTTTACTCTGTTAATTAATTATGTCAAAACTATTTATAGGTTAGAGTTCAAAGCCAAAACTTTTGCTTTGACTACGGCGATCGGGGCAGTCATTATCACGAGTTTAAGTATTGGTTTGATTCATGTTTGGGGACTTTTCGGTTACTTTTTCGGCACATTAATTGGGACTATTATTACCTTTCTTATTACTATTTATTTGATTCGGGAAAATTTTCAGTTCAGTTGGAAATGGGCTCATGCCAAAGATATGGCTATTGTTGGGATGATGTTGGTGCCAGCTTCACTGAGTTATTTTGTTTTCGATCTTTCTGATCGGTTTTTTATTAATCATTATTGGAATTTAAACCTGTTGGGTCTTTATGCTATGGCGATCAATGTAACTAGTGTTTTACCGTTTTTTTCCATGGCCCTGTCGCGAGCTTGGTTGCCAATGATTTTTAATCTTCATAGCGAGGAAAAGGAAGTTTTTGACGAATTTGTTCCGCGTATTTTCGTTTATTATTTAGCCTTCTTTATGATTCTGGCAGTTGGTATTTCTTTCTTTGGTCTAGAAATCTTAAAAGTTTTAACTGTTAGTAAATATTACGCGGCGGCCAGTGCGATTGGGCCGCTTAGTTTAGCTATGGTTTTTTCTGCGACCGTTCAAATCACTTCGGTTGGGATTTATTTAACTAAAAAAACCAAAAAAATTGCCATTTGTTCAGGTTTGGCGGCGATTATTAATACGGTTTGTAATTTCTTATTAATTCCTAAATTTGGCATTATCGGTGCTAGTTGGGCCACGGCTTTGTCTTATTTCTTTTTAACAGGAGCATATTTGTGGTATAGCCAACGATTGGTTTATATTAAGATTAATTGGACTAAAGTTTCAAAAATTATTATTATGGGTTTATTAGTGGTAATTTTAATGCCATTAACTTGGAAGTATAGTTTTGGCCTAAATTTTATAATAAAAATTGTCGAAATGTTAGTTTTCCTTGGTTTACTGCCATTGATTGGTGTTATCGAACCAAGTGAAATTAATACAATTAAAAAACTTTTTACTGGTCAATTTAATAAAAAACATCCTTCAGACGAAGAGGAAGATGTGGAAGCAGAAAATTCGCCAGTATTAGATTAATAGAGTCAAGTTTAAATAATATTTACAAAGGAGTCTTTATGACAATCGATCAAGCGTATGACAAATTTAAAGTTAAGTACAAAAAGGCTATGGTAACTGGTGGAGCTGGTTTTATTGGTTCGCATATTTGCGAAGCCTTAGTTACTAGGGGTTTTGATGTTATTTCTGTTGATGATTATTCGGCTGGGAAAGATATGAATCTTGAGCATTTGAAAAAATATCCAAATTTCAAAGCGGTTAAGTGCGATATTACTGATAAGGCTAAATTGGCCGAACATTTTGAAGGTGTTGATGTAGTTTTTCATGAAGCGGCCAGTAAAAAGAATATTTGCTTGAAAGATCCACGTCGAGATTTATTGGTTAATGGTGGTGGAGCTTTCAATCTTTTAGAGCTTGCCGTTGAAAATAAAGTCAAAAAATTTGTTCACGCTTCAACCGGTTCGGTTTATGGGGAAGCAGTTGAATTGCCTCAAACTGAAAAACACCCTTTAATGCCAGTTTCTTATTATGGTGTCAGTAAATTAGCTGGCGAAAGATATGCTTATACTTTTCATCATTTATATGGTTTGAATGCGACAATTTTACGTTATTTCCATGTTTATGGTCCACGTCAAGAATTTAATGAGTTTGGTGGTGTGGTTTCGATTTTTGTCCGCAATGTTTTAAATAATGAAAATCCAACCATTTTTGGTACAGGTGAACAAGAGCGTTCATTTACGCATGTTAATGATGTGGTTTTGGCTAATCTTGTTGTGGCTGGTAGTGATGAAACTGATGGCGAAGTTTACAACTGTGCTTCAGGTTTAAATGTGACCATTAATGAATTGTGTGATGGTGTCTTAAAATATTTCAATCGAGAAGATCTTAAACCGGTTTACAAAGATTGGTTGGTGGGCGATATTAAGAAGTTTCAAATTGACAACTCTAAAATTAGAGCTTTGGGCGTAGATTTTACGACCGATTTTAATAAGGGTTTAAATCAAAGTATTGATGAATTAAAGGTCTATATTGCAGATGCCACCAAAGAATAAGAAAAATTTAGAAGAGGTAGGGGTTTTCGTTGGTTTTAATGGTGCTGGCGCCGCCGGAATTTATAGTTATACCCGGATTTTAAAGTCTCGGAATATAAAACTGGATTTTTACGGAATTGGTCAAACTTATTTTAATCAACCAGTTGACATTTTATTAAAGTTTCCGAAAAATCCTGTTAAATCGTTATGGTCAAGGTTGAAATTGTTTTTCGAACTTTTGCCCAAATATAAGATTTGGCATTTCAATTATTCACAAACCTTGTTTTTTTATCCTTTGAATCTGTTACTTTTAAAATTATTTGGTAAAAAAATAGTGGTGACTTTTCGAGGATCTGATTGCGAAACCGAACTAGATTTTACCAAAACCAACCCTATTATTTTGGCTCATCGTGATCAATGGCCATCATATTTTAAAAATTTTCATCATTTGACCTGGCAAGCTAAAATCGCTAAAAAAATCAGAACAGCTTTTTTAAGTGATTGGTCTGATACAGCAGTAATTAATGGGCCATATTTAGCCAGTTCTGTGCCAAATTACGACCTAATTATTCCTTACGCTCGAGATTTGGGTAAAATTAATCAGTTTAAGATTCAAAATAAAAAAATTAATAAAAAGTTAGTTATTTTGCATGTTCCGAGTGATCCAGAGGTCAAGGGAACTGTTTATATTGAAAAAGCTTTTAAGGAATTGGCTGATAAATATCCGGATTGTGAATTTAAAATTTTAGACTTTATGCCATATGATCAATTGCTTGGAGAAATGGCCAAAGCTGATATTGTGGTTGATCAATTACTGGTTGGCTGGTATGGTGGCCAAGCGGTTGAGGCAATGGCTCTTGGTAGCGCAGTTATTTCTTTTGTAGAGCCGTCATATTTGGAAAATATTCCATTTGGTAAAACATTGCCAATCGCTAATACTAACGTTTTTACTTTTAAGGAAGACCTTGAGGTTTTAATTAATTCTCCAGAGAAAATTCAAAAATTAATGAATGAAGGTCCGGCCTTTGCTGCAAAATATCATGATTCGACAAGGATTGCCGATGCTTATCAAAAGGTATACGAAGAGGTTTTAAAGTGAAGAAAGTTTTATTTATTTCATATGCTTTTCCGCCAATGGCTGGTGGGGGGATTTTTCGTATTGTGAAATTTATAAAATATCTACCAGATTTAGGTATCTTACCTTATGTCTTGACAGTTGATAGTCATTTCCATCCATTTTCGGATGATACCTTGATTCAAGAGATTCCGAAACAGGTTCAAATAACCAGGGTTAGTTACAATGAACCAGCTCTATGGATTAAGAATCGATATTGGCAGTCTTTTTTAAATATGGTTTGGTACCCTTGGTTTTCGATTTCTGATAAAAGAATCACTTGGAAAGAAACAGCAATCGAAAAAGCCATTGAAATTATTAAAAAAGAACAAATCGATACCATATTTACTTCTTTTGCTTCAGCGACCGACCACTTGATTGCCTATGAGGTTAAAAAACGAACAGGAGTTAGATGGGTAGCAGATTTTCGTGATGAATGGGCTAGCTCTAATTATTATTACTTCCCGACGCCTCTACATGCGGCTAGGGTTAAGAAATTAGAGAAAATGGTGGCAATGGCCGCTGATAAAATTACCACTGTTTCACCGCCTCTGACAAGCTATTTCGCCAAATTAACCAGCCAGCCTGATAAATGCTTAACTATCACTAACGGTTTTGATGCTGAAGATTTTGAAAATAAGGTTGAAATACCTAAGAGGGATTATTGCCAGATTCTTTATGCTGGTTCTCTTTACGGAGAAAGATCGGTTGGTGTATTTAACCAGGCTATCAGAGAACTTGATTTACCTGACCTTAAGGTGGATTTTTTTGGTGGTAAAAATTTAATTAGTCATCAGGAAGCGATTGCTAAACAAAGACAAGCTGATATTTTGCTTTTAGTTTTAAGTCCAAATGATCGTCCGGCCGTTTTTACTGGTAAGATTTTCGAATATTTAGCGGCTCGCCGGCCAATTTTGGCTTTAGCCCCAGAGACTACGGCTGCCGCAAAACTGGTTAGGCAGTTAAAAGTTGGCGAAGTAGTGAATCCTTTGGATAAGGAAGGTATCAAGGTTTTGGTTTTAAAGTTTTATAAAGCTTGGCAAAATAAGAATTTATCAATTGCGCCAATCGATTTAAAACCATTTGAAAGACGTAGTTTAACCAAGCAATTAGCTGATATTTTTACTTCTTTTAATCCTGTTTTACCTAAAATTTTATTTATCGATAATACAGCAAGTGTTCAAGGGGTGCAGTTGGTCAAATATCTACTATCAAACGGATATGAGGTACATTTTGTCTCATTAAATCAAGATAAGATAAAAGGGGCAATTAATTATCAAATCAAACAGAAAAAATTGGTCAATTGCTGTAAACCTTGGTATTTGTTGATGGGTTTTATTAATAAATATCAGGCATTAAACGATTTAAAAAGAATTATTAAAAAAATTAAGCCTGATGTCATTCACGGTCATGGTGTGAATTTCGGGGGAATTTTAGCGGTATTTTCTGGTTTTAAACCGACGGTGGTGACTACGCGAGGTTCAGATATTTTGTTAATTAAAAAACAACCTTGGTTTGAGCAACTTTTGATCAAGAAGACGATTCAGAAAACCCAGATTGTAACTGGAAATTCATTGGTTTTAAAAAATCAGGCTTTGAGCCTTGGTGTCAATTCTAGTCATTGGCGCGAGGTTTATATCGGGGTTGATATAGATATTTTTAAAAAAATTGGCGTCACTGAGTTAAAAGAGAAATATTCTTCTGCGAAAGAAAAAATTATTTTCTGCCCAAGATCAATTAAACCAATCTATAATACAGATATTTTGATTAAAGCTTTAGCTAAACTTCAAACAGAAAATTGGAAATTAATTTTATTGGGTCAAAACAAAGATGATCACTATTTTTCAACTATTCAAGATTTGATTAAGTCTTTTGGTCTAGAAGAACAGGTTATATTTTTGTCAAAAGTGACACCAGAAGAAATGGCTAAATTATATAATTTAGCTGATGTTGTGGTTTCCTTGGCTCAATCTGATGGAGCCGCTTCTTCCTTTCTTGAAGCCATGGCTTGTGAGTCCAAAATAGTTATTTCTAATGTGGATTTTGTTAAGGAGTGGCAAGATGGAAAATTTTGGGTCGTACCAATTGGTGATGTTTCGGTGACAACCACGGCTCTTGATCAGGTTTTGTCAGTCAGTAAAACGGAATTTGCTTTAGATGGAGAAAAAAATCGGCAAATAATTATTGAACGGGCCGAAATGAACGCGTGTTTTAAAAAATTTGAAGATATTTATAAGGAATTAACCCAATGAAAACGAAAATTTGTATGGTTACAACCAGTCGGCTAGATGTTGACAGCCGAATTCAAAATGAAGCCGAGGCGTTAAGTCGAGATTTTGATGTGACTGTTTTGTGTCGTAAATATGATCAACCAGAAACCTTGAAGGATACTCCTTATAAAATTAAAAGAATTGGTTATGTCAAAATGTGGCCATTTTTGTGTAATATTCTCTCAAGTTTTTACGCTTTAAACCGGGCTGCAAATCAGGAAAATCCAGATTTTTTTCATGCTCATGATTTAGATGGTTTACTCATTACAGCTCAAGTCGCAAAAGATAAAAAGAAACCTTTAATTTATGATTCTCACGAGCTTTGGTCGGAAAACTTAGCTAATAAGCAATTACAAAGTGTTAAATGGATTATTCCAGCTTTAGAAAAATCTTTAATTCGGTACAGTCAGTTTGGTATTACGGCTAGTGCTAGTTATGCTGAACAGTTGAAGAAAAAATATCATCGAGATTTTTGTGTCATTCGTAATATGCCAAAATTGGATAGCCTTGAACAAAGTAATTTGGATTTTCATAAAATGTTTCCAGGAGAAACAGTTTTGTTGCACGTCGGCCAAACTGGAGCGGCCCGTGGCGCTGATAAATTGATCGAGATGATGACGTATTTGCCAGTGAATTTTACCTTGGTTTTTCTTGGCGGCAAACAGCTACCAGCTTTTGATGAACAAATCGAAAAATTAAACCTGAAAGATCGAGTTTGCTTTATCGATGCGATTAAGCCAATCGAACTTGTGAGTGCGATTAAAACCGCTGATATTGGCTTGGTGGTAACCGAGAGTTTATCTTTAAGTAAATATTATTCTTTACCGAATAAATTAATGCAATACATTGCCGGAGAGATACCAGTTTTGGTCAGCGATATACCTGAACATCGTCGAATTATTGACCAAGAAAAAATCGGTGAAATTGCTAAAAATGATCCTAAAGATATGGCTAAATTGATTGAAAAAATGGTCAAACCGGAAAATTTTTCAATTTATAAAGCTAATTTAAAGGGTTTGGCTGAGAAAAGTTATAATTGGGAGACAGAAGGTCAGAAATTGATTGAATTTTATCAAAATCTTAAATTTTAAAGTGAATTAGCAACAATCTTGATTATTTTAAAATTATATGATTATTTGATAAGCTGAAAAAAGATCAATCTTGTTTAAAAAAGGGAATAAAATGGCGAAATTCATTGTCACCGGTGGCGCCGGATTTATTGGTTCAAACATTGTCGATGAGTTAATAAAACTAGGTCACAAGGTAAAAGTGATCGATAATTTGTCGACCGGTTTTGAGAAAAATTTAGAACAGGTCAAGGATCAAATTGAATTTGCTCAAGGAGATATTCAAGATTTATTGTTTTTGGAGAATGAATTCGCCGGATTTGATTATTGCCTTCATTTGGCGGCTTTTGTTTCCGTGCCTGGATCAATGGCGCAACCAGAAATTGCCAGAAATATTAATATTAACGGTACTAAAAATGTGTTAGAAGCGGCTTTAAAAAACAAATTTAAACATATTGTTTTTTCTTCGAGCTCGGCTGTTTATGGTGAAAGTCAAACTGGTATTAATCGAGAAGACGATATTTTATCACCTAGCTCTGTTTATGGTGAAACTAAATTAATCGGCGAAAAATTGTGTCAGGAATTTGCAGAAAAAGGTTTGCGGGCGACGTCATTACGTTATTTTAACGTCTTTGGGCCTCGTCAGAATCCTTCGAGCGATTATTCAGCTGTGATTCCTAAGTTCATTTCTACAATGTTAAAAAATGAATCTCCAACAATTTTTGGAGATGGTGAGCAAAGCCGAGATTTTATTTATATTCAAAACGTAGTCGAAGCCAATATTCTAGCCGCTTTAAACGCTCCTGGTCAAGGAGAAGCCATCAATGTCGCTTGTGGCGCCAGTACAACCTTGAATGAGTTAGCGGCCTTGATTAATGAGGAACTTGGCACTAAGATTGAATCAAAATATGAAGCTGCCAGAGTGGGAGATATCAAGTTTTCTCAGGCCGATATCACCAAATTACAAAACACGATTGGTTATACACCAAAAATAAATTTTAAAGCAGGATTAAAGGAGACAATCAAATGGTACAAGAATCAGATAATTTAATAATTTCGGTTGTTGGTTTGGGTTATGTGGGTTTACCGTTAGCTTTAGAATTTGCTAAAAACGGTGTTAAAGTTATTGGTTTTGATGTTAAAGCTAAAAGAATCGAAGAACTTAAGCGTAATTTTGATGAAAGCGAAGAAATTGCTTCGGAAGACTTAGTTCAAGGGCCAATTGAATATACGACTGATCCAGCTAGTATTAATCGAGCCAATTTTGTAATTGTGGCTATTCCAACCCCAGTTGATGAAGCAAATGAACCAGATTTAACTTTATTAGAGAAGGCTAGTGCTACTATTGGCCAAAATTTAACTAAAGAGGCGGTAGTGGTTTTTGAATCAACGGTTTATCCGGGGGTAACCGAAGATATTTGCGTACCAATCATTGAAAAAGAAAGCGGTCTAAAGTGTGGCGAGGATTGGTTTATCGGTTATTCGCCAGAACGGGTTAATCCAGGTGATAAAGAGCATGCCATTGGTAAGATTGTAAAAATTGTTTCCGGGATGGATGAAAAAACCTTAGAAAGAGTTGCCCAGGTTTACGGTTTAGCCTGTAAAGGTGGCGTTCATAAGGCGCCATCGATCAAGGTGGCTGAAGCGGCGAAGATTTTCGAAAATATTCAACGAGATGTTAATATCGCTTTGGTCAATGAATTATCCTTAATTTGTAATCGATTAAATATTGCGACCAAAGATGTGTTAGCGGCAACTGCTACCAAATGGAATGCATTAAAGTTCCGTCCAGGTTTGGTTGGTGGCCATTGTATCGGTGTAGATCCTTTTTATTTGGTAGCAAAAGCTGAATCATTGGGCTATCATCCTCAGGTGATTACAGCCGGGCGAAGAATTAATGACTACATGCCTGAATTTGTGGCAGAAGAGGTGGTTAAAGGTTTAGTTGAGGCTGGTAAACCTATTTCTGGGACTAAAGTTCTAGTGATGGGTCTAACTTTCAAGGAAAATATCCGTGATATGCGTAATTCAAAAATTACAGTTACGATTAAAAAACTCCAGGAATTAGGTATTGAAATCGTGGCTTATGATCCAAATTTGACTCAGAAAGAGATTAAAACAGAATTTGGTCTAGATTCAATTTCTGAATTTGAAGGTAAATTCGGAGCAATTATCGTTGGTGTGCCTCATGATCAATTCAAAGATCTGGGCGGAAAAATTTTGAACGTGATTAATGGCAAACCAGTTATTTTCGATATAAATAGTCTTTATGTTGAATTAGCTCAAAATAAAGATGTTGTTTATAAGAGTTTATAGGGTTATATTATTAGGATAAATTTTGAAAATGTCTGTCTGATTAAGAATTACAGACAGACATTTTTTATAGATTGATGAGAAAAAAATGGCAGATAAAGTTGAAGTAAATCCAAAAATTTCCTCAGAAAAATGGATCAAATTTGTAGAAAATCATCCTGATGGCACAATTTATCATTTACCAAGTTGGCAAAAAGTTTTAATTCAAGCACTAGGTTACGAACCATATTATTTGTTCTGTTTTGGTCCAGATCGCGAGATTAAAGGATTATTGCCCTTGGTGACGATTAAAAGTTTAGTGACCGGCAATCGATTGTTAGCTTTGCCTTTTTCTTATATCTGTAGTCCATTGGCGATCAATACTCAGGTTGAGCAAGCTTTAATTTCTAAAGCCAAGGAACTACAAAAACAAACAAAATCAAGTTATTTAGAAATCAGGATTATCGAGCCAAAAAAATATGATATGACTGAAAGTCATTATTTCTCAACTTGTCAGATAGATTTATCTTTAACTGTGGAAGAAATTTGGAAAAAATTAGATAAAGGAAGTGTACGCTGGGCTATCAATAAGGCTAAAAAAGATGGTGTCGAAGTAGTGAAAGTGAATAGCTTCGAAGATTTTAGGTCTTATCATGATTTAAACCAGGTGACCAAGAGAAATTTGGGTGTGCCAGCCCACCCGATGAAGTTTTTCGAAAATATTTATCAGGAAATGCCACAAAATGTTGATATTTATTTTGCTAAATATAAAGGAAAAATCATTGCTGGTATTTTTAACCTAGTATTTAAGGATACGATTATTAACGCTTATGGAGCTTCGAATAAAAAATTCTTAAAATATCATCCAAATAATTTATTAGCTTGGCAGGCAATCGAGGATGGTTGTAAAAATGGTTATAAATATTTTGATTTTGGCCGAGTGGGCCAAGATAATAATGAATTATTGAATTTTAAAAAACGTTGGGGTGGTCAAGAAAAGCAGCTTTATTATTATTTTTACCCTGAAAAACCCCAATCAATCTCCATCAATCGGGGTAGTCTAAAATATAAAATTGCCAATAAACTTTGGCAAAAATTACCCATATTCATCAGTCGACCACTGAGTAATATATTATTTAAGCATTTTGATTAAGGTTTATATGCGAATATTGATTGATTTAAATCATCCGGCCCAGGTTCATTTTTTTAAGAATTTTATTTGGCAAATGAAAAAACAGGGTCACAAGGTTGTGGTTAGCGCTTACGATAAAGAAGTGGCTTTTAAGCTTTTGAAGTATTACAAAATTGATTACGTTAATATGGGTAAATACAGCAAAAGTTCCTGGCGAAAACTGATTGATTTGGTTCGAAAAGACTGGAAATTGTTTTTTTTGGCCAGAAAATTTAACCCAGATATTTTGATGGGTCTTGGTTCGATTAATGCCGCACATATCGGGTGGATTTTGAATAAACCCAGTCTGATTTTTGATGACGACGAATATTCCTACCCATTTTACAAGGCTTTTACTAACCATATTTATGGTTTTTCCGGGTTTAAAATCAAAGGGTCGAAAATTCAAAAAATTGCGGGGTTTAAGGAAATTGCTTATTTGCACTCTGATTATTTTAAGCCTGATCAGGCAGTTTTGAAGGAGTTGGACTGTGAAAAACAGGATTTCTTTATCATTCGATTAGTGGCTTGGCAATCAGGTCATGATATCGGTAAAACAGGTTTGAGTGTTGAGTCAGTTATAAAATTAGTCGATATTTTAAAGAAAAAAGGTAAAGTTCTAATTTCTTCGGAAAAGCCGTTGCCAGTTGAATTATTGCCGTATGGTATAAAAATAGCGCCTGAGAGGCTCCATAGTGCCCTGTATTACGCCAAAATGTTGATCTGTGATTCTCAGACGATGGCCACTGAGGCGGCAGTTCTAGGCACACCTGTGGTTCGATGTAATTCTTGGGTTGGGGTGAATGATATGGGTAATTTTGTTGAGCTCGAGAAGAAATATGGTTTAATGTATTCTTTTAACAATGCTGACCTGGCGATTGATAAGGTTTGCGAGTTGTTGAAACAGCCTGATTTAAAGAAGGATTGGCAGGCCAAACAGGTTAAATTATTTACTGATAAGGTTAATGTAACAAAGAAGATGATTGAGTTAGTAGAAAAAATTGAAAAGGGTCATACCTTTACTTTCTAATTTTCTTTGTTATGATTTAAATAAGTTATACAAAAGAGATAGATATTCTTTCTCGAGGTTTTAGTTATGTCGCAAATTGCTGAAAAAACTTATTACGAAATAAAGCCGCCAAAAGGTCTGGTCCATATTGATCTAAAAGAAATTTGGGCTTATCGAGAACTCTTATATATTTTTGTATGGCGTGATATCAAAGTCCGTTATAAGCAAACGGCGGTCGGGGTAATGTGGGCGATTTTTCAACCATTTTTTACCATGTTGATCTTTACAATCTTTTTTGGCCGTTTTGCTAAAATGCCTTCAGATGGAGTGCCTTACCCGATTTTTGTTTATGCTGGCCTTTTACTTTGGAATTATTTTTCCAATGCTTTAAGTAGTGCGAGTGATTCCTTGATTGTCAGTGAAGGTATCATTAAAAAAGTTTATTTTCCAAGGTTAATTTTACCTTTATCAACTACAGTTACTCCGGTTTTTGACTTTTTCTTAGCCTTAGTTGTTCTCTTTGGTTTAATGATTTTTTACCATTTTACACCTCATTTTCTAGGTATTATTTTGATCCCTTTATTATTATTAATCTCTTTATTGAGTGCTTGGGGGCTTGGTGTATTTTTGGCATCGGTGAACGTTAAATACAGAGATGTTCGGTACATTTTGCCATTTTTTATTCAGATTATGTTGTTTTTAACACCAGTGATTTATCCGATCAGTATCATACCAGCTAAATACCAATGGTTGATTTATTTAAACCCGATGGCTGGAGTGATTCAAACCGCTAGAACTACGCTTTTGGGTGGTGGCTCGGTTGATTGGCAAATTCTTTCTATGAGTTTTGGGATCAGTTTAATTTTGGTGATTGGTGGTATTTATTTCTTTAGAAAAACTGAGCGATTTTTCGCCGATATACTTTAATTAATGAATCAAATATTATAGGTTAGTGAATCGATCGCGGAAATTTTAACTTTATTAAAATTATGGCTAAGAAAAAATCAGAGACAATGATTAAAATTGAAAAGATTAGTAAGCGATATATGATTGGTCGCAATGAATCGTATTATTCTTTGCGCGATCAAATTGCCAATTTTTTTTCGTTTAAAAAAAGACCAAAATCAGAAGAATTTTGGGCGCTAAAAAATATTAATCTTGAGATTAAAAAAGGTGAAACAATCGGGATTATTGGTCGTAATGGGGCAGGCAAAAGTACTCTTTTAAAAGTTCTATCGCAAATTACGCCGCCAACCACCGGTCGAATTCAAATGCATGGCCGAGTAGCCTCATTGCTTGAGGTGGGGACTGGGTTTCATCCTGAATTAACCGGCCGTGAGAATATTTTTCTTAACGGTGCAATTTTAGGCATGAGTCGGGCTGAAATTAAGCGTAAATTTGATGATATTGTGGCATTTGCTGAGATTGGGAGTTTTCTTGATACACCAGTCAAAAAATACTCAAGTGGGATGTATGTTAGATTAGCTTTTGCGGTTGCGGCTCACCTTGAGCCAGAAATTTTAATCGTTGACGAGGTTTTGGCGGTTGGAGATGCTAAATTTCAGAAAAAAAGTTTAGGTAAAATGTCAGATATCGCTCATGAAGGGCGAACCGTTATTTTTGTCAGTCATAATATGGCTTCGATTAAAGCGCTTTGCTCTAGAGCGATTGTTTTAGAGCACGGTAAAAAAGTTTTTGATGGCGATACCTTAAGTGCTGTTGGTCGTTATGAAGGTCGGGATAAGGGAAAAAGATCAGTGATTGAATGGACAAAAACAACGGCGCCAAGGTTAAAATCTGCCAGATTATTAGAAGTTGGTATTTTAAGTGATAATCAAAACGTGGGTGTCGATCTTTCTAGTGAAAAACCAATTCAGGTTTATATTAAATTTGAAATGACTAGTGATGAAGATGAGATTGGTGCAACTGTGGATTTGTTTAATGAGAACGGAGATGTTATTTTTAGTTCAATTGGTAACAATGAACCTGATTGGCATATGAAAAAAAGACCAAAAGGTGTTTATGTCAGTACTTGTGAGATTCCGGCCAATATTTTAAGAGATGGACCTTATTCTGTTTCGATTTTGCTTTGGTCTGGTTTTTATGAAGATAGTATTCGTGAAGAAGGAGTCTTAAATTTTAATATTCACGAGGAAGGCTTGATTCAGGGTGATTATCCTCGGGGTGGGGTCGGGATTATTAATCCATTGTTAAAATGGACATCAGTTAAAATAAAAGATAAAAAATAATTTCAAAAAAGGTTTTATATGGCTATACATTGGATTGATCCAGCGAAATTACTTGATACCGCTAAAAGCAAGTTTTTGCCAACCAATATTATTTTAGATATTTGTTGTGGTATTCACCCTCAAGAATACCAGAAAGCCTTGGTTCATATTTGTGCCGAGCCTTTTGACCAGTATGTCGATAAATTGCAAGAAAAAATTGCCTTGCGAGATGATCGTCAATTCGTTATTATTCGGGCTGGTTGGGAAGAAATCGTCAAATTAATGCCGCCGAAATCGGTTGATACAGTTTATTTATTAGATATTATTGAGCATTTACCAAAAGCACTCGGCCGTCGTTTACTTAAAAAAACCGAGCAAATTGCCAGAAAACAGGTTATTACTTTTATGCCAATTGGTTTTATGCCAGAGGATTTTCCTGGTAAAGATGCTTGGGGTTTTGATGGTGGCCAGCGTCAAACTCATCGATCAGGTTGGGAGTTGAAAGATTTCGATAAGACCTGGGAAATTTATGCTTCAAAAAAGTTTCATCATGCTCAAGATTATGAGACTTCTAAAAAAATGTTTGGTGCTTTTTTTGCGGTTAAAACCATGCCTGGTGCTACCGAAGACAAGGTTCAAAATAAACTTTGGTTGGTCTGGAATACTATTGTTTTAAGCCCTGTTTTAAGCGAAATTTGTCTTTTTCCGTTAAATATGGCAATTAAATTATCAAGATTGATTCGTCAAATTAAAAAGAAATTAAAAGGATAAAAATGGCTATACATTGGACTGATCCAAAAAAATTACAAGAATTAGCTCAGAGCAAAATGGTGCCAGCCAATATTATTTTAGATATAGGCTGTGGAATTCAACCTCAGACTTATCAAAAAGCGATTGTTCATATTTGTGCTGAACCTTTCGGCCAATATGTTAAGAAGCTTCAAGAATTAGTAGCTAACCGAGTTGATCAACAGTTTGTAGTGATTAATGCGGATTGGGCCTCGGTCATCAAATTAATCCCGCCGAAATCAGTTGATTCAATTTATATTTTAGATGTGATTGAACATTTGCCTAAGGCTGAAGGTCGAAGATTGCTCAAACAAACCGAGAAATTAGCTCGTAAACAAATTATTCTTTTTACTCCGGTTGGTTTTATGCCACAGCATTGTGTTGGCAAGGATGCTTGGGGTTTAGGTGGAGTTCAAAATCAAGAGCATTTATCTGGTTGGGAACCGAAAGAGTTTGATAAAACTTGGGATATTTATGCAGCTAAAAATTTCCATTTAGCTTGGGATTATGAGGTTTCAAAAAAGAAATATGGTGCCTTTTTTGCTATTAAAAATATCGATAAAACTGTTAACCCTGTGGCTCTAAAATTATTTGAGGTTTGGAATACGGTTGTTTTAGATCTTAACTTGAGTTATTTTTGTTTATTACCGCTTCGATTTGCCGTTAAAATATCGAGATTGATTCGTCAGGCTAAAAAGAAATTAAGACGAAAGTAACCTAAAATCATGAAAATTTTATTTGTAGCGATGGGTGAAAGCATCCATACTGAACGTTGGATTTCCCAAATTTCAGATCAAAATTGGGAGATTCATCTTGCTCCGAGTACTTATTCGAGTTCAAGACGTCGTCAGATTAAAAACGTATTTTTTCATACGGATTTTAAGGTAGTTAAAGATAAAAAATCTGGTTTAGCCAGATATACTGGTTTAAATTTGTTTGTTAACCGTATTATAACTTTGTTTAAAGTCTGTCGCGATAAAATTTGGCCTGATTACCGGGCTCAGCAACTAAATCGATTAATTAAACAAATTAAACCTGATATTATCCATTCTTTGGAGTTCCAGTCAGCCGGATATTTAGTCAGTCGGGCTAAGCAACTTTATGACAGTGGCCAGTTTCCAAAATGGATTGCAACTAACTGGGGTAATGATATTTATTTTTTTGCTCGATTTAAGGATCATCAAGCCAAAATTAAAACTTTACTAGAAACTTGTGATTATTATTCTTGTGAATGTAATCGTGATGTTTGTTTGGCAAAAAATCATGGTTTTAAGGGTAAGGTTTTACCGGTCTATCCAAATACCGGCGGTTTTGATTTAAAAAAAGTTTGGTCGTGGCGTCAAAAAGGTTTAACCTCTCAACGAAGAATTATTTTAATCAAGGGTTACCATGGTATTTTTGGTCGGGCACTTTTGGCTCTGAAGGCGTTAGAACAGTGTGTTGATGTTTTATCTGGTTATAAAATTGTTTTTTATTCGGTTGATAATAAATCTGTTTTGATTCCAGCGATTAAAGATTTTACTTTGAAAACTGGTGTGCCGGTGGAAATCGTGCCTTATGGTTCATCGCATGAGAAAATTCTGAGAATGCATGGGAAAGCTAGAATTTCAATTGGTCTAAATGTCTCTGACGGAGTTAGCACAGCATTTTTAGAGGCCTTGGTGATGGGTTCTTTTCCGGTTCAATCAAATACGGCTTGTGTTGACGAATGGATTGAAAATGGTCAGACTGGTATGATCGTACCTCCAGAAAATATTAAAAAAATCGCCCAGGCTATCAGATTAGCTTTAACCGATAATTCAATGGTGGACGCAGGTGTTAAAAAAAACTGGCAAACAGCTAAAAAAAGGTTAGATTATCTTTTTCTGAAAAATAAAACCGTTAAGTTTTACAATGAAGTGGCCAAAAATTGAAAATACTACTTTATACACCATATCTACCTAGCGACAAGAACTCTGGCGGTCTAATGACTAGACAGATGTGCCAGGTTCTATCGGATCGAGGTCATGAAATTTGTATTGTGGCTGCCAGCACTCGACGGGCGCAGATTTTATTATCGTCAAAATTGAAAAAACTGGTTCATAAAGAGTTTTACCGGATTAATGATATTGTTATCCCGAATAATTGGTTATTTTCAAAGTTTTTAAATCGATTGATCAATTGGCTCCAAGAATTGTATCTAAATTTTATAATAAATCCACAAGTAATTTCCTTTGCTCGTAAAAATAGAGTCGATTGTATTTGGTCAATTTTACAGGGTAAAAGTATGATTGTTTCAACATGGAATATTGTTCGAAAGTTAAATATTCCTTTGGTCACTCAGGTTTGGGATGACCCAAACTGGGTATTAATGAATAGTGGTTTAGATTTAGTTGTACAAAAAGATTTGTTTAAAAAGTTCGATTATTTGATTGCGTCAAGTCAGGTTTGCGCCACAGCTTCTTGGCAGATGAGCAAGCAATATGAGAAAAAATATAAGGTAAAAACTATACCGATTGTGGCTCCTGGAGACAAAAAATTATCTAAAAAATTTCGAAAAATGAATGTTCGACAAATACACATTGCTTTAGCAGGGCAGCTTTATGCTCAAACGGAGTGGCAAGCTCTAGTCCAGGCATTGTCTAACCAGAATTGGTTTGTTTTAGGTAAACCAGTTAAATTGCATTTATTTGGTCATTTTTTGAAAAATGATTTTAACAAAGATTTACCAATCGAGCTTCATAGTTACAAAAGTCAAACAAAATTAATCGAATTATTGTCAGATATGGATATTTGTTATTGCCCTTATTGGTTTGACCGAAGTTTTGAGGCCGTGGCTAAAACAAGTTTTCCGAGTAAAATTACTTCTTACTTAGTGTCGGGTCGTCCGGTTTTGTTTCATGGTCCCAAATATGCTTCGCCGGCCGTGTTTATCGAAGAAAATGGTTGTGGCGTTTGTTGCTATTCACTTGAGTCTCAAGATATTATTAAAGCTATTGAAGCAATAATTCAATCTCCGGCTGAATATAAAAAATTAGTAAAAAATGGTCGACAAGCTTTCCTGAAATACTTAACCTTAAATAATTTTGAGTCAAGCGTTAAAGAGTTGTTTAGTTTTAAATAAATGAAAAAAATCTTATTTGTAGCAAGAACAGAAAGTATCCATACCAGAAGATGGCTAGCCCAATTGGCTGGTCAAAATTGGGAAATTCATATTTTTCCGAGTACTAAATTTGATTTGTCTCGTTGGGAGATTAAGAATGCGATCATTCATTATGATCGATTTCCGCAAAAATACCGAAAAAATCAAAAAATCGCTAAAGAAAAATTGAGTTTTAAAGAATTATTAAAGCGGCGGTTTGATTTATTGATTTCGATTATTGGCCAGAGAATTAATCATGATTATCAAGTTGACCGTCTAAACCGAGTGATTGATCAAATTAAGCCTGATCTAATCCACTCGATGGAGATTCAAAATGCCGGTTACTTGGTATCTGAAGCCAAAAAGAAATATAAAGGTCAATTTCCAGTTTGGTTGGCCACTAATTGGGGCGGGGATATCATGTTTTTTAGCCAGTGGCCGGAGCATAAAAGCAAGATTCAATCTGTTATAGACCAATGTGATTATTTTTCTTGTGAATGCTCTCGAGATGTCTGTTTGGCTAAAAATATGGGGTTGACAGGGAAAGCCTGGCCGGTTTTTCCGACTACTGGCGGGTTTGATTTAGCTAAAATTAAATCTTGGCGCAAACCTCTAAAACAAAGAAAAATGATTATGGTTAAGGGCTACCAAGGTTTATTTGGGCGGGCGGTTTTGGCACTTGAGGCTTTAGTAAAATGCCAAGATTTATTAACGGATTATCAAATTGTTGTTTATTCGGCTGAACCAGGCTCCTTAACCATTGACAAGGCTCAGGTATTAAGAAATATTGGTATGGATGTCAAAATTTTACCACTTGAAACATCTCATGACAGGATATTAAAGTATCATGGTCAGGCTAGGTTTTCGATTGGTTTGAGTGTTAGTGATGGTATTAGTACGTCGTTTTTGGAGGCTTTGGCCATGGGTTCTTTTCCGATTCAATCAAACACTTCTTGCGCCAATGAATGGGTGGAAAGTGGTAAAACAGGGATGATTGTGCCGACAGAAGATTTGCCGGTTATAATTAAGTCGATTAAAACTGCATTGACTGATGATAAATTATTGGTTGAATCAGCTCGGAAAAATTGGCAAACAGCAAAAAAAAGACTAGATTCGAAAGATTTAACCTTAAAAACGATTTCTTTGTACCAAGATATTTTTGATGCTAACATGAAAATAATTATGCCAAAAAGTCAGAATATTAAGAAATATTTTATCGAGGCTTTCCTGATTTTATGGATTTTAGGCACTTTTTTAGTTTGGTGGTTTTTGAGTGAAATTGTCGAATCTCCTTGGGGTAAATTTGTACCAAAAAAAATTCGTCAAACTACCTTAAAGGTTGAAAAGTGGTTTTGGCCTGATTCTTGGAAAGATTATCTTTATATTCAAAAATGATTATATTAATACCTATCATTTATACTTTATTCTATGTTTTGATTAACCTTATATTAGGTTTATTTTTGGTTAAACTATTTTTCAAAGATCAGGCTAATTGGTCGAATTTAGTCAAAATCTGTACCGCATTTTTACTTGGACTGAGTGTGCTGGCGGCCGTTTGGCTTTTATTAGGTTTAGACGGTTGGTTAAACCTAAAAATCGTTTTAGCAATTTTGATAGTGATAATTGGTTTAACTTGGTCTGTTTGGCAAGAGGCGATCAATCTGATTAAAAATATTTATTTTAGTATTATTAATAATTTCGAGAATTTTTCGATTTTTTGGAAAATAATTAGTATTATTTTAGTTTTACTGATCATATTTTTTGGTATAAATGCCTTGATTTTACCACCAATTGGTGATGCTTTGGCTTTTTATATGGTTTTGCCAAAAATCACAGCTTATACTGGTTTGCTTCAGCCACAATCAAATTATTGGGAATTTTCAGGTATTGGTTTTCTGGGCGAGATGCATTTTACAGTTTTGTTGATTTTAGCTGGTCAGTTTGCGGCTAAATTTTTTGTCTGGTTCGTGGTCTTGGCCGTTGGCGGTTTGATTGTTTTAATTTCAAGATTGACTAATTTAAAGTATAAAGGCCAAATTTTAGCTTTAATTCTATTATTCACATCTTCAACTTTTACTAATTATATCTTCGATGGTAAAACAGATGTTTTTAGTGCAGCACTCGGTTTAATGACATACTACTGGCTATTAAAAATTGAATCTAAAGACCGATCAAGTATAATTTTAACTGGTTTGTTTATGGGTTTTGCGATTGTGGCAAAAACCTCAAATGTTATCGCATTATTGCCGGGAGTATTTGTCGTTTTAGGTTGGAATTATTACAAAGAATTGATTGGCCGAAAGAATTTTTGTTCAGATTGGATCAAAAAGACTGTTATTACTTTTGGTCTTGTTCTAATTTTTGCTTTATTGGCTTTCTCGCCTCAAATTGTCAAAAATAAGGTTTTTTATGGTAAAAATTTTAATATCTCATCGTTTATGGGAATGAGTCATGAAGAAGTTTGGGCCGATTCAGCTTTAAAAAAGGCTCCAGCTGTTTCGATTAATGAAACCAAGTCGATTTCAACAACCATCGGTGAGCCTAATCATAGTAAAATTACCGTTCCTGTTTTAGTGAGAATGTTTGATTTTATGCTTAAAATATATCAGAATATTGAGCACTTTTTCTTGTTATTTTTAACTAGACCTTTAGCTTTTGTCTATGGTGGTCAATATGCTCAATACGGTGATCTATCAGTATTAATTTTAGCGTTTTTACCGATTTGGTTAATTGAACGATCAAATAATTTTATAGATAAAAAAATTCTAACACTTGCTTTAATTGGTTTAATTTTATGGGTGTTAATTCGTTCTTCCTTGATAATGCCAAGATATATCATGTCGGCAATTTTACTTTGGGTAATAATAGTTGCCGGCGGTGTCGAGAAATTTTTTCGTCAAAAAGGTTATTTACTCTTAAAATATTTAGTTTACAGTATGATTACAATTATTATTTGTGTAACATTGGCCGGGAATTTTAACCGATTCAAGAAGTTTGTTCTAATTGTTGCTGGTAAATTGCCGTCAACTTCGGTTAATGGGGTTTACTATCAGTCCTTAGAAGCGATTAATCTGAAGGCAAATAATAACGAAAGAGTTTTTATTGTTGGAGCATATGATTATTTCTTGAGGCCAGATTTATTGGCAAATTTTAATTCGGCAAAGGAAAGTGACGAATTATTTTTAATGACGGTTAATAATGTTAATCCGTGGAATTATCTTTATGATCATAATTTTAAATACATTTTAATTCAAAGGACAAACCCAAATTATCGTTTGATTAAAGTTTTTGATACCGCCGAAAAGCCAGCGGATTTAAATATAGTTTTAATCTATCATGATTATACCGGCGATGTTTATTCGATTAGTAAACCTTGACTTTTTGATTTTTTTCTAATCCTTCCATATATTAGTATTAACAGCTTAAGGCGAAAGGTGTAGAGTGAAAAAGACAATTTTGGTTCTAGGAGCAACAGGGGAGTTTGGCAATGGTATATTTCAGAGTCTTTTAAAGTATAAAGATTTCGAAGTTTTTGGTACAGCCAAAAATGATGAAGCCAGTCTTTATTTTGACTCAAAAGTTGCGGCCAAAGTGTTTAATTTTGTTCAAATCGAAAATGAACCAAAGTTAATCGAGATTTTTAATCAGATAAAACCAGACGTGGTCATTAATTGTGTTGGTCTGATTAAGCAGGTGATGGGTGAATTTGACGCGCCTAAAGCAATTTTTATGAATGCGCTTTTTCCTCATAAACTAGCCAGTCTTTGCGGGTTAATGGGGGCAAGATTGATTCATTTTAGTACCGATTGTGTTTTTAGCGGTAAAAAGGGCAATTACAAGGAAATCGATGCTTCTGACGCCGAAGATGTTTACGGTAAGACCAAATACTTGGGCGAGATAAGCAATTTGCCACACGTGATCACAATTCGAACCTCGATTATTGGCCATAGTTACGATAATCATTTACAATTGGTTGATTGGTTTTTGGCTCAAAAAGATAAGACCAAAGGCTATACCAAGGTGATTTATTCTGGACTACCAACTGTAGAAATGGGCCGAATTTTAGCCGAATATATTATTCCTAATCATAGAGTTAAAGGTTTGTATCAGGTTTCGTCTGATCCGATTAGCAAGTATGATTTATTAAAACTCATTGCTAAAGAATACGGTAAAAAGATTGAAATTGAACCTTATGAATCGGCGGTAAGCGACCGTTCGCTTGATTCGACCAAGTTTAGAAAAATTTCGGGTTATATGCCACCAACCTGGTCAGTTTTAGTTAAAAAAATGCATCAATATTATAAAAAAGATAAAAAATTTATTCAGATTTAAATTCAGTATGAATTGTATCTGCTTGTCAGGAGAATCATGTCGTTATTTGGAAGGAAAAGAATCTTAATTACTGGTGGAACTGGTTCATTAGGTAAAATTTTAGTGCGACGATTATTGAGTGGTGACGAAGGTCGTCCAGAAAAAATCATCATTTTTTCTCGAGATGAAGCTAAACAACACGACATGCGTTTAGAGTATCAGCATAAAAAAGTGGCGACTGACGAGGTGATTTATAATAATTTTCATCAGCTGGTCGAGTTTAGAATTGGTGATGTGCGTGATTATGAGTCAATTTGTTCGGCCATGAAAGATGTTGATATGGTGATCAATGCCGCGGCCTTAAAACAAGTGCCAAGTTGTGAATACTTTCCATTTGAAGCTGTAAAAACCAATATTATTGGTTCGGAAAATATTGTTAGAGTCCTTCGAGAGCATAATTATCCGATCGAAACAGTTGTAGGTATTTCGACCGATAAAGCTTGTCAGGCCGTCAGTTTGATGGGTATGACTAAAGCTGTCCAAGAAAGAATTTTCATTAGCGCCAATATTTTAGTACCAAATACTCGGTTTATTTGTATCCGTTATGGTAATGTTTTGGCTTCTCGTGGTTCGATTATTCCACTTTTGCATCAACAGATTTTAGATGGCGGTCCAGTTACTATCACTGCTGAAGAGATGACCAGATTTTTATTGCCATTAGAGCAAGCCGTGGATGTGATTTTTGAAGCAATTCGAAATGCGAATCGTGGTGAAATTTATATTCCTAAGATTAAATCATCTTTAATTATGAATATTGCCAAGGCTTTAATTGGTAAGCGCAAGGTAGATATCAAGGTAACAGGTATCCGTCCAGGGGAGAAAATGCATGAAGTTTTAATTTCTCAAGAGGAAGCTTGGTATACGGTTGAGCGAGAAGGCTATTATGTGGTTAAGTCGTTTTTGCCTGAATTAACCGAGATTTCGAAAGAGCCGTTTGTCAGCAAAGGTAATGAGTATAGTTCAGGTGACTCACCGATGGATTTTGAAGAAACTTTAGACGTTTTAAAGAAAAATAAATTAATGATCGAAGATAATCACAGTTTGTTTGAAGAAGAATTGTTAAGATAAAACAGAAATTCGCCTACGGGTATAAATATCGAGATCTGAAAAAAGAAAAGGAAAATTAATATGAAGGTAATGACAATCGTGGGGACTCGTCCGGAAATTATGGATTCATCTGCGGATGAATCGCGGAAATTTCCTCTAACCATAAATTATATTAGCACGATCAAGAAAGGTTCATTATGAAAGTAATGACTATTGTTGGTACGCGTCCGGAAATTATTAAGCTGAGTCGGGTGATGGCTGAATTAGATAAATTTACAGATCATATCATTGTTCACACTGGGCAAAATTATGATTATGAATTAAACGAAATCTTTTTCGAGCAATTAGAGGTTCGTAAACCTGATTATTTTTTGGATGCGGCCGGGAAAACCACGGCCGAAACCATTGGTAATATTATTGCTAAGGCCGATGAAGTGATGGCTAAAGAAAACCCTGATGCAGTCTTGCTTTATGGTGATACTAATAGTTGTTTGTCGGTTATTGCCGCTAAAAAACGTCATATTCCGATTTTCCATATGGAAGCTGGCAATCGTTCGTTTGATCAAAGAGTGCCTGAAGATATCAATCGAAAGATTGTTGATCATTTGAGTGATATTAATATGCCTTTATCTGAACATGCTCGCCGATATCTGATTGCCGAAGGTATAAAAGCTGAAAATGTGATCAAAACAGGTTCAAGCATGAAAGAAGTTTTAGCTTATTATGCTGATAAAATTGAATCAGTTGATCCGGTTAAAGATTTAAAACTCAAGGAAGGTAAATTTTTTATTGTGAGCGCTCACAGGGAAGAAAATATTGATAGCGAGGAAAATTTTACTAACTTAATCAAGTCATTAAAAGCTATCGCAAAACACTATAAAATGCCAGTGATTGTTTCGACTCACCCAAGGACTAAAAAGAAATTGGAAGAATATGGTATTAAAAAAATTAACGAAAATATCAGATTTTTAAAGCCAATGGGGTTTTTCGAGTATATTAAGCTTCAATTAAGTAGTTATTGTGTTGTTTCAGATAGCGGAACCATTACGGAAGAGTCATCGATTCTGAATTTCCCAGCTATTATGATTCGGCAGGCTCACGAGCGTCCAGAAGGCATGGACGAAACCATAGTCATTATGTCTGGTTTGGAACCTAAAAAGGTCTTAGAGGCGATTCAGGTGGTTACCAAGCAGTATGTAAAAGAGCCACGGGCTTTTAAACCGGTAGCGGACTATGAAGTAGATAATGTTAGTAAAAAAGTTTTAAGAATCATTTTAAGTTATACCGACTATATTAATCGCACCGTTTGGCGCAAGGATAAATAAGATTTCTGTTAGTTAAGGTTAAATATGAAACAAAACCCTAAGGTTTCAATTATTATTCCGGTTTATAATGGCTCAAATTATTTGAAGGATGCTATTGATATTTCTTTAGCTCAAACCTATAAAAATATTGAGGTGATTGTTGTAAACGACGGGTCAAAAGACCAAGGTGCAACCGATAAAATTGCCCGATCTTATGGAACGAAAATTCGTTATTTTAAAAAAACCAATGGCGGTGTTTCAACAGCCTTAAACCTTGGTATTAAAGAAATGAAGGGTGATTATTTCTCTTGGCTTAGTCATGACGATCTTTACACCCCCGATAAAATCGAAAAACAGATTAAAGCTATTCAAAAATACGGTCCCAAGACC